>ENA-UPWN01000374-UPWN01000374.1-human-gut-metagenome-genome-assembly--contig:-NODE-374-length-23205-cov-7.894198_pt1 | contig 23205 bp, 17 predicted proteins | sample MGYA00250050_ERZ773377 | MGnify/ENA primary metagenome ERZ773377 (study PRJEB29103, sample SAMN06112008) | human gut metagenome | biome: human gut; feature: ankylosing spondylitis patient; material...
AACGCGCTCTCGACCCGTTTGGAAGTCACCGTCTGGCGCGAAGGCCAGGAGGCGAACCTCGCTTTCGCGGACGGGAACGTCGTCGAGCCGCTCACCCTGAAGAAGAGCCCGCGCCCCAAGTCCCAGACGGGCACGCGCGTCACCGCGTGGCCGGACGGCAAGTATTTCGACAGTCCCACGATTCCCGCGGCGGAACTCGTGCGGCTGCTGCGCAGCAAGGCGGTGCTCCTTCCCGGCTGTGAAGTCGTCTACAAGAACGAACGCACGGGCGAGGAGCTCGTCTGGAAGTACGAGGGCGGGCTCGCTCAGTACCTCCAAAGCGAACTTCGCGGCGAACCCCTCGTGGAGCCCTTCGAAGCGTCGGGCTACGCCGACGCCCAGACGGAAGGCTTCGCCGTGGGCGAAGGCGCCGGCTGGGTGGTCGCGTGGACGACCGAAGGACCCTTGACCCGCGAGAGCTACGTCAACCTCATCCCGACGCCTCAGGGCGGTACGCATGAGTCCGGGTTGAAGGACGGGCTCTTCCAGGCGATCCGCGCCTTCATGGAGGTGCACGGGCTGCAAACGAAGGGCGTGAAGGTCGTCGCCGACGACGTGATCTCGCGCGCCAACTTCATTCTCTCGGCGAAGGTCTTGGATCCGCAGTTCCAGGGCCAAACCAAGGAAAAGCTCACGAGCCGCGAAGCGATGCGCTTGGTTTCCAGCTTCGCGCGCGCGCAGTTCGAGTTTTGGTTGAACGAGCACGTCGAGGAAGGGAAGAAGATCGCCGAACACATCGTCGCGCAGGCGCAGGCGCGCCAGCGCCAGGCGGCGAAGTACGAAAAGAAGAAGAGCTCCACCGTCGCGGTGCTGCCCGGCAAATTGACCGACTGCGAGTCGACCGACATCTCCCGCAACGAGCTCTTCATCGTGGAAGGCGACTCGGCGGGCGGCTCCGCCAAGGCCGGCCGCGACAAGGAATTCCAGGCGGTGCTGCCGCTTCGCGGCAAGATCCGCAACACGTGGGAGGAGGACGCGGGGACGCTCCTCGGGTCCGACACGATCCACGACATCGCGGTCGCGATCGGCGTGGACCCCCACGAGAAGGCCGGGGGCGAAGACCTCAAAGGTCTTCGCTACGGCAAGATCTGCATCCTCTCGGACGCGGACGTCGACGGCTCGCACATTCAGGTGCTCCTGCTGACGCTCTTCTACCGCCACTTCCCGAAGCTCATTGAAGCCGGGCACGTCTTCGTGGCGATGCCGCCGCTCTACCGCGTCGACGTCCCGAAGATGGGCAGGAAGGCCGAGCGCAAGATCTACTGCCTCGACGACCGTGAGCTCTCCCGCACGCAGGATCAGCTGAAGAAGGAAGGCTACAAGCCCGAGCAGCTCCGCATCAGCCGATTCAAGGGGCTGGGCGAGATGAAGTCCGAACAGTTGTCGGAGACGACCCTGCACCCGGATACGCGCCGGCTCCTGCCGGTCTCCTTCGGCACGATGGGCGAAGCCGAGACCACCGCGGTGATGGACCTCCTGATGGCGGGCAACCGCGTCAACGGCCGCCGCAGCTGGATGGAAGCCTACGGCGACGCCGCCGAAACGGACGTTTGAGGAGCGCACCATGGCGAAGAAGAAGGGAATGAGCGACGTGTCGATCGACTGGGAAGGCACGCTCTTCGGCGAGGTGGGCCTCGTGAAGTCGGCCGACGCGACGGAAGAAAAGACCGAAAAACCGAAGACCGCGAAGCCCGCGGCGAAGCGCACCCGCGCGGCGAAGAAGCCCGCGCCGGAAGCGTCCGGGCAGCTGGTGCTCGAACTCGACGTCCCCGCGCTCTTCGACGAGGCGCAGATGCCGGTGCCTGCCGCATCCGAAACGCCTGAACCCGCACCTCAAGCGGCACCCGAGACGCCCGAACCGGAAGCCGTGGAGGCACCCGCGGAAGCCGAGGCGGCCGATGAGGCCGATGCGGCCGTCCTGGAGCCCGAGGCGACGGAAGCGCCCGAAGAGATCCCCGCCGAAGAGGCTGAAGCCGAATCCGCCGAATCCGCCGAACCCGCCGATGCCGAGGAAGGCGACGCTGCGGCGTCCGCCGACGCCGCCGGGGATGGCGACGTCGAAGCCGCCGAAACCTCCGAAACTTCCGAAGAGGAGAGCGAAGGCGAAGAGGGCGATGAGGGCGATGAGGAAGAGGAAGAAGCCGAGGGCGCCGTCCCCCGCGTGATGACGGACGTGATGAGCGCCGACGTCGAAGAGGACGGTGCGCTGACGCTCGCCCGCTACGCCTCGAAGGCCTATCTCGAATACGCGATGTCGGTCGTGAAGGCCCGCGCGCTCCCCGAGGTCTCGGACGGGCAGAAGCCCGTGCAGCGCCGCATTCTGCTTGACATGCTCCGCATGGGACTGATGGGCGCCAAGGCGGTGAAGTCCGCGCGCGTCGTGGGTGACGTGCTCGGTAAATATCACCCCCACGGCGACCAGTCGGTCTACGACGCGATGGTGCGCATGGCGCAGGACTTTTCGCTGCGCTACCCGTTGGTGGTGGGCGAAGGGAACTTCGGCTCGCGCGACGGCGACAAGCAGGCCGCGATGCGTTACACGGAAGCGCGCCTCAACCCCATCGCCGAACTTCTTTTGGACGAACTCGACCAGGGCGCGGTCTCCTTCGTGCCGAACTACGACGGGAACTTTGAAGAGCCCGTCGAACTGCCCGCCAAGCTCCCCTTCGTGCTCCTGAACGGCGCCTCGGGGATCGCGGTCGGCATGGCGACCGAGATTCCGCCCCACAACCTCACGGAAGTGGCCGCGGCCTGCGAGCTTCTGATTGAAAAGCCGGAAGCGACGTTGGAAGACGTTCTGGACGTGATGCCGGCTCCCGACTTCCCCTGCGGCGGGCAGATCATTTCGTCGCGCTCCGAGATCCGCTCCATCTACCGCACGGGCCGCGGGAAGCTCCGCGTGCGCGCCCGCTGGCACTTCGAAGAGCTCTCGCGCGGGCAGTGGCAGTTGGTGGTGGACGAATTGCCCCCGGCGACGTCCTCCCGCGACGTTCTGGACAGGATCGAGCAGATCACCAACCCGAAGATCAAGAAGGGGAAGAAGACCCTTTCGGCCGCGCAGATTCACGACAAGAGCTCGATGCTGGCGCTCCTCGACCGCGTGCGCGACGAGTCCGGGAAGGACGTCGCGGTGCGCCTGGTCTTTGAGCCCAAGTCCGCGCGCGTCGACCGTCAGGAATTCGTGACGACGCTCCTCGCGCAGACCGACCTCGAGTCGAACGTGCCTGTGAACCTCGTCATGATCGGGATCGACAAGAAGCCCCAGCAGAAGGGGCTTCTCGACATCCTGCGCGAGTGGATCACGTTCCGTACCGAGACGGTGCGCCGCCGGAGCCGGACGCGCCTGGAGAAGGTCCTCGACCGCATCCACGTCTATGAAGGCCGCCGGATCGTGTTCCTCAACCTCGACCGCGTGATCGAGGTGATCAGGAACAGCGAAGAGCCGAAGCCCGACCTGATGCGCGAATTCGCGCTCACCGAGCGTCAGGCGGACGACATCCTTGAGATGCGCCTGCGCCAGTTGGCGAAACTCGAAGCCCTCGCGATCGAACGCGAACTCGAAAAGCTCAACAAGGAGCGCGCGTCGCTCGAACGCCTCCTTGCGAACGAAGGGGTTCTTCGGCGTCAGGTCATCACCGAAATCCGCGCCGCCGCGAAGAAGTTCGGCGACGCCCGCCGCACGCTCGTCGAGGCGGCGGACGCCGTGGCGCCGTCGGAAAAGAAGGTCGCGGACGAACCCGTGACGGTCGTCGTGTCGGAAAAGGGGTTCCTGCGGAGCCGCACCGGCCACGGCCACGACTGCAGCCTGATGAGCTTCAAGCCGGGCGACGGGTTCCTGCAGCAGTTCGAATGCCGCTCGGTCGACACCCTCACGGTCTTGGACGACCGCGGCCGCATCTACGCGATTCCCGTGGCGAACCTCCCGGGCGGCCGCGGCGACGGCTCGCCCTTGTCCGCCTTCATTGAGATGGAGCGCGGCGCGCAGCCCGTCGCCTTCGTGATGGGGCAGCCCGACCAAACGGTGATCTTCATTACGTCGGACGGCTTCGGCGTCGCCTGCCGCATCAAGGACCTCGCGACCCGCGTGCGTGCCGGCCGCACCTTCATCAAACTCAATCCTGGGAAGACGCTGCTGCCGCCCGTCGTCGTCGACCCCGACCGGCCGCTTCTGGGGTGCTTGTCCGCGAAGGGCCGGTTCCTCGCGTTCCCCGCGGAGGAAGTGCGCCTCGTTGCCTCGGGCGGGAAGGGCGTCACGCTGATGTCTTTGGAAACCGGCGACCGTCTCGTTTCGGCCTGCGGTCTCGACGACAAGGGCTGCCGCATCAGCGGCACCGGCCGCGGCGGCAAGGCCCGCGAAGCGGCCTACGGCCGCAAGGCCTTCCCCGCGATGATCGGCCGACGCGGCCGCCGCGGGAAGGTCCTGGCGCTCACGTGGCGCGCCGAAAAGGTCGAGGCGGTCCCGCGCGACGCGTCGGAGCCGACCGGGGAGCCCCCGGTTGAAAACGGCGTCCTCGAACTCGTGATCACCGACGGGGACGCGCCCGTGACCATTCCCGGGAGCGATGAATGACGAAACGCTTTACGACGGCCTCGCTCCGGTCGCTTGCGGTCAAGCTGCCGCTCTTGACGCTCCTCTGGGTGAGCTTCATCGTGAGCAGCATCGGGTACACGATGCTCCTCAACTGGGAGCTCGAAGCGAGCGCCGCGGCGAAGTTCGCCGTGGGCGAGCTCCGAAACAACATCTACCGCACCGCGCTCGTCGCTCAGCCCGCGACGAGCGGCGCGGTCTTCGAGCGCGAAGTGCGCGAGACCGCGCAGCTCCTGCAGCGGATCGAAGCGGGGAACGCCTGGCAGCCGCTCTACCTTCCGAAGGACGAATCCGTCCGGAAGAGTTTCGAGCAGATCAGCTCCGCCTGGCGCACCGCGATGCTCCCGAAGCTTCGCGAAGCGCATGAGACGGGCACGCCCGTCAACATGGGATTGGTGCGGCTCTTCACCGAACAGGTGACGGCCCTGACCGACCGCATCGACACGGCGCGCGCAGGCTACCTCTGGCAGCTCCGCTACCTGCAGGTTCTCTTGATCGTGCTCGCGATCGGGAGTCTCTTCGTGATCGTGGCGCTGCTTCTCAATTGGGTGATCCGTCCGCTGGAGCGCCTGGGGGACGGGATCCGGAGGCTCTCGAGCGGCGACCTCACCGCGCGCGTCGAAATCCACAGCCGCGACGAAGTGGGGCAGATCGCGCACGGGTTCAACCGCATGGCGGACCGCCTCGAAGACCTCTACGACAACCTGGAGCAGAAGGTCGCGGAAAAGACGGTCTCGGTCGAAGAGAAGAACCGGCACCTGGCGCAGCTCTACGAGATCACGTCGTTCTTCTCGCAGCAGGCGCCCATTGAGGAGATGCTGGACGGCTTCGTCGAGCGCATCATCCGCTACACCGAAGCGGACGGCTGCGTCGTGGAGCTCCTGAACCAGCGCTCCCAGCGCGTCCACGCCGCGGCCTTCTACGGGCTGGGCGCGGACACCTTGAAGGCCTTCCGCGACACGCCCTATGAGGGGAGCCACGCGTCGAACGTTTTGGCGAAGTACTACCCGATCCGCGTGCGCTTCGCGACGATGGAGACGGACCAGGCGAAGGCGTTGGTCGCCGAAGGGTTCCGCTCGGGGTTCGCCTTCCAGGTGAGGAGTTCCGCGAGCGACGTGGGCGTCTTGACGCTCGTCTTCCGGGACGAACCCGAATTCTCGAGCCAGATGGTGCAGCTCTTGGAGAGCTTCTCCTCGCACCTCGGCGTCGCGATCGACAACCGGCGCTTGATCGAGCGCGACCGCCAGTTCGCGGTCGTGCAGGAGCGCCAGCTCCTCGCGCAGGGCCTCCACGACTCGATCGCGCAGGCGTTGTCGTTCCTCAACCTCCAGGTGCAGTTCTTGTCCGACGCCATCAAGACGGACGACAAGCAGCTCCGAGACGATTCGCTCTCGGCCATTCAGACGGGCGTGCAGGAGTGCTACGAGGACGTGCGCGAGCTCCTCTTGAACTTCCGCGAACGCCTCCACAAGGAAGGGTTCGTGGACGGCATCCAGACCGTGATCGACCGCTTCGAAGGGCAGTCGGGCGTGGCGGCGCGTCTGACCGTCACGGGGAACGGCCCGGACCTCACGGAAAAGCAGAAGCTTCAGGTGATCTTCATCGTGCAGGAGGCGCTCTCGAACGTCAGAAAGCACGCCGAAGCCGATACGGTCGAGGTGAGGATCGACAACCAGGCGGATCTGCGCGTCACCGTGACGGACGACGGCGTGGGTTTGGACGACAAGCTCGTCGCCGAGCGCCGCGGCCAGCACGTGGGGCTCTCCATCATGTCGGAGCGCGCGAGCAAGATCGGCGCGACGGTGACGGTCGAGCGCGCGAGCCCGATCGGGGGCACCCGCGTGACGCTCGTTCTTCCCGCGGACGCCCGCGGGGAAGGCTGAGCCGCCTGATCACCACCAACGAAAGGGCCGCGGCGTCGAAACCGCGGCCCTTCATCCGTTGTGCGCCCAGCAGCGCACGTGTGTTTATGTGGTGAAAGTCCACTGTCCACCCGATCGGGGGAAGGACTAGCGATTCGGCAGAGTCGGGGAGGTAACGAACCGGTGAAGGAAGCCGATAGCAAACTGCCAGCCTGACGTACAGGAACCGGATACGAGGCGGGACTCTCGGGAGAGCTGTCAACGTTCAGTCAACCCGATACCGATACGGAAGGGAGTCACGTAGATCCGGCAGGTAGGGCATGAAGCGCATGTGTGATACCTGGGGAGATCCTTGCCGATGCCGAGAGGCTACCGAGGTCGTAAGGCCGAGGGAAGTCGGCAAGGAAGTCAGCCGAGGCCGTAGTAGGGGCAACCCGAAGGGCCGAATCTAAGTAAATGTGATCGAGCACGCGTGGAGTCCCCGCGGCGACGGCAGTAGCGAAAGTCGAAGCAGAGCGGTAGAGCCCACCCGATCCCGAGGGGCCGGTTGCCCAGAGGGTAGGCAAGGGTCCAAAGGCCGATGAAGTTGGCGGAGGCCGCGTGTACTGGACGATAACAGGAGGTTCAGTGATTTCACTGGAAACAGTTCTCTCGCCGCAGAACATGCTCAATGCTCAGCGGCGGGTAGTTGCCAATAAGGGCGAGCCGGGGATCGACGGCATGACCGTCGACCAGATCGAATCGCACCTGCGGCGCCACGGAGCGAGCATCTGCGCGCACATACGCGAGGGGAGATATATCCCCATGCCTGTGAAGCGCGTGGACATCCCGAAACCTGACGGCGGCACGCGCATGTTGGGGATCCCCACCGTGCAGGATCGAGTGATCCAGCAGGCCATCGCGCAGGTCTTGACGATGGTCTTCGACCACACGTTCTCGGAATTCAGCTACGGATTCCGGCCGCGTCGGAGCGCCCATCAAGCCATCGAGCAAACCCGGCGGTACATCGCCGAGGGTCGCTCATGGGTCGTCGAGATGGATCTCGCGAAGTTCTTCGATACGGTCAACCATGACCGCCTGATGGCGGCATTGGAGAAACGATGCAAGGACAAGATGCTTCTGCGTCTGATCCGTCGATACCTCCGCACCGGCATCATGGAAAACGGACTCGCAGAGCCTCGCACCGAGGGCACGCCGCAAGGGTCACCTCTGAGCCCGATTCTGTCGCTGATCGTTTTGGACGAACTCGACAAGTATCTGGAGCGCAGGGGGCTGAAGTTCTGTAGGTACGCAGACGACTGCAACATCTACGTCAAATCGCAGAAGGCAGGCGAGCGCGTGTTGGAAACCACGATCAAGTTCATCGAGGAGACGCTCAAGTTGCGGGTCAACCGCGACAAGAGCGGCGTCTTTCGCCCTCGACGGGCGAAATTCCTTGGCTACACCTTCGTGGGTACCACCGGGGAACCACGTGTTCACCCCAAGAGCTTCAAGCGATTCAACATGAGCCTGCGGGAGCTATTCCGAAAGGCTCGCGGCTGGTCCCTCCCTAGAACGATCGATAGGCTCAACCGGAAACTACGCGGATGGCGTCAATACTTCAGACTGGACGCCCGCAAGGCCCCGTTCGAACGGTTTGACATCCACATCCGCCGTCACCTCCGGAAGAGGATTTGGATCGCGTGGAAGAGACCGAAGACGCGGGAACGCGAGCTCAAGCGCCGGGGACTGGATCCTTACCAGGCCTGGAAATCCTCGGTCAACGGCAGAGGGAAGTGGTGGAACGCGGGTGCTTTGCACATGCGGCGCGCCTTCCCGAACTCGTTCTTCAGGGAAGCCGGACTCTACAGCCTTCTCAAGATGGCGTAGGTTCTCCCTTCTTAACTTAGAAACCGCCGGATGCCGAACGGCATGTCCGAGAATCCCCGACACTGAGGGGTATGCGGTGTGGGAGGGGACGCCCGCGAGGGCGTCCTCTACCCTATCTGGTCCGTCCTTCACTCGGGGCGCCCAAATGGGGCGCCCCGATCGTGCGGGTTCTTACAGGAACTTGCGGAGCGTGTCGGCGAGCGACTTCACGCCCGCGTTGATGCGCTCCACCGGCACCGTCACGAAGGAGAGGCGCAGGTAGTTGGCGGGCTTCGGATCGTTCGCGAAGAACGCGAACCCGGGCACGAACCCGACGGGAACGTCGGTGGCGAGCACGGCCTTCATGAGTTCCGCGGCGTCGATGTGCTTCGGGAGCTTCATCCAGAGGAACATGCCGCCTTCGGGCTTCGTCCAGGAGAGTTCCGGATGCTGCGGCATTTCGCGCTCCATCGCGTCCAGCATCGCGCGGGCCTGACGGCGGTAGAGGGCGCGCACCATCGGGAGGTGATCCTTGAAGAGGCCTTCCGAGAGGACGCGGGCGCAGATGAGCTGCGTGAAGGTGGACGTATGAAGGTCCATCGCCTGTTTGAGTTCCATGCAGGCGTCGAGCACGTGCTTCGGCGCGAGGATGTACCCGAGACGGAAGCCCGGCGCCAGGACCTTGCTCATCGTGCCCAGCGTGATCGTGCGCTCCGGCGCGAAGGCGCGCAGCGACGGCGCCGGTTCGTCTTCGTACCAGAGTTCGCCGTAGGGGTTGTCTTCGACGAGCCAGAAGTCGAATTCGCGGGCCTTTTCGGCGAGCTTGCGGCGGCGTTCTTCCGAGATCGTGAGGCCGGTCGGGTTCTGGAACGTCGGCATCACGTACGCAAAGCGCGCACCTTCGACCATTTCACGCGTGATGAGGTCGGGGTTGAGGCCCTCTTCGTCGCAGGGGAGCTCCACGAACTTCGGGCTGTTCAGCGCGAAGGCCTGAAGCGCACCCATGTAAGTGGGCGATTCGACGAGGACCTTGGAGCCCGCATCGACGAAGAGGCGCCCCATCATGTCTAGAGCCTGCTGGGAGCCGGAGACGACGAGCACTTCGTCCGGGCTCGTCGGCGCGCCCTTTTCGGTTTCGCGGCGGGCGATCACCTCACGGAGTTCGGGGACGCCCTGGCAGGCGGAATACTGGAGCGCGCGGGCGGCGTGGTTGTCGAGCACCCACTGCGCGGCCTTGGCGATTTCCTTCACGGGGAAGCCTTCGGGGGAGGGGAGACCGCCCGCGAAGCTGATGACGTCCGGCCGGGCCGCGAGCGCCAGAACTTCAAGAATGACGGAGTCGCCCTTCGGGGCGCAGGCGGCACTGTAGGTGGGGGTCGGTCGGAAGTCGTTGTTCATTTTCTGCGTTCCTTGTTGAGTCCGTGGAATGCCGTCGCGGGTCCGGGCGCGAGGGATGCCCGTGGCTTGGTCGGACGGCCTGCTTCATTCGATTGTAGGAACGGCAAGGGGGCCCGAAGGCCCCCCGAAGACCCTTCTAGGCAAAACGCCCGAGGGTCGAATGCGCTCTGATGATTCAGGATCAGTTGCGCTAGGGTGTTTTGCTGATCGCGTGTTTCAGGCGGACGGCACCAAGTCCTTGAGACGCGCCTTCTTTTCAGGCGCCGAGCAGTAATCCGCCACCGGGCAGCGTTCGCACTCGGGCGAGCGCGCCTTGCAGCAATAGCGGCCGTGAAGCAGAAGGTAGTGGTGCGCGTGAAGGGCGAATTCCGCGGGGACGCGCTTGAGCAGAAGCGCCTCCACTTCGTCCGGGGTCTTTCCCGGCGCGAACTTCGTGCGGTTGGCGACGCGGAAGACGTGCGTGTCGACCGGCATCGTGGGGCGTCGGAAGGCGACGTTGAGAACGACGTTCGCGGTCTTCCTCCCCACGCCGGGGAGCGACGTCAGCGCGTCGAAGTCGTCCGGCACTTCGCCCCCGTACTTCTCCAAAAGCATCTCGGAGAGCGCCACGACGTTCTTCGCCTTGTTGCGGTAGAGCCCGATCGTCTTCACGTAGGGCGTGAGGCCCTCGACCCCCAGCTTCACGATCGCCTCCGGCGTGTTCGCCACGGGAAAGAGCTTCGCGGTGGCGATGTTGACGCCCTTGTCGGTCGCCTGCGCGGAAAGGACCACCGCGACGAGAAGCTCGTAGGGCGTGGTCCAGTTCAATTCGCTTTCCGGGTCCGGATGCGCGGCCGCGAGCCGCGCCATGAAGTCCTTGCGTTCCGAGGCTTTGACCATGATGCGGCTCCTTTTTCAACCGGGTCTATCGCGAGGTCGGGGTCAATAGTTTCGAGTTTAACGCTTCCTCGCCATGGCGAGGATGTCGGCCATGAGGGACGAGGTCTTCTTCGCGCCGTCCGCGCCGACGGGCGCGCGCCGGGCTTCGAGGCGCCGGTGCTCTTCCGCGGAGCGCCTGACGCTCCTCGCAAAGGCTTCTTCGTGGTGAAGGCGCGCGCGTTCGGCGTCTTCCGTCGTCCAAAGGGTGCCGGTTTCGACGAAGTCGATGCAGTCCATCGGGCAGGCCGGCGCGCAGCGCGCGCACCCAGTGCAGCGCGTGACGTCGACGGCGTGAAGGCGCTTCGCGCTCCCGACGATGGCGTCGGTCGGGCAGGCGCGCACGCACCAGGCGCAGCCGATGCATTCCGCCGCGCGGATCTTCGCGACCGCAAAGGGCGCTTCGTGACCGTACTCGGGGTCGAGCGGAAGCTCTTCCGCACCCGTGACGGCGCAGAGCCGCCGGATCCCTTCGGCGCCGCCCGGCGCGCAGCGGTTGACGGGCGCGGCGCCCGTCGCGATCGCTTCGGCGTAGGAGGCGCAGTCTTCAAAGCCGCACTGACGGCAGAGCGTCTGCGGGAGGCACCGGTCGATCGCCTCGACCGAGGCTCCATTAGGGTTGCTCGGGAAGATGGGGGGCATGGGTCTTCCTTGGAAGTTTCGGCTTACCAGAACTGCTCGGCCAAAATCTGGCCGGGCTTCCCGAAGCGGGGCGCGACCATGCCGCGGGCCTTCAAAAGCGCACGCGTTTCGGTGATGAAGTCGGGGTTGCCGCAAAGGAGCACGCGGGCCTGTTCGGCGTCGATCGCGCGGCCGACGTGGGCTTCGAGTTCGCCGGAGTCCAAAAGCTGCGGGATGCGGCCGGAGAGTTCGCCCGAGCAGTCGCGGGTCGTCGCGCAGGCGAGCGTGAAGGGGCCGGGGAGGGTTTCGTCCAAGAGCTTCTGCGCCGCGGCGGCGTCTTCAAGCGTGCGCACGCCCACGACGAGTACGACTTCCTCCCAGCCCTTCCAGAGCTTCCCCGTGCGGATCATCGAGAGGAAGGGCGTGACGCCGCTCCCCGTCGCCATGAGCCAAAGGGTGCGCCCGCCGGGAATGCGCTCGGGGTTCAGGTGCCCGTCGGGTTCGCCGTCCAACTCGACCTCGGCGCCCGGTTCCAGCGCGCAGAGCTTCGGCGAGAGCTCCCCCGTCTTCACGTTCGTGACGATGAGGCGGATTTCCGGCTCCTCCTCACCCGAGGCGATCGAATAGGCGCGGAACACCCCGTCGAGACCGATGCGGATGAACTGCCCGGCGCGGAAGGCGAAGCCTTCGGGTCGCGCAAAGACGAGTTCGCGCATGGAGGGCGAGGCGGGACGGTTGTCGAGAAGTCGGAGCACGGCCATGGCGGATACCTTCGGGTTGGAGGGGTGGCTACGGGACGCAGAAGCCTCCGGGCGCGGTGGGCGTGCGGAGGCTTCGGACGGATTTGGGCGGGGGCTTGCCGCCCCCCTTGAATCAGCGCTTCAGGAACTGAAGCTTGTTCTTCACGCCGCGCCATTCGTCCGCGTCGTCGGGCGCGGGCTTGCGGCGGGTGATCGAGGGCCATTCACGGGCGAGTTCGGCGTTGAGCGCGATGAACTCCTGCTGGTCGGCCGGGACGTCCTCTTCGGCGTAGATCGCCGCTTCGGGGCACTCGGGGATGCAGACCGCGCAGTCGATGCACTCGTCGGGGTCGATGACGAGGAAGTTCGGGCCTTCGCGGAAGCAGTCCACCGGGCAGACGTCCACGCAGTCGGTGCGCTTGCAGCCGATGCAGGCTTCGCAAACAACGTGAGGCATGTTGGGATTCTCCGTACGACGTGCGCGGTCAACGCGAAAGGGAAAACCGGACCGGCGACGCGTCTTTGACGATGTTGACGTAAAAAAGGACGGCCGGAGACCGGCCGTCGCGGAATCGTGATTGTAGAACGTTTGGGCGGCCCGTGCGAACGCTTCGGGCCGCCGATTTGGCCTAATACCGTCGGCTTATTCGGTCGCCCGCCAGTATTCGATCCCGCCCGTGATGACGAAGACGTTGTCGTAGCCGGCTTCGTCCAGAACGCGCGCTGCCGTGTAGGCGCGGATCCCGCGTCGGCAGAGCACCGCGATCGTTTTCCCCTCAGGGAGTTCGTCGACGCGCTCACGCAGTTCGCCCAAGGGGATGTGCTGCACGGGGGCGTCGAACGGCGCCTCGACCAATTCCTGCGCTTCGCGCACGTCGAGCACCGTGAGGCCCTCGGGCGTGTTCGGGACGTCGTCGCCCAGGTCGGGCTTTTCGCCCGCGAGGAGCGCGCGGAGTTCGCCGGGTTCGATGAATCGCACGAGGTTGTTCAAGATGTTTTCTCCGATGTGGCCGCACGTGTTGACGGGATCCTTCGGGAGCCCGGTCTGCGGAGCGTAGCAGAGGTCGAGCTGGGCGAGGTCGTAGACCGTCGCCCCGAAGCGCATCGCGGTCGAAATCACGTCGATGCGCTTGTCGGCGCTGTCGCGGCCGATCGCCTGGGCGCCGAGAATTTTGCCCGTCTTGTCGAAGAGGACCTTCAGGAGAAGCGGCGTCGAATTCGGGTACCAGCCCACGTGGTTCGAGCGGAAGGCGGTCGCGGTGAAGTAGTCGCGGCGAAGGCGGAGCCCTTCGGTTTGGAGCGTCTGCTCGTTCTTCCCCGTCGAGGCCCAGAGCATCCCGAAGAAGGACACCGCGTTCGTGCCGAAGCCGCCTTCGGTCGGACGGGCTTCGAACTTCGCGGCGATGTGGTCCGCACAGGCGCGCGCTTCCTTCACGGCGGTCGCCGCCAGCATCATCGGACGGAATTCGCCCGACATCGGATCAAAGGAGACCGCGACGTCGCCCACGGCGTAGACGTCGGGGTCTTCGGTCCTCATGTGGCGGTCGACGAGAATCGAGCCGCGGGCGCCCAAGGGAAGGCCCGCCGCGGCGGCGAGTTCCGACCGGGGGGCGACCCCCGCCGCGCAGACGAGGTAGTCGACCTCGAGCGAGGTGCCGTCGGAGAGCGTGAGGTTGATCTTCCCGCCCACGCGTTCGGCCTTCGTGACCGACGTCTCCATATGGAAATGCATCCCGGGGTGACTCTTCGAGGCCCAGCGGCGGAAGGCCGTCGAGAGCGCCGGGTCGTTTCGGCCCATGATCGTGCGGCCGTACTCCATCAGGTGCACGGTGCCGCCCGCCTCCACCACGTTTTCCGCGGTTTCAAGCCCCACGGCGCCCCCGCCGATCACGCCCACGGTGAGGCCCGGACGCGCCTTGAGGGCGCGGGCGAGCATCTCGGCATCCTCGGGGCGCCACATCGGATGGGCGCACTCCTTGAGGCCTTCGATCGGAAGGACGCGCGCGGCGGCGCCGGTCGCGAGCACGAGCTTCGCGTACGAGAGGGTTTCCTCCTTCCCGGTTTCAAGGTCACGCACCGTGACGGTGCGGGCCGCGCGGTCGATCGCGGTCACTTCGGTGCGTTCGCGCACGATGACGCCCTGCTGTTCGCGCAGCGTCTGCGCATCGGTCGAATAGAGCCCGGCGCCCTTCGCGAGCCGCCCGGCGGCGTAGTAGGGGAGCGCGCAGTTCGCAAAGGCGACGCGTTCGCCCCGCTCGAAAACGACGACCTCCGCCTCGGGGCGAAGGCGCTTCAGACGGACGGCGGTGCCGATGCCGGCGGCGACGCCGCCCACGATCACGATGCGCATGAATTCTCCGGAAAGTGCGTTCAATGAATGATGGGCCCGATTGTACGGTCCTCCCGGATGCGGGACCACCCGCCGAATGGCTAGCACCCTCGGATGAGGCGCGGGGCCCGGCGCGTAAAATCTCCGGCATGAACGAGCCCATCTTCCAGAACGACACGTCTCGCCGCATCGTCCACGTCGACATGGACGCCTTCTACGCCTCGGTCGAGCAGCGCGACAACCCCGCGCTGCGCGGCCGCCCGGTGGCGGTCGGCCACGCCGAGCGCCGCGGCGTCGTCGCGACCGCGAGCTACGAGGCGCGCGCCTTCGGCGTGCACAGCGCGATGCCGAGCCGCGAGGCGATGGAACTCTGCCCGCAGTTGATCTTCGTCGAGGCGCGGATCGCGCACTACCGCGACGTCTCCGCCTCGATCCACGAGATCTTCCACCGCTATACGGACGAGGTGGAGCCCCTCTCCTTGGACGAGGCCTACCTCGACGTCACCCACAACAAGCTGGGGATCGGCGAAGGCACCGAAGTCGCCCGCCGCATCAAGTCGGACATCCGCCGCGAGCTCGGCCTCGTCGCGAGCGCGGGCGTCTCCTACAACAAGTTCCTCGCCAAGATCGCGAGCGATGAAAGGAAGCCCGACGGCCTCTGCACGATCCACCCGGACCGCGCACAGGCCTTCATCGACGGGCTCAAGGTGGAGAAGCTCTGGGGTGTGGGCCCCGCGACCGCCGCGAAGCTCCACGATCTGGGGCTTCACTTCTGCGCGGAGGTGCGCCGCAAGCCCTTTGCGTACCTCGTCGAACATTTCGGATCGTCGGGCGCGCAGATCTACAAGTTCGTGCGCGGGATCGACACCCGGCCGGTCGATCCCCGTCGGGAGCGAAAGAGCGTCGGCTGCGAGGAGACCTACGCCGCCAACATCGAGCGCGTCTCGGACGCGGGCGCGGCGCTCGCCTCGATCGCGGCGGAGCTGAAGCGCCGCCTCGCGCGTGCGGACTTCCGCGGCCGCACGCTCACGATCAAGGTGCGCGCCGGGGACTTCAACACGATGACGAGAAGCCGCACGGGCGGCGTGATCGGGCCGGAGACGCCCTCGGAGGAGATCGCCCGCGTGGGCGTGGAACTCTTGGCGGGCGTCCCTTGGCCGCGCGACGGCGTGAGGCTCTTGGGCCTCACGGTGAGCGGCCGCGCGGGCGGGCTCATGACGACGCAGGAAGCGCTCTTCTGAGGTTTCGAATCAGCGCGAACGGCGCTCGGCGTCCTTCTGGTGTTCTCGCGAGAGGACCGCTTCGTAGAGGGTCCAGACGAGCGCGTTCGCGACGGTGAGGATCACCGCCATCAAGAGGGGCGAAACGAAGAGGAAGAACCCTTCCAACCCCACCGAGAGGAGCGCGACTTCAAGGAGCGCGAAGCTCCCGCCGAAGAGCACGACGAAGACGAGGACGGCGAGGAGCACCGTGCCGAAGTTCCGCAGCGTGCCGAAGAAGGAGTAGAAGAAGCTCTTTCCCGCGCTCTGGCGCCCGAGGACGATCAGAAGGGGCGAGAAGGCCGTCATCATCAGCACCGGGACGTAGAGCGCCCCGGTGACGAGGATCGCCTCCCAGGGGATGTTCCCGGCGATCGAGGCCGTGTCGAGGCCGAGGCCGTCTTCGGTGAGCTTCCAGTTGGCGATGTCCTCGCGCGCGAGCCAGGCGAAGACGAAGGTGAGGAGCTCGGTCAGGATCGTGTAGACGATGCCCGCCGTGAGGAGCTCCTTCCTGTCGCGGTGATCCTTCACGGCCGAGAGAAGCGGCGCGTAGGAGGGCGAACGCCCGGCGAGCGCGTCGCGCGTGGCGATCCCGGTGAGCACGGCGCCGAAGGGCATCCAGAGGCTCGCCAGCACGGTGCCCGCCAGGGGGATCCCCGAGAACGTGATGGTGAGGAGCGCCGCAAAGACGCTCGTGCCCACGAGGGTGAGCGGCTGAAGGCGCAGCGCGAGGATCGCGCGCTTGAAGCAGAGGATGCCGGCGGCGTTGTTCAAGGCGTGGTGCTCCGTGGCGTGAGGATGGGGTTCGGTTCCGTGGGGTTCAATAAAAACCGGCCGGGCCGAGCGTGCTCGGTCGGCCGGATGTCCCGGTTCGGAGAAGGCGGAATCTTACCACCCGAACTGGATGAATTTCGTCGTCCCGAGCGTGCTCTTGGAGTTCCCGCCCGGGGTGGAGTCGATCGGACGCTCCGCCTGGTTTTCGATCGTGTAGGGGATCTGCGTGGAGCCCGGCGTCACGACGTATTCCTTCACGCGGTTGTCCTGGTCGCGCACGGCTTCGATCTTCGTTTCCTTGCTGGGGATCTTCGGCTTGACGCCGCGCTCACGGTCGGCACGGGCGCGCTCCATGTCGGCTTCAGAGGGCGCGATCGACATGCCTTCCTGCGGAGCCTTCGGTTCGAGCGTGCGGGCCGGAGGCGCAAGGGTCTGCTGCGCGGGTTCGACGTCGCCCGCGTAGGCCGGGGGCGGGGGCGCGTCGTACTTGGCGGCGAGCGCGCTGCCGACCATCCCCGCGGCGATGAGGGCGACGGTTGCCGGAAGAATTCGCTTGAACATGGTGTGCCTTTTTATTGCTTTGGTCCTGGGGGCGGGCCCGCCGAGGGGCCCCGCCGCAGTGCTTCCGCGGCTCGTCCGCCCTCCCGGCGGACGACGGAAGGCGGCGCCCTCCGGCGGCCCTCAAAAGAGGCCCTCCGGCGCGCCGCGATGCGGCATCTCTTCAAGACCCATTGTGCCACGGGCCGCGCAGAAGTGCCGTCCTTGGGCTATTCTTCCCGTCACTTCCATTCATCCGATCCACCCCGATCCGAGACCACCATTCATGTCCAAGATCCTCCTCATCGACGGCTCCAACTACCTTTTCCGCGCCTTTCACGGTCTGCCCGAGCTCAGCACGAGCCGCGGGGAGCCGACGGGCGCCATGAAGGGGTTCCTCGGGATGCTCGGCCGCGTCGCCGGCATGGTGAAGCCCGACTACGCCGCGATCGTCTTCGACGCGCCGGGGAAGAATTTCCGCCACGAGATGTATCCGGAGTACAAGGCGAACCGCCCGCCGATGCCCGACGATCTGCGCGTGCAGATCGCTCCTTTGCACGGCGTTCTCGAAGCGCTCGGCTGGCCCCTTCTCATCATCCCGGGCGTGGAGGCGGACGACGTGATCGCCTCGCTCGCCGAAGTCGCCAAGCGTGACGGCCACGACGTCGTGATCGCGACGGGCGACAAGGATATGGCGCAGCTGGTCGAAGACCGCGTGATTCTCTTGAACACGATGAACACGACCTTCTACGACCGTGAGGGCGTGATCGAGAAGTACGGCGTGCCGCCCGAGCACATCATCGACTACCTCGCGCTCATGGGCGACAAGGTCGACAACGTGCCCGGGATTGAAAAGTGCGGCCCGAAGACCGCGGCGAAGTGGGTGAACGAAATCGGCGGCATCGACGCCATCAAGGCGCATGCGCACGAGGTCACCGGGAAGATCGGCGAGAACCTCCGGAAGGGGCTCGGCTTCCTCGACGAAGCGGTGAAGCTCGTCACGATCAAGCGCGACTGCGTGGTGCCCGGGGCGGAAAAGACCGAAGACCTCGCCTTCCGCGCGCCCGACGACGCGGCGCTCTCCGCGTTCGCGCACCGCTGGGAGATGTCCCGCGCGGGGTTGGACCGCGCGATGGCGGCGCCCGCGAAGCGCCTCCTCAAAGCCGCGCCGCCCGCGCAGCCGGTGCTGACCGAAGGGCTCTTCGCCGGGCTCGGTGAAGACCAGCCCGCCGCGCCCGCCGCATCGGCAGTTCCGACTGCTCAGACGTCCGCCGCTCCCGCCGCCGACGTGCCCGCCGGCATGGTGCCGCCGGAGACCCGCACGCCCGAAGAGATCCTGCGCGCGATCGCGGACGATGCGGTGGACTCGGGCGAAAACCCCGACGAGATCCTCTTTGAAAAGCTCGATACCCCGATCGCGCTCGAAGCGCTCCGCACGAAGCTCACCGACCCGGCGCGCCTTCATGAAGCCCCCGTCGCACTCACGCTCCTCTGGGAGGGCGAGACCCGCGCCGCGGTGATGAAGGGCGTCGCGGTGGCGTTGTCGCCCTTGGACGTCCACGTCTGGACCGCGGACATGGAGGTGACGGCGAAGGAGCTCTCCGAGGCGCTCGCCGACTGGACGGCATCCGACGCCCCGAAGCTCCTTCACGACGCGAAGACCGCGATGCATGCGTTGGCGTCCGTGGGCGTCACGCTCTCGGGCACGGTCGACGACACCATGCTGATGAGCTACGTGCTCGAAGCCCACAGGAAGCACGAATTGGGCCTCCTCGCCGAGCGGCTTCTCCGCCGCACGATCCCGAAGCGCGACGACGTCTTCGGCAAGGGCGCGAAGAAGCAGCCCTTCGAAGCGGTCGACGCCGAAGCCGTCCGCATCCTGCTTGCGGAAGAAGCCGCGGCGACGCGCGCCTGCGGCGCCGTCATGCGCCAGGCGCTTCACGCCGAGCCCGAGCTCGCCCGCATTTACGAAACGCTTGAGCGACCCTTGATGCGCGTCCTCTTCAAGATGGAGCGCACGGGCGTCGCGATCGACTGCTTCGCGCTCGCCAACCAGAGTGAGGAGCTCGCGCAGCGGATTGAAGAGCTGCGCGCCGAGTGCGAACGCCTGGCCGGCCACCCCTTCAACATCTCGAGCCCGGCGCAGCTGGGTCAGGTGCTCTTCGGCGAGATGGGGATCCCCGTCGTCAAGAAGACGGCGAGCGGGGCGCCTTCGACCGACGAAGAGGTCCTTACGGAATTGGCGCTCGACCACGCGCTCCCGAAGGTGGTGCTGGAGCACCGGCGCCTCACCAAGCTCCGGAGCACGTACCTGGAGAAGCTCCCCCGCATGACGGACCCCGTCGACGGGCGCGTCCACACGACCTTCGGTCAGGCGACCGCGGTGACGGGGCGCCTCGCGAGCTCGGACCCCAACCTCCAGAACATCCCCGTGCGCACGCCCGAAGGGCGGCGCGTGCGCGAAGCGTTCGTGGGCGAGAACGGGAACCTCATCGTCTCGGCCGACTATTCGCAGGTCGAGCTCCGGATCATGGCGCACCTCTCGAAGGACCAGGGGCTCCTCTCCGCCTTCGCGAGGGGTGAGGACATCCACCGCTCGACCGCCGCGGAGGTCTTCGGGCGCAGGCTCGAAGACGTCACTCCCGACGAGCGCCGCATGGCGAAGGTGATCAACTTCGGGCTCATCTACGGGATGAGCGCCTTCGGCCTTGCGCAGAACCTCGGGATCGACCGCCGCGTGGCCGCGAACTACATCGATCAGTACTTTGCGCGCTTCCCCGGCGTCAAGCGCTACATGGACGGCACCCGCCTGCGTGCGCGCGAGGACGGGTTCGTCGAGACCGCGTTCGGGCGCCGCCTTTGGATTCCGGACATCAAGAGTTCGCGCAAGAACATCCAGGCGGCTGCGGAGCGCGCCGCCATCAACGCCCCGATGCAGGGGACGGCGGCGGACGTGATCAAGCGCGCGATGCTCTCGGTCGACGCGTGGCTGAAGGACTCCGGTCTGAAGAGCCGACTCATCCTTCAGGTCCACGACGAACTCATTCTGGAGACGCCGCCCGAAGAGGTCGAAGTCGTCCGCGCGAAGCTCCCCGAACTCATGGCCGCCGCGGCGACGCTCGACGTGCCTTTGGTCGCGGAAGTGGGTGTCGGCCCCAACTGGGAGGCGGCGCACTGAGGCCGATGAGCTGAGCCTCAGCAGACCGAACCGAACGAATCGGCCCGGGGGATGATCCTCCGGGCCGAAATCTTTCAGGCTCTTGGGGGAGGGACGCCGTGAGGAAGCGTCCCTCATGCGGTGTCGGGCTCAGCTCCCGCGGACCACGAGCATCGGGCAGCGCGTGAGCGCGGCGATGTGGCGCGCGGTCGTGCCCATGAAGAGGGCGCGCAGGTTTCCCTTCCCGTGCGAGCCCGCGACGATGATCCCGAGTTCGCGCTCGGCGTAGTCGACGATCGCGGGACCGGCTTCGCCCTTCAGCATCACCGGGGTCGCCTTGATCCCGGCGGCCGCGAACTTCTCCACGACCGGGTCGGTCACTTCGCGGAAGTCTTCCGTCTCGATGGTCGGGATCTCGGGGATGAAGCGCATCATGGCGCCCACGAGGTGCTTCTGCATGATCCCTTGGTAGTCCGGCACGGCGTAGAGAATGCGGAATTCCGCGTCGGGGCCGAAGAAGGTCTTGTGCCGGATGATGAAGTCGAGCGCGGCGTCGGACGAACCCGAGCCGTCGACGGCGACCCCCACCACGAGGCTTTCCTTCTCGGGGGCCGGCACGTCGTGGCAGATCAGCACCGGCTTGTCGCTCTTCGCGATCACGGCCTGCGAGACCGAGCCTACGAGCATCGAGTCGATGAAGCCGTGGCCGCGGGCGCCCACGACGATGAGGTCGGCCTTGGTGTCGGCCGCTTCCTGAGCGATTTCAAGGCCGGGCGAGCCCACGAGCACCTTCTTCGTGAGCGTGGGGAAGTGCGCTTCGTGCTCCAGCTGCGCGAAGACTTCTTCGGCGGCCTCTTCGTGCATCGCGCGGATCTGCTCCTGCGTGAAGACTTCCGAGAAGCGCGAGGGGAGCGGCGCGCGGACGTGGACGAGCTCCACGTCGGGCTTTTCGGCTTCGAGCCAGCTCCTGCGCCCGACCAGGAAGGCGAGTGCGGCATGGTTGTGGCTGGAGCCGTCGACGGGCATCAAGACGCGCATGGTGGATCCTCCGAAAGGTTGCAGTCCATACATTCATCTTATGCCCTGAAAGCCGTTCCCGACCGGGAAAACGGGACAACAAAACGCAGGTTTTTGACGTTCCCCAAAGCGGGGCGTGAGGGCCCTTGACGCCGGGGCGCGGGGGACGGACGGAGAGGGACGCGGAAGGGCCCGGCGGATGGGAGAGACCTCAGCAGGTTCCACGAAAAAGCCGCCCGGACCAGGGCGGTCCGGACGGCTTTCCAAAAGCGTGTCGAGAGGCGGTCAGTTGACCTTCTCAAGGTTCACGAGCACCTTCCCTTCGGCGTTGACGAAGTCGACGCCGGCGGGCGTCGCGACGGCGCCCGTCGCGTCACGGAGGTAGCCGAGGAACTTCTCTTCGGTCTTCATCGCGTCGGCGTCGCACATCATGCGGGTCGTGGCGACCTGCAGGAACGAGAGCCCGGTGCCTTCGGCCTTCCAGGAACCCATGATGCGGTTGCAGCCCGCAAAGCCCGAGAGGCGGCCGTCCTTGCCGAAGACCACCATCGGGGTCTGGCCTGTGGAGGTTTCGCCCAAGGCCCAGCGGAAGGTTTGGCCTTCCAGCGAGGTCGGGTCGATGAGCGTCGGCGGCGTCGGCGTCGAGCAGGCGGAAAGAAGAAGGGCGGCCGCGGCCGCACCGGCCAAAGTGATGCGCTTCATGTTGGGTCCTTGATCAGTCAGTTCTTGCGTTCGAGCGTGAGGAGGACGGCGCCTTCGCCGTTCAGAAGATCAAGCGCGGTTTCGCTCTGGCGCACGCGCTTCGTTTCCGTCAGCGCCTTCATGAAGCGGGCTTCGACTTCCATCGCTTCCGGCGCGCACATCTTCATCGTGGAGCCGAGATTCGTGAAGGCGACGGCGTCGCCTTCGACCTTCACCCCGCCGAAGAACCCGTTGCAGCCTGACTGGCCGTGCACGCCGCCCTTCTCGTCGAACGCGATGAAGGGTTCGGTCTCAGCGCCCGTCGTCTTCCAGACGTAGGTCGTGCCCGAGAGCTGCGGGGCGGCGGTGGCGGCGGGTTCGGTCTGCGCGCAGCCCGCGGCGAGGATCGTGCCGGCGGCAAGGAGGGCGGCGGTGCGGAGGTGCTTCATTCTTTTGTCTCTCTCATACGGAAAATCGGTGGCGGCGCCTCGGGTTCGGAAAACCCGCGGCCGACCGCCACCCTCATCCTACCGACGGGAGACCCGAAGAGGAACGCTCTTCAGGTCAATCCGCCGCATGAATTGTGAATAGACGTTTTAGAGCGCCCAGCGCACGCCCACGGTCACGAGGTCGTAGTCGAGGTCGGGCATGCGCACCGTCCCCGCCTTGGTTTCCGATTTGGCGGCGTTGAAGAAGTGTTCGTACTCGACGCGAAGGGCCATCGCGTCGGTGAGGTTCCACTCGAGCCCGGCGCTCAATTTGGGCGCGAGGCGCGTGTCGGAAACCGAGAAGTCGAACTCGGCCTGGTCCGCGCGGTTCTCGCCCTCGACGCGCACGAGCGCGGCGCCCGCCTTCGCAAAGAGCGTCACGTCATCCGCCACCGGCCAGAAGCCCACGGCGTCGACCCCGAAGGCCCAGCCCTTGAATTCCGCGCGGCTCTTGTGGTGGGCGCCGCCCGTCTTCGCGTTTCCGGAGTGTTCGTGCGCGGTTTCGCCCAACCAGTAGAACGCCCCTTCGACGCCGAACCAGTCGTTCACGCGCCAGCCCGCGCCCAGCTTCCCGGCGGCGTTCCAGAGCGACTCATGGTTACGGGTGTCGTTGTTGAAGGTGTTGTTCAGGGGCCCCACGCGGTCCGAATAGTCGTTGTCGGCGTAGGACGCCCCGACTGCGCCGAATACGTAGGGGCCGGAGGCGTCTGCGGCGATGGAGGCGCAGGAAAAGGCGCCCAAAAGGAGCCCGGCGGCGGCAACCCGCGAAAAATGCCCGAAAAAGAGGCTTTGCATCTTGTCAACCCCGTTTTTTGAAGGTTTGGTGCGGTACTTTCTCTTAGTCCCTGGAGGGGCTTTGAGGCGTGCGATTTGCTTTAAGGAACCTCTTCACCGGGGCCCTTCCTGAGAGGCTCGACAACAAAAAACTTGTTTTTGAGTTGAACGAGGGGAG
>ENA-UPWN01000376-UPWN01000376.1-human-gut-metagenome-genome-assembly--contig:-NODE-376-length-23119-cov-28.959118_pt1 | contig 23119 bp, 25 predicted proteins | sample MGYA00250050_ERZ773377 | MGnify/ENA primary metagenome ERZ773377 (study PRJEB29103, sample SAMN06112008) | human gut metagenome | biome: human gut; feature: ankylosing spondylitis patient; material...
GCATATAAACTCATACAGTATATCCATAACTACATTACCAATGAGGTTACGGAGTTGGAAGAACTTATGGAAATCAAACAATTGATACAGCGTCAAAAAATAGAACGCATGATGAAAGTACATAAGGAAATGCGAGGGGTAGACCGATACAAAGAACAACCGAAAGAATACAAATATCATGACCCTTATGATGACTGGATATTCCGTCAACTTGCGGACATAGACAACAGAAACAACATTCCCGACACTTCGCCACAATTAGATTTTAATGAAACGGACTATCAAGATTATTTAAAGGAGAAATGGAACAGAGGACTTTAATTTCCTCTTGCATGAAAGATACAGCAAACAAAAAGCCCAGTAAAGAGTGCAAAGCACCACCAATGGTGGCAAGGCTCTTGACAGGGCTTTTCCTTTTCTGTGGTGGGTAGCCAAGAGGAAGAAAGGGATAAAAGCTAATTTACGATAAATCAGACAAAGGCGACGCAGGTTTCGCAATACGAGCTTGTGCTACATAAGGATAGCAACTGGAAGATTGTAAGGTAACAAGTTGAATAAAGACTTGCATGTTGCTTTTTAGTAGTATGCAAGTCTTTTTATGAAAATAATTTTTAAAAATTATTGACAAGAAGCATTTCTTAGTTTAGTATTTAACCGTAAGGTTAATTAACTTTTTGATTAAATGAAAGGGGTGTGAGTGTGGGAAGTGTTTTTAAAGCTATTAGTGACCCAACTAGACGAGAAATTTTGAAACTATTGAATGAGAAAGATTTAAGTGCTGGAGAAATAGCGGAACATTTTGATATATCGAAACCTGCTTTAACAAAACATCTGAATATCTTACGAGAAGCAGAGTTAGTTAGTTCAGAAAAGCAAGGAAACTTTGTCATTTATTCAATCAATGTAACAGTACTTCAACAAGCATTGTCTGGATTTATGTCTATTTTTGGAAAAAAGGAGTGATTTAGAAATGAAGAAATCAATTTTTATTTTAGATATATGTATATTTGGGTTATCTATCACAGCACTTCTGATCGCCTTTTTCAAAAATTTAAGCAATGTTAATTTCCTTATAGGAGCAGGTTTGATTAGTTTAATGGGTGTTGCGCAAACGAGAATGGCAGTTATTACAAATTTATCTAAAGATAATCCAAAAGTGAAAACAATGCGTCGTATGAATAGATTGACGGTAATATTGGCAGTTGCACTATATTTTGTTCCGCTAATAGATAATGATTTCATCGTCAACATTCCAACATCATTTATTTTTGTGGTTACCATTATGCTTTTTACTGGAAATGTTTCAACAAAACTTCCTTTAAATAAGTATATGGGATTACGATTACCTTGGACAACGACAGATGAAAAGACATGGAAAATTGCGAATAGATTATTAGGATATATTACATTTCCATTAGTTTTCATTATGTTGATTTTATATTTTATAACAGAGCAATCAGAGTTGGTTTTGTTCATTGGGCTTGTTATTTGGGTTGGAATTCCTACAATTTATTCTTTTATCAAACAAAAAACAAATTAGGAGAGTGAACTATGATTAAAAAAATATTAAAAGATGTCTTAGGAGAAAATTTTACTGAGAATAATGAAAAGTATGCTAAAATCAATTTTATTATTGTTATTCTTATGTTTTTGGTTTCCGCAATTATGTTATTTTTCTTACCGGAGAAGATAAATATTTTGCATAATGGAGATACCTATTATCCTATCCCTAGTATTTTGGGAATATGGCTTGTTCCTGTTATTTCTTTGGTACTGAATTTTACTTTTATCAAGCAAAAAAAGTTATCATCATTAAATAGTATTATCATGGGATTACTTCTCATTGGAAGTACCATATATTATATTACTTTGATATAGTAAAGGATAAGACCAATGAAAAAAACACTTAACATCATTCTATTTGGAAGAAAAAAATCATATTTTGTCAAATGTACATTAACTTTAATTGGACTGTATCTAGGTGTTTTGTTTTGGTATTTTAATGTGGATTATCTAGGACAGCCAATACAAAATGCTTTAGTATTGGCTGTTTGTAGTTTGATTTGCATATCTGTTCTTGTAGCTTTGTATCGAATTCCAGAACAACTATGTGCAAATTCACAGATAGAAAAGTTACTATATTTTCCTGTTAATCCTACAAATATTATTTATATGGTTATAATTCGATTATTTAAAATACAAATATTGTCATTTATCTGCTGTTTTTTATCAAGTATATATTTTTTTAAGTGGAATATTTTACCGTTAATTTTAACTACCATATTATGTGCTTTGATATTGATAATAATTGATTTATTTATCTTTTCAATTTCTATTGTTATATCGACAGTTAGTGAAAAATATTGCGGATATATTTTACTTACTTTTCAATATGGTGGTTTTCTTTTTATAATGTGGGGGATTGTACGTTTACTTATATTTGCATTTGAAAAACCGCTGATGATAAATGGAATATACCATCTTTTTGAAAATAATTATTTGATAAGTGTTCTTATTTTTATAATGATTATATTTCTGAGTTATATATATACTATCAAAATAAGTGCATCATATTTTCTTAGGTGTTACCATTATTTAAATTGTTTTACCAAACCTAGATTTCATGCAAATATATCTAAGTATTTTAACAAAAATCCATATATTTTGAATGAATGGTGTCGAGTTTCAAGAAATAAGGAATTACTTTTTTACTCTAATTTAAAAAGTGTGATAACTGTGTATCTTTTGGTAAATCTTTTTTCAAAAAGAATATCTGGAAGTTATATAGAAATTCAAAGTGTACTAAAAATTCTTGTAATGGTATTATGCTGTGCTATGAATACAATTTCCAGCACATCATATACCAGTGATAAAAATATCTCATATTATAACCTATTTCCAGTCAAAAACAGTAGGATATTCTTTTCTAAGGTATTGATAAGCTCTGTTTTGAATGAAATTGTCATCATTTGTGCATGGATTGTTTGCAGTATTGGTAAAAATGGGCTATTTTTTGATATATCTTTATTGCTGTATGGTACATTTACGAATATACTTTGCTCTTTTATGGGAGTGTACTTTGACTATAAAATGCCCAGAACTGAAATCACACCTAATACATTATTACATGGGAATATGAGCAAGATATTTGTTTTAGTCATGATTGTGGCTTTAACAATTTTAGAAATGTATTTTTGGAAAAAATTTTCCTTTGTTAAATTTTCTATTGGATTATCAATGATGAATATCTTGATTTTATTATTGATAGGTGTGGTTATGTATATGAAAAGAGGTCTTTCAGATGATAGAAATAAATAATTTAAGTAAGTCTTATGGTATAAATAAAATTTTTGAAAATGAGAGCATTACTTTAACTGATTCCTGTATATATGCTTTAGTAGGGGTAAATGGTATTGGAAAATCGACTTTTTTAAATTCGATTATCCAACCTAGCACATTGGATAAAGGAAGTGTAAAAATAGATGATATTCCTTCTACCGATTTTACAGCAAAATATCACTATGCTTTTGTTCCAGATACAAAGGATATGTTTTTAAATTTGACTGGAAAAGAATATTTACAATTTGTTAGTGAACTTTATAATCAAAAAGAAAAGTTTGATGAACTGCTTGCTATCTATATACCAAAATTGAAGTTGGAAAATTCATTAGAACAGACTATTTCCAGTTATTCTCTTGGAATGAAACAAAAAATATATCTTGCAGGAGCTTTCATGTCAAATGCTCAAAACATTATTTTGGACGAACCGTTTAATGCGATTGACCCAGAAAGTACTTCCGTTATCAAAAAAATATTATTTGATTTAAAAGATACTGGAAAAATGATTTTATTTTCTGTTCATAATTTAGATTTAGTATCAAATTTCTGTGATAAAATTATTTTTATAGATAACAGACATAGCATTTTTGAGTGTAACAACCCACAAAACTTTGATGTATTAGAAAAAATATTTTTTGACAAATGTGTAATAAAAAAATAAATTTAATGACTTAGTGCTAGAATACTGGGAGAATTTTATGAAATGAATGAGAAAGAACTAACTTCTAGTTTTAAGGCTCTCTCTTGCGAAACTAGAAGAAAAATTATTTACCTTTTAAAAAGTAAATGCTTATGTGCCGGAGATATAGCCAAACATTTTGAACTCACTGGAGCTACTATTTCACATCACTTAAAAGTATTAGCAGAGGGAAATTTGATAACATCTAAAAAAGTGGGTTTAGAGATATACTATTCTCTCAACATTGAAAAATATAATGTATTGAGTAGGTGGTTTCAATTTCTGAATGATATAGAAAATTTCAAAGAGAAAGGGATAAAATGAACACTCCAAAATATCTAGAAATTGCAGAATTGCTTAGAATAGATATATTTGTAAAACATGCAAAAGAAAATCAACTAATTCCCGGTATCAGAAGATACGCTCAGATTTACAATGTCAATCCAAAGATTGGATTATTCTGATGTGGAATTTGAAAATATGATAACAGAAGAAGTTATAAAAAGGTAGGTGTTCTATTATGATTGGACTTAAAAAACGAGATATAAAAAGGCGTTAAAGTTTGAAATCAAATGAAGTAATCAACGGAATAAACAAAGAAAATATAGGGAGATGCACAGTTATTTGTGCTATCTCCCTTAGTCGTTTTATCATCATATCAAGGCTCATTCAATCGTGGTAAATCTGTGGCAAAATGAGTATTTCCTATACCTCAAAATGTTTAAAAGTGTAGTGTTTATGCGGATAATCTAAAATTAAATATAAAATTTCATAGAAATAATATATTTCGTAATTATTAGTTTTAAATATCAGATTAAACAACGGGAGATAAATACATATGAGAATAAAAGAAGATTTTAAAACAGAAGATTACTATAGAAGTGTATTGCAGAAATATGAAGCTGAAGTAGTTCTTTTTAAAGATAAGCTTGCCTCATCAGAAACAAGGACCAATATGCAGTATGTTATTGTCACAGATGCTATCAGCAGGATTGAAAAACTCCAATATGTTCTTGGTTATGATTTATCCGATATAAAAGAAACAGCACTTGATTATATTGATTACCTAAGATAGAAAACAGAGTTCAAACTGGAAGAGCTTACATATAATGAAATGGCACGCGTGCTTTCTTATTGATTATTTATTTGATATTGATTATGAGTTGGTGCAATTTGTAAAAGAACATATGGTATGAGGGAGTCATTTACAGATGTTGTTCTTGATGTTGTAAGGCATATTGTGTTTGAGGGAAAAGCCTATTCGGATAAGGAATATTATTTTAAGGACAGCGGATATACTAGCGGCAGTACTAAAGCTAAGGGCGGACTGGTTGATGTGTGCAATGCAAAGCGTGAGGATAGAACTGACCTGTTTGTGCAGCATTTGTCGGTGGTTAAGAACAAGCATTATAAACGTCTGCTTAAATATTATAAGGAAATTGGAGATAATAGATACACTTATGATGGTGCTTACGATTTTCTGCTGACAGCATTTGCAAAGGCATTGGAAATGGATAAGGAAAAGCTGGAAACATCAATATTCATTGCCTAAGATTTGTTGTAGTATGGAATTAATTATTTATAAAATGGAATGAAATGATAGAAGGAGAATTTTATGATACGTCACATACTTTTTTGGAATTACACAGATAAGGTCAAGAAAGAACATAAAGAGGAGGAAATGTTAAAATTTCTACAGAATTCCGTTAATACGATGAATGGAAATATTGACGGACTTATTAAAGCTGAGATTGGCACGAATATTGACGGCGGATATGACTTGGTGTTTTATGCCGAATTAAGGGACAAAGAGGCTTTGGAGAAGTTTAAGACACATCCATTACATATCGCACACAAGGACAGATGTATGGATATGGTGACAGATAGGCTTTGCGGTGATTTGGAAGTGAATTAAATAAGTAGCTTAATTAAATGATTGTAATATTATTAATTAAATGATTGAAATATCAGCAATTATATTATTGGGATATTATCAATTATATTATTGAAATTTTAATAATAAATAATTAGAATTTCAGGAGATATACAAAATGTTTCGCGAGATGAGAAGATATAAGCAGGAGCTAAGTAAAGAAGAATGTATTGAGATTTTAAAAAATGAACCAAGAGGCGTGCTTTCTATGTTAGAGGATGACGGTTATCCATACGGTATCCCTATGACACACTGGTATGATGAAGCAACAGGAAATATATATTTCCACGGTGCTAAGATAGGACATAAGATAGATGCAATTAACAGATGTGATAAAGTGTCATTTTGTGTATATGACAAAGGCTACCGCAAAGAAGGAGAATGGGCTTTAAATATACGAAGCGTTGTTGTATTTGGACATATGAATATCGTTGAAGATAATGATAAAATTGAAAAAATATGTACAAGCTTATGCAGAAAATTTACAGATGATGAAAAGTATATCGAAGGTAAATATACACGTGCAGGAGCAAGGGTTCTATGTCTTGAATTAAGACCAGAGTATATCACAGGTAAATTAGTCAATGAAAGCTGATGGCAAATTTCCTAAGCTTAATGTATATTTAAAAATAGTACTATATATAAATAATAGTATATAAAAAATAATAAAATAATTGCCAGTCCGATAAAAGATAACTTATAATATAATTATAAAATTATTAATTAACAGACTGGCAGTTACTTTGTCTTATTATATAATTGTTAAATATCTTGATTATAAAATAGTCAAGTTATTGTGTGGTTTATATATTGAACCGCTATATTGTTAAATGACTGCATCATTAAACAGCCAGATTATTTTATTTAACGGCTGAATTATTTTTTTCGTCAGCTTCTTTAGTAGCCTGATGGTCTATTCGGCATCCGAATATAATACCGCCAACAATTAATAAAACAACAATTCCTACAGTTATATTTCCAACCATATAATACTCCTTTTCTGATTTAATTAAGTTAATATTTCAATTCGTTAAATTTAATGTTTAGCCAAATTATATTGTACTGTCAGCTAACTGTATATTTAGCTGACTGCACAGTTAGTCTGTTCAGATTAGTCAAATAAAGAAATTTTATATTTAACTGCTCTGAATATTTTATAGATTATGGTTACTACAATGCCTAAAGTTATGCCTAAAGTAGAACCAACAGCTATAAGACCGCCTATAGCTATGCCTATATATGTTAAAATGTTCATAATATCTCCATTCTTATAAAATGTATTAAATTGTTGCAATATATATTGAGGCTGGTTTATTACAAATAAATACATTTTATACATAATTATTTATTGCATATTATATGAATTCACTTTGAAATAATTATTTTGAACCGTCCTTTTTATGGATATAATCAACAATAATCGTTGAATAAGATGGATTGATATCCAAAGAATAATTAAATGAATATATGTGATAGAAATTATCAATATTAAAGTTATTATGTAAAATGACAGCGGCAATTGAGCGTACTAATAGACGTGTTCCCATTCTTGGCAACACATTTTCTGAAGTAATAGCTGTCTGATTACCAAGCATCTCTGATGTACATGGTCTGTAATCATTTATAGAAGATTTTGGCGTAGTAATAAGCTGGAAATCGTGGAAATCAGCTTCTGTTTCATATGATATCTCAGTGAGAGCAGTCTGCACATTGTAGAAACACAGTCCGCCAAAGAACATTGCTATTATAAATATGCAGCTTAATAAGCGTAAACATCGTTTCTTCATAACAATACCGCCAATCCTTTCTAGAGTCTGTTAATATGAAGATAATAGCATATTAAGAAAATTTTGTTAATAGTCAATTAGCGGGATAATAGATTAATTGCTGTTAGTTTATATCAAAAAATATGTCATACAATTTGGTATATAAAATATAGTAAAAAAATACTGGACAAATGGCATACAATAATGTAATATTAATCAAGTCGGGTGACCGATATAACAAATAAGCAGTCGTGGCGGAATTGGCATACGCGCTAGACTAAGGATCTAGTCCATATTGCTTGGGTGCGGGTTCAAGTCCCGCCGACTGCACTTGATTAAGGAACTCAATTAGAGTTCCTTTTTTGTTGTATAATTTCCATTGTATAATATATTCTTTGTTTTGTTCTACAATCTATTATTTTGAATAAAACAATATAATGATATTCTTTTAATATATTAATTATAAAAATGCTTGCATATTATAAATTCATATGATATTCTATACGTAAAGTATACTTAATGAATTAATTTTATATAACGATGCAGTGTATGTCCCAATTAATCCCAATATTAGAATAATAATAAAAAGAATAGTGTACAGCCATGATTAATTAAAGTAATCATATTTGTTGTGATAATAAATGTTTAACTATAGTTTAGTGAATGACACGGAAAGGAAATAGAATTTGCAAAAAAGAACGAAAAGATATAATTACAGGAATTATTTATTTGATAAATATACGAATAATGATAAAATACGCTTAGCAATATTAATAAGTAAGCCTGTAAGGATTGCATTTACAAGAATTACAGCAATAATGATATTTATTATATGCTGCATAACAGAGAGTATGGCGGACGTGAATACATCAGCATTTTTGCATAAGAAAGATGTTATTGATTTGAATAATAATAGTATTGAATTTACATACTGGGACGGCTGCGATCACAAGGTTAAGACAAAGAATTATACAATATCGTCAGACTGGTGTAGTGCTATGATTATATGGGGTGAGGATTTAACAGGAACAATAGGCACTAATACGACTATATATGGACCTTATACATGGCTTCCGGCAGGAGATTACAGAGTGAGCTTTAAGCTCACAGCATACGGCTGGAATACCTTGAAATATTGGGATATAGGGGTTAATTTTGGGCAGCAGAACACGGGATACCGCAACAAGTATGACCGCTCAAATTGTCAGATTAATGCTGACACTACAGTTAGCAATATAGTGTGTGGTGGTAATGATACAGGTGGTAATTTGGATTATACTATTCATACGAATGGTGACAGTGCAGACTATGAGTTAAGGACATATTTTAGCAGAGATGCAGATTTGGGGATTGGCGGACCAGAACACGAACTTAGTAAGATAGGACATTTTATTAGAGAGATAACAATATGTTCACTGGATAGTAATACCATATATTATGATGCAGATGGTGGATTGCTTGATAAGGAGGAAACAGGGAAGCTTACTGATACGAATTGGGGTGCAGACAGAGGAAATGTATCAATTCCGGCTAAGGAGGGATATATATTCGAGGGGTGGTATGGTTATAGTAAAGCATCTAATACGACATCTAACAGGGATAAGCTTACATTTGATACAGACAGTGAATATGTTATGCTATGGGATAGTAATGGCAAGCCATGCAGTAGTGTATTAAAAGAAGCCAGCTACAGTGATTATACGGTATATGCTAAGTGGAAGCCTAAGGATAAAGTCATAAAATATATATCTAATGCACCATCAGGGGTAAGTAATATGCCACAGGATATTAATACGATGTATGGTTCAGAGGTTTCATTATCTGGGCAGAGACCGTCAAGAAAGCTGTTTAAGTTTGATGGGTGGAATACTGAGGCTGATGGGAGTGGAGATATGTATTATCCGCTGGAAGCTGTAACTGAACTTACAAAGCTTTCAGAGGACACAGTTAATCTATATGCACAGTGGCAGCGGCAAAGATTTATGTATATTAAAGCTGCATCAACGACCTATGGTGATACATTTATTAAGAGGACACCTGATGATGAACTCTGGTATACAGGCATAGGCAGTAATACAATCCACAGTCTGCCAGATAGTATGTATAACTGGCAGGTGCAGAAGTGGTACATTGATAAGAATGGAAGTATATATAAGGATAATTATATAAATGTATAATTACATAAAAATATAATAGTCACCTTCATCATCAGTGAATTTTTTATAGGTTGTGTGGAATACATCTTCAATAATATGCGTTTTAAGACAGTTGGCGGGTGTGTCACTTATTGCAATCTTACGGTCATTCATTATAACAAGATTATCAGATATTCTTATTGCATCAGATAAATCGTGTAGTACAAGAATGATTGTTTTACCTGATTTTTTAAGTTTATTGACCATGGAGAAGAAAGTCCTTTTACCCTCAAGGTCAAGATAAGTAACAGGTTCGTCCATAATTATTATCTGGCTGTCCTGTGCAAGTATCATAGAGAAGAATACACGCTGTCTTATTCCGCCAGAAAGTGTATCTGCATTATCCTCAGAATAAGGCATTACATTAGTGAATTCCATTGAATTATTAACTATTTCGTTATCTTTATCAGTCTTTCGCCTTGTAAAGCCAAGATAAGGAAATCTACCATGTTCAACTAATGTTCTTACAGGAAGTACAGGGATAACTGTTCTTATCTGAGGAAGAAATGCTATTCTTTTAGCTCTTTCTTTTAATGGCAGTGATAGGATATTTTCATTATCTGCTGTAATAGTGCCTGCTGTAACTTTAGAACAGCCATTAAGGCACTGGAGCAGGGTGGTTTTGCCACAGCCATTAGGACCGATTATCGTTGTTATTTGTCCTTTTGGAAATGTTATATTAATATCATTTAATATATTGATTCTGGATACAGCTACATTAACGTGTTCATATTTAAGCATTTACTCGTCTGCCTCCTTTCTTTTTTAATAAAAGGTACATAAAGAATGGCCCGCCGATAAAAGCCATAATTATTCCGGCAGGAAGTTCGTATGGAGCAGCTATAAGACGACCAATGATATCACATATAAGTACAAATGAAGCACCAAGCAAAGCACTTGTTGGCAGGAGGTATCTTGCATCACTTCCGAATAAAGTCCTGCATATATGAGGAACAATAAGACCTATGAAGCTTAATAGGCCAGCAAAGCTTACAACAAGACCTGCCATTATGCTTGATAATACAAGAAGAAAGAATCTTGTAAGTGGAACATTCAATCCTAAAGAGCGGGCATAGTCATCACCTAATGAAAGTATATTAAGCGGCTTGGCCAGAATGAAGGATACAAGTACAGCAGCTATAATTCCAATTGCTGGCAGTGCTATTTTGTTAAATGTAAGTCCGGATAAAGTACCCATAAGAAAAGAAGTGATATTAAGGGTTATATCTGTATTTATTAATTTGATAGTGTTAATACCTGCATTAAGAAAGGAAGATACAGTTATTCCGGCAAGTATAATGGTTGTTCGTGAGCTGTCAGCCATATATGCAAGTGCATATATGGCAAGTGTTGTTAAAAGTGCACCTACAAATGAAGCTATAGATGTGGCATATCCTGAATGAGGGAATAACATCATAGCAAGCATTACAAAGAAGCCTGCACCGGAATTGACACCTATTGTATTAGGACTTGCAAGTGCATTATTCATAACGCCCTGAAGGATAACACCAGCAACAGAAAGTCCCATACCGGCAATAATGGCACCAAGCATACGAGGAAGACGTATGTTCATTATTAATATGTAAGTCAGAGAAGTCTTGTCGGGGGTAAAGAAGCATTTTAGTATATCTGCTGGATTGATATATACGCTTCCTAGCATAACGCTTAGAAAAGAAGCTGTTATTAAAAGTCCAAAGAGCAATATATATATGTATATATGTCTTGAACGGCTGTTTGATTTTGAGTTGGTTTTATTGGTCATAGTTGTTATTTTCCTTATAATAAATATATGTGAATAGAGTATCATAAACCGCTAATTTATTCAATTCATATTTACATACCAAATTTATATGAAATAACTATTGACAAATATTAACATAAGGATTAAAATTCAATTCATATTAAACAAGTAGGTTTGTAGTTTATACGAAATGGAGATAATGATATGAGATTTAATACAGCTTTACTTCATGGCGATTTCAGAGGAGATAAGAATACTGGTGCGACACAGACACCTATATATCAGTCAAGTGCATTTGAGCATGCGAGTGCTGAGACACTCGAGAAGATATTTAATAATATGGCACCTGGATTTTCATACAGTAGAATTAGCAATCCAACAATAGAAGCATTTGAGAAAAGAATGACAGTTCTTGAGGGCGGTGTTGCGAGTGTTGCCTGTTCATCAGGTATGGCAGCAATAACGAATGCCTTTACTAATATATTACAAAGTGGTGACGAGATTGTATGCAGTGCAAGCTTATATGGTGGAAGCATTGATTTATTCAGGGATTTAGAAAGCTTTGGAATTAAGACACATTATGTTAATAATAATGATGTGGAACAGTTCAGGGCAGCTACTAATGAGAATACTAAGCTGTATTTTGCAGAGACAATTGGTAACCCAAGACTTGATGTGACAGATATCAGATTGATAGCTGATGAAGCTCATAGGGAAGGTGTTCCATTTATTGTTGATAACACTGTTGCTACAGCATATCTTATTAAGCCAATAGAGTATGGTGCGGATATAGTTGTTAATTCAACATCGAAGTATATTAATGGCAATAGTAATTCAATCAGTGGTGTGATAACTGATTCTGGTAATTTTAAATGGGATACTGTAAAATATCCTGGTATGAAAGATTTTAAGAAATATGGTCCATATGCTTATACAGCCAAGTTAAGAAATGGAATATACCGTAACACAGGAGCTTGTTTATCACCACAGAATGCATTTTATAACATTCTTGGAATTGAGACACTTGGAATAAGAATGGAGCGTGTCTGTAGCAATGCAATGATATTAGCTAAGTATCTTAATGATAATTATGGTAATCTTAGTGTTAATTATCCAGGGCTTGAGAATAGCGAATTCTATGATATTGCTAAGAAAGAACTTAACAACGGATTTGGTGGCATAATAACAATCCGTACAGGAAGCAAAGAGAAAGCATTTAAGTTTATTAACGCATTAAAGATTCCGCTTAATGTATCTAACATAGGTGATACTAAGACATTGGTTATACATCCAAGCTCAACAATCAGTGCTCACAGCACAGAGGAAGAGAAGAAGATTGCTGGTGTATATGATGATCTGGTGAGAATAAGCGTAGGAATAGAAGATGTGCAGGACCTTATAGAAGATTTCACACAGGCGTTAAAAGCAGCTAATTAAATATCAAAAAACGACTAAGAAAAGAATAGAAATGAGGTAGAATTATGGCTAAGATTGATTATGCAGCACTTAAAAAGGGCGGATTTATGAGACAGAAGCAGAAAGGATATTTTTCATTAAGAATACAGGTAGTTGGTGGTAATCTTACATCTGAGAATATCAGAGCTGTAGCTGACGTAGCTGATAAATATGGAAAAGGTTATGTACATATGACATCAAGACAGGGTGTTGAAATTCCATTTATTAATTTTGAAAATATTGAAGAAGTTAGAGCAGCTTTAGCAGATGGTGGTGTTAAGCCGGGTGTATGTGGACCAAGAGTTCGTACAGTTACTGCTTGTCAGGGTAATGAAGTCTGTCCAAGCGGCTGTATTAATACATATGAACTTGCTAAGAAGTTTGATGAACATTACTTCGGAAGAGAACTTCCACATAAGTTCAAGTTTGGCGTAACAGGTTGTCAGAATAACTGTCTTAAGGCAGAGGAGAACGATATCGGTGTTAAAGGTGGTATGGACGTAACCTGGGTAGAAGATAAATGTATCAATTGTGGCGTGTGTGAGAAGGCTTGTAGAATGGGTGCTATAAGCTGTGCTAATAATACAGTTACTATTGATAGAACTAAGTGTAATAACTGTGGACGTTGTGTAAAGGCTTGTCCTACAGAAGCTTGGGAAGGTCAGAGTGGTTATATTGTATCATTTGGTGGATTGTTTGGTAACCAGATATACAAAGGCGAACAGCTTCTTCCACTTATTAAAGATGAAGAGACACTTTTCAGAGTAACAGATGCAGCAATCGGCTTCTTTGAAAAGAATGCTAACCCAGGAGAGAGATTCAGACTTACATTACAAAGAGTAGGTGAGGATGAATTTAGAAAAGCTATTAAAGCTGCTTACGAGGGTAAATAATAAAATTTATAGTCAAAAGATTATAAATTCGTATATGCTTACACGATAAGGCTTTTGAACTTATACGGTTTAAGAAAAAGGAGGACTAATATGGAGATTGAAGGAATTAAGATTGACGATACAGTAGATATTACAGATAAGGTTTGCCCACTTACATTTGTAAAGGCAAAGGTTGCTATCGATGAATTAGATGATGGTGAAGTTATTGCAATCCGTATGAATGATGGAGAGCCGGTAGCTAATGTTCCAAGAAGTATTAAAGATGAGGGACATCAAATCCTTAAACTTGTTAATAATAATGATGAGACATATACACTCATTGTTAAAAAAGTTGAAGAATAAGGAGAAGATTTATGGCTGAGAGAATAAAGTTATCAGATTTTGAAGAGAAGGTATTAAATAGTTCAGTTCCAGTTCTTGTTGATTTTTATTCAGACAGTTGTGTTCCTTGCAAAAGGCTTGCACCAGTTGTTGGAACAGTGGAAGATGAGAGGGCAGAAAGCCTTTCGGTATACAAGGTTAATATTAACTTTGATGCAGATGCAGCTTCTGAATATGAAGTAACAGCAGCACCTACACTTGTTCTTTTTAAAGATGGAAAGGAAACTGCAAGACATACAGGCGTATTCAGAAAAGATGAACTTACAAGCTGGATAGATGCTAATATTTAATTAATTTTAATAAAAAATAATTATGTCTAAGAGGCAGGGAAGAGGTTTAATATGCAGTTAACAGTATCAGGAGTAAAGAAAGAATATGAAGAGGGAATTACACTTCCAAAGCTTTTTGAAATTGAAAATGTTGAAACACCAGAATATGTTACAGTTTCAATCAACGAAGAATTCATTCCAGGAGACCAGAAAGAAACATACCAGTTAAAAGATGGTGATAATGTTGAATTCTTATACTTTATGGGTGGCGGACAGAGACAATTATAATAATGTCATTAACTATAATGTCACAAGATAGTATTAAAATATCAGATTCAAGTAAGAATTACTTTAAAAGGAGTAAGATCTACTTTAAAAGGAGGTATATATGGCTTTAACAGATGAGCAGATAGAACGTTATTCACGTCATATCATTTTAAAAGAAGTTGGTGCTAAGGGACAGAAGAAGCTTCTTAATGCCAAAGTGCTTATAATAGGTGCAGGTGGACTTGGAGCACCAGCAGCTATGTATTTAGCAGCAGCAGGTGTTGGAACAATAGGAATTGCAGATGCGGATGAGGTAGATCTTAGTAATCTTCAGAGACAGATAATACATCAGACAGCAGATGTAGGCAAAGCAAAGGTTCAGTCAGCTAAAGAGACAATTAATGCTATGAATCCAGATGTAACAGTTAACACATATAGAGAATTCATTACAAGTGATAACATAATGGATATTATCAAGGACTATGATTTCGTAATCGATGGAACAGATAATTTCCCAGCTAAGTTCCTTATTAATGATGCCTGTGTAATGGCTAAGAAGCCATTCTCTCACGCAGGAATAATCAGATTTAAGGGTCAGCTTATGACTTATGTTCCGGGAGAAGGACCTTGCTACAGATGTGTATTTAAAAATCCACCACCAAAGGATGCAGTACCTACATGCAAGCAGGCAGGTGTTATTGGAGCTATGGGTGGTGTTATCGGAAGCCTTCAGGCTATGGAAGCAATCAAGTATATACTTGGTGTAGGGGATTTACTTACAGGTCATCTCCTTACATATGATGCTATAACACAGGAATTCCATAAGATTAAGTTACCATCTGACACTGATGGTTGTGCTGTATGTGGAAAGCATCCAACTATCACAGAACTTATTGACTATGAGCAGGCAGTTTGTGAAGACCACTAATAATTATATCTAATTATAAGGACAACAAGGAGGCGCCACAAAGTGATTACATTTAATAAGAGTGATTTTGATACAATACTTGAATATGCTAAGAAGAATCTTCCAGAGGAGGCTTGTGGTCTTATTGGAGGAACAATAGAAAATGGAGATAAGCACATAAAAAAGATATATCTTCTTACTAATATTGACCATTCCAATGAGCATTTTTCAATGGATCCTAAGGAACAGTTAGCGGCAGTTAAAGATATGAGAGCTAATGGTTTAGTTCCTCTTGGCAACTGGCATTCACATCCAGAGTCACCATCAAGACCATCTGATGAGGATAAGAGACTTGCATATGACAGCAAAGCAAGTTATATGATACTTTCACTTATGAATATAGATGAACCAGTGCTTAATTCATTCCATATTGAAGGCAATGTATCAAATAAAGAAGATCTGAGAATAATATGATAAAGCATTGAGCCGTGCCGTAATAAACTATTAACCATTGCTGTGCTTGCACAAAGCGATGGTTAATAGTTTATTACGATAGGGCGAAAGCCCGGCAGTTCCATAAAGCTTTGCTTTATGGAACGTGCACGGCGAAAAAGGCGTTGTGCACGGCGAAAAAAGCATTATACACGGCGAAAAAAGCATTATGCACGGCGAATAAGCGAATAAATAGTAGTTCAGTGCGATAGGAATGGAGATTTATTATGAGTAATCTAACGGATATTTCAGATGTTATTATTATAGGAAGTGGTCCGGCAGGACTATCTGCTGCTATATATGTTGTCAGGGCTGGATTATCAGTTAATGTTATAGAGAAAGAATTTATGGGAACAGGACAGATAGCTGACAGCAGTAAAGTAGATAATTATCTTGGTATTCCAGCAATAAGCGGTTATGACCTGGGCGAAAGTTTCAGGGAACACACACTTTCGCTTGGAGTAACAATAGAAGATAATAATGTTACCAGACTTACCCCTGTTGATGACATATGGGAATTAGAGTTATCAGACGGAAGCACTAAGAAAGCCCGATGCGTAATATATGCGGCTGGCTGTAGCCATAAAAAGTTACAGGCAGAGAATGAAGAACAGTATACAGGCAAAGGAATATCATATTGTGCCGTATGTGACGGAGCATTTTATAAGGATAAAGATGTCGCAGTAGTAGGTGGCGGTGACACAGCACTTTCTGATGCACTTTATCTTTCAGATATATGTGCCAACGTATATATTATACACAGAAGGGAAGAATTCCGTGGAGCGGCTTCACTTCTTGCAAAGTTAAAGGAACGTACGAATGTGCACATATGCACTAACAGAACAGTAAAGAAAGTGGAAGGCAGTAATAATCTTGAGAGGATAATACTTGATAATGATACAGGCATTGACGTTAATGGATTATTTGTTGCCGTTGGAATGAGCCCACAGACAGAGCTTCTTAAGGGTATTGCAGAACTTGATAATTCAGGATATGTAATAGCAGGTGAAGATTGTGTTACATCAGCCAGAGGTTTATTCGTGGCAGGTGATGTCAGAACGAAAATATTAAGACAAGTAATAACAGCCGCAGCAGATGGTGCTATGGCAGCAACACAGGCAGTACAGTACCTTAGATAAAAGGTATGTACTGCCTGCTGGTATTTATATATGTATAGCCTGGCTGTGTATATTTATATAATATGTATTTATTGTATACTTATTATGTGTTTACTATAAATATTACTAAATATATTTAACACAATATACATTTATTATATATCTAATATATTGCTATAGATATTACTGCGTATATTTATACAATATGTATTTATTATATATATTTATTGTATCTATTATATCTAGTTATTTAGTGCGTTATAGCTTCATATATATAATCAAGAACCTTTATGTTATCTTTTTCGTGTAAAATATCGTGGCGCATATTATTAAATATCACGATATCTTTTATATTAAATCCCTGTTTAGTCATTAAATTTACGGTAGTTTTAATATTTTTTCCATACTCACTTACAGCATCATCACTGCCGCTAAGAATATATACAGGTGCCAAGCTTGCTGTCTTAGCCTTTTTAGATACACAGTTAATCATTCCTGATAATAGTTCATACATAAGGCTTGCTGTAATCTGTGCTGGAATATGAGGGTCGTTAAGATATTTATCACGTTCTTCTTCATTATAGAGAAGCCAGTCTGCACGCGATGTAGCATTTTTAATCTTATTATTGTACATTCCAAATGCAATAAATTGTATAAGCGGACTGCAATTCTGTCCGTTAGCCTGCATACAGGCGTGGTCGATATAACTTCTTATTGCTTTGAGAATAAAACGTGGCTGAGAACCAGTTCCTATAAGGAAACATCCGTCAATCTTTGTCCTTAAGTGAGGAGATAAAAGCATATCTCTTACGATGAATGAACCCATAGAGAAACCAACAATATAATAAGGAAGCTTAGGGTAGCGTTTCTTCATTTCGGTGTAGCAGGTATGAACATCTTTAACTACATATTCCCAGCTTCCTTTTTTGCCAAGATATGCTTTTCTGCTGCCATTTTGTAGTGAGTGACCATGCCCTATAATGTCAATACCGCATACAACGTATCCTTTGCTTGTAAAATACTGTGCAACTTTATCATATCTTCCCATATATTCTGTTATTCCGTGTACAAGCTGGATTACGCCGATTGGTTTGCTTTCAGCTTTCCATACAGCTGCCTGTATTGTTGTCTTATTATCAGATGATTTAAAATTAAACATATATAACCTCAATTCTTAGTCAGTAGGCCTTTGGTACTAAAAAGCATTATACGACAAAATATTTAATAAAACTACATAAAAATTGCTAATTAAAGCATATAATTATTTATTGAAAAAGAATTATAAATGTGTTATAGTCAGTATCCGTCTGAAGGGCTTGATTTGCTTAATAAAATAAAGAATATCGAGGTATATATGGGTAACGATAATACAAAAGCACTAAGCGGTATGGATATGACTACAGGTTCGATACCGGTTAAAATACTAAAGTTCAGTATTCCACTTATGCTGGCACAGATTTTGGAAGTTCTGTTTAATATGTCAGATGTGGCAGTTGTTGGTAAATTTTCAAGTTACGAGGCACTTGGAGCAGTTGGCTCTACATCATTGCTTGTAACATTATTTACAGGATTTCTTATAGGTATGGGATGTGGTGTCAATGTAAGAGTTGCACAGCAGCTTGGTGCAGGTCAGAAAGAAAATGTACGAAAGACTATTCATACATCATTTCTTCTCTGCCTTATTGTAGGACTTACAGCACTGCTTCTTTGTATATTGGGTGCTGAATTCTTCCTGTCACTTATGAATACCAAGACAGAGCTTATAGATGGGGCGGTGCTTTATTTTAGAATATACGCACTTGGTATGCCGGCGATGGCTATATATAACTTTGGTAATGCGGTTATGAGTGCGAGCGGAGATACTAAGAAGCCTCTTATATATCTTACATTTGCAGGCGTTGTGAATGTATGCCTTAACCTTATACTTGTTATAGGGATAGGTATGGCTGAGGATGGTGTTGCATTTGCGAGTATAACAGCCCAGTACATATCAGCAATACTTGTAGTGGTTAATCTGTTAAGAAGAAATGACACAGACAGATGCCGGTTAAGAGTAAGAGAATTAAAGCTTTATCCGGGTGTGCCAAAGGTAATACTTATGCTTGGAATTCCAGCAGGTATCCAGAATGCTATATTTGCTATGGCTAATCTATTTATCCAGACAGGTGTTAATTCATTCAGTGCGGTTATGGTATCAGGAAATGCCGCCGCTGCTAATGCAGATATGCTTATATATAATGTTATGATGGCTTTTTATACGGCATGCTCAAGCTTTATGGGGCAGAATATGGGAGCGTGTAACAAGAAACGAATGTTAAAAAGTTACCTTATAAGTATGGCTTACGCTTTTCTGGCGGCGGCGATACTTGGAGGACTTCTTATAATATTTGGAAGACAGTTCCTGTCATTATTTACAAGTGAACCAGAAGTTATTGATGCAGGTATGCAGAGAATTATGATTATGGGATTTTCGTATGCTGTATCTTCATTTATGGATTGTACAATAGCGGCATCAAGAGGACTTGGCAAGACGATAGTTCCAACAATAGTGGTTATTATAGGTTCGTGTGTGTTCAGGGTAGCATGGGTGTATACAATATTTGCATATTTCCACACTATACCATCATTGTTCCTGTTATATCCATGCTCCTGGATAATTACAGCTGCTGCAGAAATTGTATATTTTATACACTCATTTAAAAAAGTATCATTCTGATAGCAGCAAAAAATACACTTTCCAAGCTTGATTCTTTAACATTATTAAATAATCGTGATTATACTGCTACTATATCTATGAATGATATCCCTGACAGTCTTAAGTATTTAAGCGTAAGCAAATATAATTTTACAGAGGGTACAGTATTAGATAAATTCCCATCTAACCTTGAGACTTTATCAATAAAGAATTCTGATATAACAGCCGTTAATAATCTTGATAAGTGCAGCAGACTTTCTATGGTTAATATAGGTTACTGTAACCTTACAGAGATTCCAGCGTTACCATCAGGAGTGCATAGTATTAATATGCCACATAATGCAATATCAGCTATAAGCAATATTGAAAATCTTAATAATCTGAATTATCTGGATTTATCTTATAATAAGCTTGAAAGCACTAATGGACTTCCAACAACAATAAATTTTCTTTCAGAGTTAAACCTTAGCGGTAATAAGATTACTACACTTACAGATTTAAAGGATACAAAGTTAAGTAATAACCAGCGCACATATGGCAGCGTGCAGTTTTATGATAGTGGATTTTATGGATTCTCACTTTCGGGTAACTGTCTTACAGAAGAAGACATAAAAGGTAAGGTTCCTGAGGCATGTGAGAACGATAAATATTGGATGTATGCTGCTACTACAGGTTCAACAGCTAATGGTCATATATATTTTAAGAGCCTTAATAATGAGATTATTTCAAAGGTATTAGAGTCTGATTCAACTAGCCTTATTTACACAACACAGCAGAATATAGATTTTGATGAGGAGCTTGTATCTTATATTAAAGAAAAGAATAAGACACTTACAATTAAATACATCAATAATGATGTAGTCAGTGATCAGGTGACTATAAGATCTGATTCATTAGATAATGATACTAAATCATTTAAAGTAACATTTACTAATAATAAAGTTAATCCATATATGGATCAGATTAAAGCTGTATTTGGTAAATATGGTGAGGTTGAAAGCAGTATTGCGCTTAAAAAGAGTGTTGATTCAGGCATTAATGGTGTTAAGTATTCTGAGTATGTTAAGCCAGACTTTGCTTCATCAGAAGATTATAATTGTTACCAGTTTAATAAAGAAGATAATACATTCCGTTTAACATCTTATAGCAAGTGGACAAGTTTAAATAAACCATCAGATGATGAAGAGGTTATTTTATTCTATGTTCCAGCAAGTAAAGATAATCTTTTGGAAGTGATAAAGGTTATAACAGATAGTACTCAGAGTTCAATCTCATATAGATTGTATCATTGCTTTAAGCAATATAATGATGATGTGGTTAATGGATTATTATCTATAACAAAAGGTGCACAGTATCATTATACACCATACTTTACAGGCAATAGTATAAGCTTATCAAAAGATACTATAGATAAGCTTAAGACTTCAAAGAAGAACCTTAACATAACTTCATTTGATAAAGAGAACATTCAAGAAGGAATAAGAGTGTATATAAATTATAGCAGTGCTGCTTCGGAAGCACTTGATTTTAGTTTACCGGAAGTTACAGTAAGCGAAGATGCAAGTACATTATCTGCAAGCTTTTCAGGTGGTACACCAAGCTATGTATATAAAATAGGTAATATTGATAAAATCAAAGGTGTTACTTTCTCACAGGCATTTAAGAGTAAAGGTAAAGGACTTAATCTATATACAGTAAGAGATGGCAACTGCATTCCAGTAGCACAGTCATCAGGTGGTTATAGTCAATCATTAAATGCAGACAAAGATTCTAACAGTGAGTTCTTTACTGTAGACCCTGCTGTTGATACATTTGTCAAGACTGTAACAGTTACTGATGGAGATTATGCTGGCAACAGATTTTCTTATATAGCTAATCCTGACAGTAATACTATTAAGGCAATACGTAATTATAATGACAGTATAAGTCGTAGAACTACGATTAATGTATGCACAGATAAGGTAGTATTAGATGCTGATACTATTAATACAATTAAAAATGGTAAAAGTTATTTTGAAATTGAATTTTATGATTCTAATATAGGAATGAAAACAGGTGTGGTTTCTACATATCCAAGCAATTTAAGAGATGTTGAACCTAAAGATATTACTATTGAAAAGCCTGATGTTGAGATTACAACAAGCAATGCTGATTTTGAGAAGATATTAGACCCTGCTCTTGCAGTAAGATATGTTACAGCCAAGAGTGCAATTGAGAATGGATTCAGGTATTCATATAGTGATCCTACTGTATTAAATGCTAAATTTGAAAACAGAGTTACTTATACACGACTGGGATTGAATAATGGTAAAATTGTTAGTTATGGCAGCTCAATACCAAGTAGCTCTGTAACACTTCTAAAAGGCACATATGCTTATGTGAAATCAGCAGATTATGCAACACCAGGTGACACACCAAGCACACCAAGTGATACACCTGATAAAGATAATGACAACAACAATAATAATGATAACAAGAACAATGACCAGAATAATAATGATAACAAGAATGATGGCAAGAACGATAATGAAGACAATGGTGATACCACAGGCAAGAATGTCAGCGCAGCAGTTATAAGTGAGGACAAGCTTACTAATGTAGATGAAGTCAACAGCAAGCTTACAGACAGCCTTGTTAATTCATCACTTGCAGAGGTAAGTATTGTAAGTGCCAAGAAAGCTCCGACACTCAGCTCTAATATATTCTCACAGATGAAGAAGAACCAGAAGGATATTACAATTGGTGTAACGGACGAGAATAACAGACTTCAGTATCAGTGGTCATTCAGCAGTGATACAATTACTCAGTCAGGTATTGATATGGATTTAACAATCTCCTTTGATACAGACAGAGAAAATGAAGTTAAGGAAATCACAGGACGTGATGACCTTATGTATCTTTCATTCAGTCATCATGGTGCATTGCCAGGACCTGCTAAAATCAAGACATATGTTGGTAATAAATATAAGGACGGAGATGTAGTATATCT
>ENA-UPWN01000390-UPWN01000390.1-human-gut-metagenome-genome-assembly--contig:-NODE-390-length-22730-cov-27.264601_pt1 | contig 22730 bp, 20 predicted proteins | sample MGYA00250050_ERZ773377 | MGnify/ENA primary metagenome ERZ773377 (study PRJEB29103, sample SAMN06112008) | human gut metagenome | biome: human gut; feature: ankylosing spondylitis patient; material...
TAAAAGAGTTAAGTGAAAAAGAATATAATAAAATAATTAATTTACTTCCAAAAAATTAAGAAGAAAAAGGATTTTAGCCTAAGATACTGTTTTTAGAAAGGATTTTTTTAGTTATAAAATCTTAAAATAGTAATAGTTCTTTGAGTCTAAATATAAACAATCTATTTTTCCTTATACTATTAGTAATTATTTGACAATTAATAGTAAATAGAGTAAAATTATTTAAGAAAAAGGTATATTATAGGAGGAAAAATGGTAAACAATGATATATTAAGAAGAGTGAGATACGCTTTAAATATAAAAGATAGAACTATGCTAGATATATTTAAATATGGAGAAAATCCAATTACTCATGAAGAATTATTAAATCTTTTAAAAAGAGAGGGAGAAGAGGACTTCTTAAAATGCAGTAACAAAGTGTTAGAAGCATTTTTAGATGGATTGATTATTTTAAAAAGAGGAAAACAAGAGCCAAAAGATGGTAAAGAGTATACTCCAGTAAAGATAACTAAAAATAATATAAATAATATAATCTTAAAGAAATTAAAAATAGCACTTTCTTTAAAAAGTGATGATATGTTACAAATATTTAAACTTGCAGGATTAGAACTATCTTCTTCTGAATTAAGTGCAGTATTTAGAAAAGAGGACCATAAGAATTATAGAGAGTGTGGAGATAAATATATTAGAAATTTCTTAAAGGGATTAACTATTTATTATAGAGGATAAGAGGAGGATAAAATGGCAAGAACTTTAATTTTTAACATATTGTTAGTAATAACTTTTGAAGTTTTTATGTTTTTAAATGGACAAAAAAATATAGGGGATATGTTACTTTAAAGCACTATGTTTTAACTTTAAAGATGCCACTTTATCAAAAAGTTTTGATGGGAAAAATTTTAGTTGTTTCTTTTCTAACAATTTTATTTCAAACATTGTTTTAAAAAAGAATTGGCTCATATTGTTATGAGTCTTTTTTTAATTTTTATGAAAAATTATTGTTCAGTATATGTAAAAAACAAAAAAAATACTTGAAATTTTATGTAATATTAGTTACAATAATACAGAGTATATAGTAAAGTATTATTTTACAAAGTTAAGTAAGTTTTAAAAATTAAGTAAGTTTTAAATGAAATTTTAATAGGAGGACAGATGTCAGACAAAGGATTTATTCTTCAAAGTTCATATGGTTCAGTTTTCTCAGTAGTAGAAGATTTAGAAGAGAAAGTAGTAGAGCAAAACAATGAAAAATTAGTAACAATAGCAGGTAGGGTAAACAACCCAGGAACTATTGAAATTCCAGAAAATTCAACTTTAAGAGATGTAATTGGATTAGTTGGTGGAATTAAAAATAAAAAGAATTTTAAAGCTGCTCAATTTGGACTTCCATTTGGAGGATTTTTAACAGCTGGAAGCTTAGATAAAGTTATAGATTTTTCTCTTTTCCCAGAAGGAGTAGAAAAAAACATAATTATTTTATCAGAAGAGGACTGTATAATTACTTTTGCTAAATTCTATGTAGAGTTTTTAATTGCTAAGGTAAAAAATAGTGAATATGAGCAATATTTCCAAGTAGAAAATGAGATAGAAAGAATTTGGAGAATATTAGATAGAATCTCTAAAGGTAAAGCAACAATGAGAGACGTTTACCTATTAAGATATCTATCAGATATAATCAAGACAAAATTAAACCAAAGACACAACCTAATTTTAGAAAGTATAGAGCAATTCTATGATGAGATAGAGGAGCATATTGAAGAGCATAGATGTCCAGCAGGAGAGTGTATCCATCTATTAAAATTTAGAATTACAGAAAAATGTATTGGATGTACAGCTTGTGCAAGAGTGTGTCCAGTAAAATGTATAGATGGAAAACTAAAAGAGAAGCACACAATAGATACTGACAGATGTACTCACTGTGGACAATGTGTTGCTGCTTGTCCAGTAGGAGCAATATTTGAAGGAGACCATACTTTAAATCTATTAAGAGACTTAGCAACTCCTAGAAAGAAAGTTGTTGTACAAGTAGCTCCAGCAGTAAGAGTAGCTATAGGAGAGGCTTTTGGATTTGAGCCAGGAACAAACGTTGAGAAGAAATTAGTAGGAGCTCTTAAAAAATTAGGAGTAGACTATGTATTTGATACAACTTGGGCAGCTGATATGACAATAATGGAAGAAGCAGCAGAGTTCCAAGAAAGATTAGAGAGATACTATAAAGGGGACGACACAGTAAAACTTCCAATACTAACTTCTTGTTGTCCAGCTTGGGTAAAATTTATCGAGCAAAACTATCCAGATATGATGGATGTACCATCTACAGCTAAATCGCCTATGGAGATATTCTCTACAATAGCGAAAGATATCTGGGCAAAAGAGCAAGGATTTAGAAGAGAAGAGATAGCTTCAGTTGCTATTATGCCTTGTCTTGCTAAAAAATATGAAGCAGCTAGACCAGAGTTCTCAAGAGGAGATAACTATGATACTGACTATGTAATCTCTACTAGAGAGTTAATTAAGATATTTAAAGAATCTGGAATAGATTTAAATAATGTTGAAGAGATGGAATTTGATAATCCATTAGGACAATATTCAGGAGCAGGAATAATCTTCGGAAGAACAGGAGGAGTTATTGAAGCTGCTACTAGAACAACTGTTGAGATGATTACAGGAACTCATTTAGATAACATAGAGTTTAATGAGTTAAGAGGTTGGGATGGATTCAGAGTTGCTGAATTAACAATAGGACATATTGAACTTAGAATTGGAGTTGCTCATGGATTAGAAGAGGCAGCAAAAATGCTAGATAAGATAAGAGCTGGAGAAGAGTTCTTCCATGCTATTGAGATAATGGCATGTAAAGGTGGATGTATCGGTGGTGGAGGACAACCAAAAGCACTGAAAAAACAAATCACTTTAGAGAAGAGAGCAGAAGGATTAAATAATATAGATAGAGGATTAGAGATAAGAAGATCTCATGAAAATCCATATGTAAAAGCTATGTATGAAAAATACTTAGATTATCCATTAAGCCACAAAGCACATGAGCTATTACATACAAAATATTTCCCAAAAATAAAATAATTTAAGATTTATTAGGAGCTATTGAAGAGATGGCTCCTATTTTTTTATTAAAAAATTACTCTAAATAAAAACATATAAAATTTATATATATAATTTTGAAAAAACATTGATAAAAATAATTGACATATTTTGTAAAAAAGTTTATCATATATGGAGATAAGTATTTATAAAAATTATTAGGAGGAGATTTGTGGAGCTGATACTAAATTTTTTTTATGGACTAAATAATTTTCTATGGTCTTATGTATTAATTATTATGCTAGTAGGATTAGGATTATATTTTACTGCTAGAACAGGTTTTGTACAATTTAGAATGTTAAAGGATATGTTTTTATTATTAGGAGAGGGAGCTGTAAAAGGAAAAGAGGGACACAATGGAATATCATCTTTCCAAGCTTTCTGTATTTCAACTGCATCAAGAGTAGGAACAGGAAACCTAGCTGGAGTAGCCATTGCTATTTCAATCGGAGGACCTGGAGCAGTATTTTGGATGTGGGTTATGGCAATTATTGGAGCAAGTTCAAGTTTTATAGAGAGTACACTTGCTCAAATATATAAAGAGAAAGAGGGAGACCACTTCAGAGGAGGACCAGCTTACTATATGGAAAAAGCTCTTGGTCAAAAATGGATGGGAGTACTTTTTTCAATAATTATCTCTATTGTTTTTGGACTTATTTTTAACTCTGTACAAGCTAATACAATAACTTTAGCTTTTGAAAAAGCTTTCTCAATAGATAGAACAATATTAGGAGTTATTTTATCAGTGATGACAGCAGTTATTATTTTTGGTGGAGTAAAGAGAATTGCTCAATTTGTTGAGTATATAGTTCCAATAATGGCTGTAGCTTATGTAATAGTAGCTTTAATAGTAATAGTAAAAAATTTCAACCATATACCTGCTGTATTTTCTCAAATAATAAGTGGAGCTTTTGGATTTAATCAAGCTGTAGGTGGAGGAATAGGAGCAGTAATTATGCAAGGAGTAAAGAGAGGGCTTTTCTCTAATGAAGCTGGAATGGGAAGTGCTCCAAATGCTGCTGCAACTGCTAATGTATCTCACCCTGTAAAACAAGGACTTATCCAAACTTTAGGAGTATTTACTGATACATTATTGATATGTTCTGCTACTGCTTTTATTATTCTTATCTCTGGTGAGAGCTTAAAAGGAGTTTCAGATGGAATACAACTTACTCAAGATGCTCTTGTATCTGAAGTGGGAAGTTGGGGAGCAATATTTATAGCTGTGTGTATATTTATGTTTGCTTTTTCTTCTGTAATTGGAAACTACTACTATGGAGAAGCTAATATAGAGTTTTTAAATGGAAATAAAGTATGGCTTAATACTTATAGAGTATGTGTAGTTGGAATGGTAATGTTTGGAAGTTTAGCTAAAATTCAAGTTGTTTGGGATATGGCAGATCTATTTATGGGAATTATGGCTGTAATCAACTTGATAGCTATTGGACTTTTAGGTAAAATTTCAATAGAAGCTTTAAAAGATTATAGAGCTCAAAAAGTTCAAGGATTAGATCCAAAATTTAGAAAATCTTCTATTCCTGGTTTAAAAAATGTAGAGTGTTGGGAAGATTAAGAAAAAATTAATAAAAGAGGCTGTTGTAATTTAAGAATTTGCAATAGCCTCTTTTAATATTTAAATAAAAAATTATTTTGGGATATGAACTGAAGAATCTTGTGTAATAATGATATCCATTTTATTTGTAGGAAGTTTAATATCATTTTCAGCTAAATAATCTTTTAAATTATTCATTACTTCCCAATAAACTTGCCAATAATTTTCATTTTTAGTCCAACCTTTTAGAGCAATATTAATAAATCCCTCTTCATATGACTCCACATGAGAGAATATAGGTGGGTCATTTATTACAAGAGGATTATCTCTAAGAAGTTTTTCTAAAGCTTCTCTTGCTGCTTTTATATTGCAGTCATAAGATACTCTAATAACAAATTTTAATCTTCTAATTGGTATTTTAGTATAGTTAATAATTTTATCAGATATTATTACTCCATTAGGAACTATAATTAAATCGCTGTTATAGGTTCTAATTGATGTGGAGAATACATCAATCTCATATATAAACCCTATCTCTCCATTGATATTAACTTCATCTCCAACTTTATAAGCCTTAAATATAAGAATGATTATTCCAGCTGCTAGATTAGAAAGATTATCTTTTAAGGCTAATCCTATACCTATTCCTAAAGTACCAAAAAGTGCTGCTAAGCTACTTCCCTTTATTCCTAATATTAAAAGACAGATTGTAATTAGAAAAAGATGTATACCAATATTTAAAATAGATTTGATGAAACTTTTTAAAGATTGATTTCTAATAAGTTCCTCTTTATTTTTAGAAAGTAAAGGAGATAATTTTTTTATAATCCTAGTGGCAATATAATAGACTAAAATACAAGCAATTAGTTTTATTATAAAAATAATAAAATCTACAAAAAAATTAAGTAAAAGCTGTTTTTCTAAAATTTTTCTTAAAATCTCTCCAGTAAATAAGTTAATGTGTTCTATCATCAATTCAACTCCTTTTTTAGCTAAGAGTATTATACTAAAAAAATAAATTTTGTAAAGAAAATCTTAAAAAAATAAAATTATATAGAGAGAAATGGAGTAAAATCGAATTTTAATAAGATAACTACGAACAAAAAATTAAAACTTATTTATTAAAAAATGTAGAAAAATTAAGGGGTTTTATTTTCAGTGAGGAACAAATAATAAAAATAATTGTTATCTACACAAAAAAAGATTTTAGTAGTATTATAAATCTATAAATAAGACATCAGGGGGGATCAAAATGAAAAAACTAGCAATGGCATTATTATTACTTTCAACAGTGGTTATGGGAAAAGAGATAAAAGAACCTAAAAATATAGAAATAGGAGTTACACAGATAATGGAGCATCCAGCTTTAGACTCTGCAAGAGTAGGATTTGAAAAAGCTCTAAAGAATAATGGATATGGAGATGTAAAAATAGATTATCAAAATGCTCAAGGGGATTTTGGAACAGCACAGATGATAGCTAATTCATTTGCACAAGGTAAAAAGGATTTAATCTATGCTATATCTACACCAAGTGCTCAAGCAGCTTATAATGTAACTAAAAAGATACCAATACTTATTACAGCAGTAACAGATGTAAAGGCAGCTGGACTTGTAGGAGATAATATTACAGGAACAAGTGATGCTACGTCAATATACAAACAATTAGAAACTATCACTAAGATATTACCAAAGGCTAAAAAAGTTGGAATAATCTATAACACAAGTGAACAAAACTCTCAAGTACAAGTAGCAAGTGCTAAAGAGGAAAGTAAAAAGCTTGGATTAGAAATAATAGAAACAGGAGTAACAAATGTAAATGATATGGCTATGGGGCTTGACTCATTACTTGATAAGGTAGATGTGCTATATACACCAACAGATAACTTAGTAGTTTCAGCTACACCACTTGTATTAGATAAAGCTAATAGAAAAAATGTACCAGTAGTTGGTTGTATTGAAGACCAAGTGGCACAAGGGGCTTTAATAACTGATACTATTGATTATGAAAAGTTAGGATATCAAACTGGAGAGATGGCAATAAGAGTTTTAAAAGGAGAAGAACCTAAAAATATGCCAGTTGAAACTTTAAAAAATACTCAACTTATAGTAAATAAAAAAGCAGCAGAGAAATATGGAATAGACTTAGGAGCTTTAGAGGGAGCTAAGTTATATTAAGAGAGGTAAGAGAGATGTTATTAGGAACTATTGAACAGAGTTTTATATTTGCAATAATGGTATTAGGAGTCTATATATCATATAAGATATTGGATTTCCCAGATATGACAGTAGATGGAAGTTTTCCATTAGGGGCAGCTGTAAGTGCTGCACTTATAGTAAAAGGAGTAAATCCACTAATAGCTTTAGTTGTAGCTATGTTAGCTGGAGCAGTAGCTGGACTTATAACAGGTATGATTCATGTAAAATTAAAAGTGACTAATCTACTTGCTGGAATTATAGTAATGACAGGATTATACAGTGTTAATTTAAGAATAATGGGAAAATCAAATATACCACTATTTATGTCAAAACATCTATTCAATGGAACTGTATCAGCAATAGTAGTTGTAGTTATTTTCTTACTAATAGTAAAGTTAGCAATAGATTTTTTACTTAAAACAAAATTTGGATTTGTATTAAAAGCTTTAGGAGATAATGAGAGCTTAGTAACAGCTCTAGGGCTTGATGGAAACAAATTAAAACTTTATGGACTTATGATAGCTAATAGTTTAGTAGCTCTTTCTGGTGGAATACTTGCTCAATATCAAGGATTTGCTGATGTGGGAATGGGAACAGGAACTATTATTACAGGTCTTGCTTCTATAATAATAGGAGAGGCAGTAATAGGAAAGAAAAAAATTATAAAAGCTACTACAATGGTAATAATAGGAACTGTAATATATAGAGCAATAATAGCTCTATCATTAAAATTGGGAATGAATGCTAGTGATTTAAAACTTATAACATCTATATTGGTAGTAATTATTATATATTTAAAACTAAAAAAAGAATCATTGAAAAAAGGAGGAGTTGTAAATGCTTAATATAAATTCTATTGAAAAAAGCTTTGTTACTGAATTAGGGACAGTGAAAAAAGTATTTAGAGGTTTAAATCTTCAAGTGGAGAAAGGAGATTTTATCTCTATAATAGGAAGTAATGGAGCAGGAAAATCAACTCTTCTAGATACAATAACTGGAAATGTAGTAGTAGATAGTGGAAGTATTGATATAGATGGTAGAGATATTACAAAACTACCTAAATATAAAAGAGGAAGTTTCATCTCTAAAGTTTATCAAAATCCATCTATGGGAACAGCTCCATCAATGACAGTATTCGAAAATCTTTCTATGGCAGATAACAAAGGAAAAAGATTTGGATTTACTATGGGACTTAATAAAAAGAGAAAAGAGTATTATAGAGAGCTTTTAAAAGAGCTTGATTTAGGAATAGAAAATCAAATGGATACAGAGGTAGGTTCTCTATCTGGTGGACAAAGACAATGTCTTGCTCTTATAATGGCTACTCTTAATAAACCAGAGATACTACTATTAGATGAGCATACAGCAGCTCTTGACCCTAAGACTTCTAAAATTATAATGGATAAGACAAAAGAGATAGTAGAAAAAAATCAAATCTCTACACTTATGATAACTCATAATTTACAAGATGCTATAAACTATGGAAATAGACTTATAATGTTACACAATGGAGAGGTAATCATTGATATCAAAGGAGAGGAGAAGAAAAAACTTACTCCTGAGAAACTTTTAAAAATCTTTAATAATAGAGAAGCCTATCTAAAAGATAGTGAACTTTTCTCAGCATAGCTATATAAAACATATTTAATAATATAAAAAGGACTTTAGTTTGTTGTTTGTTCTAAAGCCCTTTTTTATTTGTAAATTGGTAAGTTATAAAGTATAATAGAGATAAAAAGATAATAGATATAATGCAGAATAAAGTTTGGAGGAAGAAATGGCAGTAGAAAAAGATAATTTTAAAGAAAATTTATGGAAAGCCTGTGATAAATTAAGAAATAATATGGATCCAGCAGAATATAAATATGTTGTTCTAGGATTAGTATTTTTAAAATATATAAGTGATAGTTTTGAAAAAAAATATCAAGAGTTAGTAGCAGAAGGAGAAGGATTTGAAGAGGAAAGAGATGAGTATACAGCAGAGAATATTTTCTGGGTTCCTCAAGAAGCAAGATGGAGTGAGATAGTAAAAGTAGCTAAAACTCCAGAGATAGGAATAAAAATAGATGATGCTATGAGAGCTATTGAAAAAGAGAATAAAAGCTTAAAAGATGTATTGTATAAAGTATATTCAAATCCATTACTTGATAAAGGAAAGTTAGGAGAATTAATAGATATAATTGGTGGAATAAATTTACAAGGAAAAAATGAAAAGGGACAGGATATACTAGGACAAGTATATGAATTTTTCTTGGGAAAATTTGCAAATTCAGAGGGGAAAAATGGAGGACAATTCTATACTCCAGAGTGTATTGTAAAAACAATAGTAGAGTGTTTAGAGCCAACAAAAGGAAGAGTGTATGACCCAGCTTGTGGAAGTGGAGGTATGTTTGTACAGTCAGAAAAATTTATAGAGGCTCATAGTGGAAAGATTGGAGATATATCTGTATTTGGACAAGAGAGTAATGGAACTACTTGGAAACTTTGTAAGATGAACTTAGCCATTAGAGGAATAGAGGTAGATTTAGGAATAGAACCTGCAGATACTTTTACTAGAGACCAACATAAAGATAAAAAGATGGACTATATTATGGCTAACCCACCTTTTAATGTGAAAGATTATTGGCATGAATCTTTAGATGGGGATGTAAGATGGGAATATGGAACTCCACCTGAGGGAAATGCTAACTATGCTTGGCTTCAACATATGATTCATCACTTAGCCCCAAATGGAAGTGCTGGAATTGTTTTAGCTAATGGTTCTCTTTCATCTAATACTTCTGGAGAAGGAGAGATAAGAAAAAAAATGTTGGAAGATGATATTGTAGACTGTATAGTTGCTCTTCCAGATAAACTGTTTTTAACTACAGGAATACCTGCTTGTCTTTGGTTTTTAAAGAGAAATAAAGAAAATTCAAAACAAAGAAATAGAAAGAATGAAGTATTATTTATAGATGCTAGAAAGATGGGAGAATTAGTAGAGAGAAGCTTGAGAGAATTAACTCCAGAGGAGATAACTAAAATAGCTGATACTTACCATATGTGGAGAGGAACTTATAAAGGAGAAGAGAGCTATCAAGATATACAAGGTTTCTGTAAAAGTGCTACTCTTGAAGATATAAAGAAAAATGATTATATTCTTACTCCAGGAAGATATGTAGGAGTAGAGGAAGAGAAAGATGATGGTATTCCTTATGAAGAGAAAATGAAAAATCTTACCACTGAATTAGGAGAATATTTTAAGAGAAGCAAAGAGCTAGAAGATGAGATAAGAGCTAATCTAAAAGAGTTAGGATTTGAGATATAGAAGATAAAAATTATAAGATGGTTAATGAATGGAGAAGAAATGGAAGAGTTAAAAGAGGGATGGAGATTAGAAAACTTAGAAGAAAATTTAGAAGTAATTTTAGATTATAGAGGGAAAACACCACAAAAATCTGAAAAGGGAAGAGTAACTTTAAGTGCAAAGTCTGTTAAAATGGGATATATTGACTATTCAAATATTTATTATGTATCAGAAGAAACATACTCTAAATTTATGACAAGAGGATTACCTAAAAAAGGAGATATTCTTCTTACTACAGAAGCTCCTTTAGGATGTGTTGCAGAGTTAAAAGATGATAGTGTTTGTTTAGCTCAAAGGTTAATAACATTGAGAGGGAAAAAAGAAAAATTAAATAATAAATATCTTTTATATTACTTACAATCACCAAGAGGACAATATGAACTTTTATCTAAAGCTACAGGAACAACAGTACAAGGAATAAAAAGAACAGAGTTTAGTAAGGTAAAAATTTTAATGCCCTCATTAGAAAAACAAAATAAAATTGCTTCAATTTTGTCTTCATTAGATGAAAAAATTGAATTAAATAGAAAGATAAATCAGAATTTAGAAGAGATATGTCAAAATTATTTTTTAGAAATTTTTATAAAAAACTCTAATAAAAATTGTTCTGTTGGGCAGATTTCTGATTTAGGTAATATTGTAAGTGGAGCAACTCCAAGTAAAAAAAATTTAAAGTATTATACAAATTTTGGAATTCCTTGGATTACTCCAAAAGATTTATCTAAAAATTTTAATAAATTTATTTCTCGTGGAAATTTAGATATTACTGAATTAGGATTTAAAAATAGTAGTGTAAGATTATTGCCTAAAGGAAGTGTTCTTTTTAGTTCAAGAGCTCCAATTGGATATATAGCTATTTGTAGTAATGATGTTACAACAAATCAGGGATTTAAATCTATTGTTCCTTTTAAAAATATTGGGACAGAATTTGTATATTATTTTTTGAAAAATAATGTACAATTTCTTGAAAGCAGAGCTTCAGGTTCGACTTTCAAAGAGATATCAACTACTATTATGGCAACAACACCTGCAATAATTCCAAAAGAAGAACCTTTAAAAGTTTTTAAAAAAATTTGTGTCAATATTTTTGAAAAACAATATATTATAGAAAAAGAAACAGAAAAATTAATTGAATTAAGAGATTATTTATTACCAAGATTAATGAGTGGAGAAATATCTGTTTAAAAATAAAAGGGGAAATATGGAAACATTAGAAGATATTCTTAAAGAAAAAGCACAATGGAAAAGATTAAGAGAATATACAAGTGAATTTAATCAAGAGATAATAGAGAATAATCAAAATAAAATTATAGATATTTGTAAATCTATGATAGAAAGTGTCTTAAATACAATTTTAGAAGATAAAAAATTAGATTATGATATAAGTGATGTAATTAATCAAAAAGTTAAAAAAGTACTTGAAAGCTTAAAATTATTTAAAGATGATATTTTTATTGAAACTAAAGATAAAGATAGTATAAAACAAATAATAAATGGTATTATAACTATAATAAAAAATATAGGAGAATTGAGAAATAGACATGGATTTATTTCTCATGGAATAGATTTACACAGTAATCAAATTTTTGAAAAAGAAACAATAGAATTTTTGATAGAAATTTCTTTAGCATTAGCTAAATTATTAATAAAGGTACATGATAAAGATAAAGTAGGAAGTAAAAGAAAACATTATGATAATTTCTCTGAATTTAACAATTGGGTAGATAGTCAAGAAGAAGCACCAACTTCTTGTGGAATAGAAGTAAAGGCAAGTGAATTTCTATTTAAATTTGACCCAATTGCTTATATGGATAAATATGAGGAATTTTTAAATGAAAATAAAGAAATTGTTAAGGAATTTGAAGGAGAGAATTGGAAAAATTACGATTTAGAGATATTGATAGAAAGAGTACAATTTTTAGAATCAGAAGAACTAGATAGAGTTATTTGTTATATCATTACAAATAAAAATACTGAATTTAGACCATTAGTTGAAGAAATTATAGATAAAAGTAGTTTAAATAATTCACATAAAATAAAACTAGAAGAGATTTATTTAGAAAAAATTGTGGAGGAATAGAATTGAAAATTGAGGGATTAGATGAATTTGGAAAACAATTGGAAACTTTAGAAAAGAATACTAAAAAATTACAAGGAACACATAATATAGAATTTAGTATACTTTTTAATGAAAAATTTATGCATAAAAATACAAATTTTGATAATATATATGAATTTTTTGAAAATGCTGGATTAAAAATAAAAAGTCAAGAAGACTTTGAAGAGTTAGAGGAAATAGAACTAGACAGAGCTGTAATAGAATTTACTAATTTTGATAGTTGGCAAGATATGTTAGATAAAGCAGTTTTAGAATATATGGACTCTATGTTATTTAAAGGGGTAAAATTATGAATGAAGAGTTACAATTAAAACTTGCTAGGGAAATATGGGAAAAAACAAAGGGAAGTTTAAATGCAAGTATATATTTTATTAAATCAAGTTCAGAAGAAGCTTTAGCTCTCGAAGAACTTTTAAGACGTGGAGTTATAAAAAGAAGTAATGGATATAATTATAAGATATGTCCAGAAACAAAAAAATTTTTAGATAATGGTGGAAAAACTGAAAGAGAATTAGAACAAGAAGAGGAAAAAAGAAGAAAAGAAGAAGAGTTAAAAATAGCAAAAGATGCTAACAGAATTTCAATAATCTCCATGATTTTCTCAGGTTTAGCTATAATAATATCAATTCTATCTTATTTAAAGGAATAGGTGATATTTTATGAAAAGTCAAGAAGTTTTAGAAAAACTAAAAAAATTTAGAAATGTTTCTTTAAATAACGGAGAAAAAAATATTATTCTAATTGATGGAGATTGGGGAATTGGAAAAACATTTACCTATAAAAAATATCTTGAAGAAAATAGTTTAAGAGAGATTTATATATCTTTATTTAATTTAGATAAATTAGAAGACATTGATAAAAAATTAATTTCAAGTTATATGATAAATCGTATAAATAGAAATAATATTGCTACAAAAACAGTTTCTAAAATTTCTAATTATTTCAATATTGAAGCTTTTGATAAATTATTAGAAAATAAAGTTGGTTTTTCAATAAGTGATGTAACTAATTTGTTGCAAATTGAAAATTTAGAATTTGATAATAATATAGTTTTATGTTTTGATGATTTAGAAAGAATAGGAGATAAGGTAGAGTTTAAAAGTCTATTAGGAAAAATAGAACAATTACATACTAAAATAGATATAATAGTCTTATGTAACACTAAAAAACTTTCTGAAGAAAATCAAAGTATATTTGATGAATATAAAGAAAAAGTAATAGATTACACTCTAACATTAGATTCTTTTGATAGTGATTTTTTAGAGAAATTTATAAATAAAGTTAATTTAAATGATGAAAGTAAAAAAATTCTACTTGGTATATTTAAAGAATATGGAAAAAATAATTTACGTTATCTAATTAAAGTAATGAAAAGATATCAAGAAATAGAAAATTTATGTTCTAGGGAAGAATGGTTTATTAAAAATCAAAGTTTAATAGTAAAAGGAATAGCAAACTTAGAACTTGAACTTAGTTTAGGAGTATATTCAAAAAAAGAATTAGAAACTTTAAAAGGTTATGAAGAGTACTTTTCTAAAAATAATAAAGATAGAAAGAAAAAAGATGAGTCAGAATTAAAAAAGGAAGTAAATTTTTTAAATGGCATTTCAACAGAAATAGTGAAAATAGTAGAGTTATTGTATAAATATTATTTAGGGAATAGTGATTTAAAAAGAGAATTGAATATTTATTTTAATTTTGTCTCAGAATATGAAGAATTTTATAAGTTGGTAGATTTATATTTTTTAAATACTGAGGGGAATTTAGATAGATATATAGATAAGTTAGAAAAATTATATTTGAAATTATTTGATAATCTTTCATTAAAAGATAAAATGTATGGTTATTTTATTTATATAAAATATAAAAAGATAAGTAATTCTGAAATAACAAAAAAGAATAAAATTAAAAAGAAATTAAAAGATTTTTATAAGATAAAATTACAAGAAAAGAATATTTATGGAATTGATTTTGATTTAGGAGTATTAAAAGAATATATTTTTAGAGAGAATAAAAAAATATTTGAAGAATTAAAATTGGAATGTATGGAAGAAATAAAAAATGAAACTTTAACTGATGATTATATTAAAATTTTAATTTCTAATGAAGAATTTGAAAAAATAAGAAATATAAATACAAAGAGATACCAAGTTACTTCTTATGAAGTTGTAAAAGATTTTTTTGAAACATTGATGTATAAAGAGTGTCCATTAAGTTATTGGGAAAATGATGATATAATTTTTAATTTATTGAGTAAGGAAATAAAAGAAAAAATTATTAATCAAATAAAAGAAAATATAAAAAATGAAACAGATACAATATTAAAAGAAAGAAATTTTTATCTAAAAAATAATCTTGAAAGAAACAATTTATAAAAAAGTTAAATAAGTATAAGGAAGTGAAGTATGGGAGAAGTTGAATTTGAAAAAGAGATTGAAGGAGATTCAGAAGAGTTAAATATAACTAATCCTTTTGATATAAAAAGTATAAAGGTAAGTAATAAAGTAATTTCATTGGAAAGTCTTATAAAAAGATTGAAGTATGAAGAGATTGATTTAACTCCAGAGTTTCAAAGAAACCCAGATTTGTGGGATAGAAAAAAAATGAGTAGACTTATAGAATCTATCATATTGAGATTACCACTTCCTATTTTTTACTTTGATGTAAGTGATGATAATAAGTGGATAGTAATAGATGGGTTACAAAGGTTATCTACTTTTAAAAAGTTTATAGTTGAAGATAAATTAAGATTATCTAATTTAGAATTTCTAACTGAACTGAATGGAAAAAAATATAGTGAGTTAGGAAGAAGTATTGAGAGAATTATTGAAGAAACACAGATAAACACATATCAAATAGAACCACAAACACCTAAAGAGGTAAGATATTCTATATTTAATAGAATAAATACAGGAGGATTAACTCTAAACTCTCAAGAGATAAGACAAGCTTTAAATCAAAAAAATAATGGAGTTAGATATTTAAAAGAGATAGTAGAGGATGATATATTTAAAAATATTGTAAAGATAAAAACTCAAAGAATGCTAGATAGAGAATTAGTTTTAAGATATATAGCTTTTAAACTGAATTCTTATGAAGAGTTTTATAAAAAAGAGATAGAATTGTCAAGATTTTTAGATAAAACTATGGAGTTAATAGATCAAGAGGATTTTACAGAAGATAAATTCAATAACTTGAAAGAGGAATTTTTTGAGAGCATAAAATTTTTAGCTAATGTTTTTGAAGTAGGAACTCTATTTAATAAGAAAATTGTTGATGAAACTAAAACAGCTACCTTAAATCGTTCGTTATTTGAGATATGGACTGTCTTAATAAGTAATTTAACTAATGAAGAAAAAGAAAAGGTTTATAATAATAGAGAATTATTGGTAGAAAAATATAAAGATTTACTGAGAAGTGTAGAGTTTGAAGAAGCTGTTACTAAGGGAACTAACAGTAGAAAAGCTGTTAAAACTAGATTTGAAAAATTAAGTTTTTTATTAGAGGAGATAAAAAATGTTTAATGATATTAAAATAAAAAATTTTAAAAGTTTAAAGGAATTAAATGTAAATTTTAAAAATTTAACACTGTTTACAGGAGTTAATAGTAGTGGGAAATCTTCAACACTTCAAGCATTGTTATTATTAAAGCAAAATTTTCAAATATATGGTTCAATGATAAAAACATTTGAATTACCTATGGAAACTTTGAAGAATATTTTTCAAAAACTTAGTATAAATGGAGAATATTTAGATTTAGGATTAGGAAAAAATATTTTATATGATAAAGCAGAGGATGATATATTAGAATTAAATTTAAAATTAAATGATGGGCAAGTTAATTTTAAAAGTAATATAAGAGAGAGTAAAGATGAAGAGAGTATCAGTTGTGAAATGAGTTATAGTGATAATATAGAGGAACTTTTTTTACAAAGTAATTTTACATATCTTTCCGCAGATAGAATAGTACCACAATCTTCATATAAATATTCTAAAGAAAATGTTTTAAGAGGAAACCTTGGAAAAAATGGAGAATACACTATTCATTTTTTAGCAGAGAATAAAAATAGTTCAATTCCTTTAAAAGAGTTGCAACATCCAGAAGCTAATTCTAATCAACTATTAGAAAATGTTGATTATTGGCTTTCTAAAATAAGTAAGGGAATAAAAGTAATTCCATCTGTAAATATAAATTTTCAACAGTCTACTTTACAATATTCATATGGTGGTTCAGAAAGATTACCTCAAAATATAGGATTTGGAGTAACGTATGTTCTGCCTATTATAGTTGCAATTTTAAAAGCTAAAAAGGGAGATATTATAATAATAGAAAATCCTGAATCTTATCTTCATCCATCAGGGCAAGTTGAGATAGCAAGACTATGTGCAAAAGCGAGTGAAGCTGGAGTGCAGATTATAGTAGAAACTCATAGTGACCATTTTTTAAATGGAGTGAGAGTAGCTATTAAAGAGAGAATTTTAAATAACAATAATGCTTTAGTTTATTATTTTTCTAGAAATGAAGAGGAAGAAAAAACAGAAGTACAAGAGATTGAAATAGATGAAAATGGAAAAATTGATGAATGGCCAAAGGGATTTTTTGATGAGTGGGATATCCAATTGGAGAAGTTACTATGGTAGATTATTCAATATTAAATACAAAATCCCTTCCTTTTTTATCAAAAGAAGATTTTTATAGGGAATTACAAAATTTTTTTTTGATTTTAAATTATCTTATAGATAAAGGATATTATACAAGTATTAGGAGTATAGTAGATATAAAAAGTTTGGATATTGTAAAGGGTATTAATCTTCAAAAGTTATTAGGAGAAATTAGAGATAGAGATATGAAAAGAAGAGTTACATCCTTATTTACTAATCAAATTATTCCTTTCGAATATCCTATATCTACAACTGGGGAAGAATTAGGACTTCTTGAATATAGATATTTAGATGAGAGAGTAGATGAGATTGGCTATGCAGATATCTTTCAAACTCTATTGATTAGTTTTAATAGTAGTGAAAAATGGGATAAAGATAGATTAAATTTGAAAAAAATAATATTAGAGGAATCAGGAGACTATACAGAACGTGAAGTTGAAATATATAATACTTCTAGGGTTGAGCATTTAGAAAGTAATTTGGAGATTTTTGAAAAGATAGATAATGAAAAAATAGAAAGTTTAGTAAAAAATTTTAAAGAAACCTATAGAGTAATTTTTAAAAAATTAGAGTTTGGTATAGATGTAATAAAAAATATAGAGTATTTAGATAAACGAGTTTTAAGAGATGCAATAGCTATTTTATATCAATTAGAAATTGGAAAAAAAGAATTAACAGATTTTAAGTGTAGTGGAGAATCTGAAAGTGTAATGAATAATCCAGAGTTGAAGAAAAACAGAAAGTTTAAAATGGAAAATGGAGAGGAATATTATATGTTTCAACATATAAAAAACCTACCTAATGGTAATAGAATCTATTTTCATAAAAAATCAGATGAAAAAATTTATGTTGGATATATAGGAAAGCATTTAAAAACAGTTAAGTATTAGGGGGAAATATGAATTTTACTGAAGAAGAGTTAGAGCAAGCATATATAGAGATATTAGAAGAATTAGGTTGGAAATATATAGATGGTAGACAGATGGAAAGAGATGATTATCACGAAGTAATTCTAGAAGAGAGATTAAGAGAAGCTGTTTATTCATTAAATAAAAATATGCCAACTTCAGCAAAAGAAGAAGCTATTAGAAAGGTTATGAATCTATCCTCTCCAATTCTTATAAAAGCTAATGAAGAGTTTCATAAGATGTTGACAGATGGAGTGGATATAGGAGAATATGTAGCTGATGATAAAACTATTAGAAGTGGTGGAAAAATATATCTTGTTGATTTTCAAAACATAAATAGAAATGAATTTTTAGCTATAAATCAATTTACAATAATAGGAAATTCTCAAAGAAGACCAGATATTATTTTATATATAAATGGACTTCCATTAGTAGTAATAGAGTTAAAGTCTTTAAGTAATGATAGTGTTGGAATAAAGGAAGCTTATACTCAATTAGAGAGATATAAGTTAGAAATAACAGATCTTTTTAAATATAATGCCTTTATGGTAATCAGTGATGGAGTAAATGCTAAAGCTGGAACTATTTCATCTAATGAGGAAAGATTTATGAGTTTTAGAACTATTGACGGAATAAATATAGTTCCTACTAATTCGCTTATGATGGAAGTTCTTTCTAAAGGAATGTTAAGTAAAGAGAGAATATTGGAGATAATAAAAGATTATATCTTATTTTTGCAAGGTAAAAATGAAAAAATAAAAATATTAGCACAGTATCATCAATTTTTTGCTGTGAGAAAAGCTTTAGAAAAAACAAAAGAAGCACAGGATAATGATGGGAAAATAGGTGTAGTTTGGCATACTCAAGGAAGTGGGAAATCTCTTACAATGGTATTTTATACAGGACAATTGATGAAAAAATTTAATAATCCAACTGTAATTGTTTTAACAGATAGAAATGACTTAGATAACCAACTTTTTGGGACATTTTCAAAAGCACAAAGTTATTTAGTAGATATGCCAAAACAAGCTGAAAGCAAAGAGGAATTAAAGGAGTTATTAAATGTAAGCAGTGGTGGAATTATATTTACCACAATACAGAAATTTTCACCTAAAGACGGAGAGGTAGTAACCTCTATTTCTGACAGAAAAGATATCTATATAATAGCAGATGAAGCTCATAGGTCTCAATATGGATTAGATGCAAAAATGGATTTAGAAGGAAACAGTAAATATGGATATGCTAAATATGTAAGAGATGCTTTACCTAATGCCAATTATATAGGTTTTACTGGAACTCCAATTGATTTTGAAGACAGGTCAACAGTAGCTGTTTTTGGTAATTATATAGATGTATATGATATGAGTAGAGCTGTTGAGGATGGAGCTACTGTAAAGATTTATTATGAAAATAGATTTATAAAATTAGATATGACAGGTCATTTAGAAGAGATAGATAAAGAGTTTGCTGAAATAATGGAAGAGCAAGAAGAGTTTATTGTAGAGAAAAAGAAAAAAGAGATTACTAAGATGGAAGGGATAATAGGTTCTTCTAATAGAATAAAATCCTTAGCTAAAGACTTTATAGCTCATTGGGAGAAAAGAAGAGAAAATTCTTTTGGAAAATGTATGATAGTTTGTATGTCTCGTAGAATTTGTGTAGATTTATACAATGAAATAATTTCTTTGAAACCAGAATGGCATGATGAAGATAAGAAAAAAGGAAGAATTAAAGTTATAATGACAAGTGATATAGCTAAAGATCCAATAGAGTTTAAACAACATTTTACTACCAAACAAGAAAGAGAAGAACTCGCTTCTAGGATGAAAGATGAAAATGATGAATTAGAAATAGCTATAGTAAGAGATATGTGGCTTACAGGATTTGATGTACCTTGTATGCATACTATATATATTGATAAACCTATGGCTGGTCATACTTTAATGCAAGCAATAGCAAGGGTAAATAGAGTATATAAAGATAAAAGTGGTGGACTTGTAGTTGATTATATAGGAATTGGAGAAGATTTAAAAAGAGCCTTGAAACAATATAGTTCTAATGATAAAAAAGTAGTTGGAATAGATACAGACGAAGCAGTAGCTACAATGTTTGAGTATTATGAGAAAGTTAAAGATATTTTTCATGGATTTGACTATTCAAGATATAAAAGTGAAAGTCAATTAGAGAGAGCTAGAGTTATAATTGAAGGAATGGATTTCATTTTTAACTTAGACAATAAAGAAATTGGAGTAAAGAAAAAATTTATAGATTTAGTAACAGGGTTAGCAAAAGCACATTCATTATGTATAACAAGTAAAGAGGGACAAGCTTTAAATACTACTATAGGTTATTTTAAGGCAGTGAAAGCAAGTATTTTAAAATTAGAAACAGAAGCTAAAGAAGAAAATAAGAAGTTATCAGAAAAAGAGATTAATAGGAGATTAGCTAAATTGATGGCAAATACTATAATATCTGAAGAAGTAATAGATGTTTATGGAGTTTTAGGATTAGATAATCCAGATATTTCAATATTATCTGATGAATTTCTACAAGAAGTGGAAAAGATAAAATATAAAAATTTAGCTGTAGAAATGTTAAAAAAATTGATCGAAGGAAAAATACATTATGCTAGCAGAAAAAATATTGTAATGGCTGAAAAATTTTCTCAAAGACTTCAAAAAAGTATTAACGCTTATAGAAATAAAGCTCTTTCAAATTTTGAAATAATAGAAGATATGATAAAAATGGCTAAAGATATTATGAACTCTTATAAAGAGGGAGAAGAGTTGGGATTAACAGAAGAAGAATTTGCTTTTTATGATGCTTTAACCTGTGATGCAAGAGTAAGGGAGTTAATGGGAGATGAAACTCTTATTCAAATTGTTAAAGAATTGGCAGACACAATTAGAAAAAATATAACAATTGATTGGGAAAATAAAGAAAGTGTTCAAGCAAAGATGAGATTATCTATAAGAAGACTTTTAAGAAAATATAAATATCCACCAGAAAATACTGAGGATGCTACAAATTTAGTGATAGAACAAGCTAAGCTTATGTGTGAAAATGAATTAGGTTAATAAGAAAAAGAGAAGACTTGTTTTTCTAACAAGGTTTTCTCTTTTTATATTTAAATATTTTTATATGTATGATATAATAGAAAAATAGTATTGGAATGGGGGAAAAACTATGAAGAAGATAAGGGTAACTGTTCCAGAGGATATATGGCGTCTTATGAAAAATGATACAGAGGAATTTGGTATCAATAATAATAAACTATGTAATTATATTCTAGAAAGATTTAAATATAATAAAAAAATGGAAGTAGAGAAACTTCTTGAAACTCAAGGACGTCCTCTGAAAAAGATTATACAATTTGATTTAAATGTTTCAAATAGGGAGATATACTATGATGTTTTAAAAGCTAATGAAGTAGATATAGAGGCTGAATATTTTAGAGAGCTATTTGAACTATATACTTCAAAATTTAAATATCAAAGGGAGCTTTTTATATTTGAAGACAGAGTAAAAGCAATTTTAGAAGCGATTAAAGAAAAAAAGAAAATAAAGATAAAATATTTAAAGAGAGTTTTTAGTGTAGAGCCATACTTTATTAAAAGAGAGGAAAGAGGAGATGAAAACTTTCTCTTCTGTTATGATGAGGAAAAAAAAGAGTATGCTAACTTTAAATTAAAAGAGTTGGAAATAGTTTCTATTTTAGAAGAAAAGATAAAAGGTAAGGATAAAAAATATATAGAGAATATGAGAAAAAACTTTGACCCTTTCTTAGGAAATGGAAATATTGTTAAAGTAAGGCTTACAGAAGAGGGAGAAAGCCTTTTAAAAAGTTTGACTAACTATCGTCCAAAACTTGTAAAGAAAGAGGAACATATCTGTTATTTTGAGGTAGCCAATGAAAATGCTAAACTCTATTTTAGACAGTTTTCTAAAGAGGCAGAGATTTTAGAACCAAAGCAGTTACGTGAAGAGATAAGAAAAGAGTATTTAGAGATACTTGAATTATATAAAGATTAATTTTTTTATAAAAAGGGCAATTCTTTAAAAAAATTATTAAATTTTTATAAAAAATTTGAGAAAAAATCTTCTATTATATATATCTTATATTTGACAGGAGATAAAAAATTTTTTTGAGGCTCTCAAATCAAAAATAAGAGGAAAAAGAAGTCTTAGCACTATATAGTGTTAAGATTTTTTTTGTTTACCACTATATATTGTATATATTTTTCTTTTTACTTAAAAGGTTGTATAATAGTTTAGGTAAAAAAATGAGTGAGGTTGATATAGATGAAAGAAGTTATAAAAAGAGATGGGACTATTGTAGAGTTTGATAGAGATAGAATAGTAAGAGCTATGACAATGGCTTTCAAGCAAAGTTCTGGAACTGTAAATAACGAACTTGTTGAAAAAATAACAACACAGATAGAAAACATGGATAATAAAAGAATGCACGTAGAGGATATACAAGATATAGTTGTAAAAAAACTTATGGCTTCTAGTGAGAAAGATATAGCAATAGCTTATCAAAGTTATAGAGCAATTAAAACTGAGATAAGAAATAAGGAAAAAGGAATCTATAAAAATATAGCTGAACTAGTAGATGCTTCTAATGAAGATATATTAAGTGAAAATGCTAATAAAGATGCTAAAACAATATCAGTACAAAGAGATTTATTAGCAGGAATATCTTCAAAGGATTACTACTTAAATAAAATTTTACCTAAACACTTAAAGAAAGCTCATGAAACAGGAGAGATTCATATTCACGATTTGGATTATCTTCTATTTAAAGAGACTAACTGTGAATTAGTACATATAGAGAGAATGTTAAA
>ENA-UPWN01000411-UPWN01000411.1-human-gut-metagenome-genome-assembly--contig:-NODE-411-length-22060-cov-20.496065_pt1 | contig 22060 bp, 19 predicted proteins | sample MGYA00250050_ERZ773377 | MGnify/ENA primary metagenome ERZ773377 (study PRJEB29103, sample SAMN06112008) | human gut metagenome | biome: human gut; feature: ankylosing spondylitis patient; material...
TTTTTTCAAGCAGAAGACGGCATACGAGATTCTGACATGTGACTGGAGTTCAGACGTGTGCTCTTCCGATCTCAAATAAATCAAAATAAACACTTCTATTATAAAACGAATCTTGAACCATATAATGATATGGAGAAATTGCTATTATCAAATTTTTAACTCTTATTTTTTTATTTATTACTTCTTCTAAAATTAAATAACTTTCAACAGGAGTTCCTCCACCTAATGCTAGTGATAAAGTATTCCCCTTTAATTTCTTAGGGATTATTCCTGCCATAGTCCTTGAATCACCTAAAATTAAAATATCTATATCTTTATTTTTATTTTCTTGAATTAAATCAAATTTAGCTTTCCATTTCGGATATTCTGAATCTAAAAAATTTATTTTATAAAAATTTGCATATATTATTAAAAAAATAATTATTAGATAAAAACTAGTTAAAATAATTTTTGTATACTTCTTATCTTCTAATTTTTGATTATAGGGTATTTTCAAACTATTCTCTCCTTTTCAATATTAAAAATTAAAATATAAAAATACTTTTACTCTCTCTAGAAGCAATAAACTTAAATTTAAATTTACTAATGTTATTACTAAATATTTATATCTTGGTTCAAATTTTATTAACTTTTTCTGAGTATTTTTTTCAAAAATTATTATAGTAGAAATCAACAATATTAATATATCCATTTTATTTCCTAAATAACTAGTTTCATTTATTATTTCTCTATAAAATTTAGTAATTTCTCCTACTTTGTTCATATTGACTGATATATAATAAAAATTATTTATATCAAACATTCCTTTTATAACCTTCATAGCACTTGATACTGTTTCTGCTCTAAAGAATATCCAGAAGATATTTACTAGATTCATCGTTATAAGCCAACCTACTATTTTATTTAACTTTCTTCCACTATTTTTCCATATTCTATGAATTAATATACATATTCCATGTAATATTCCCCATATCACAAAATTCCATCCAGCTCCATGCCATATTCCACTTGCTAAGAATACTATAAATAAATTTCTTAAAGTCTTTACTTCTCCCTTTCTATTTCCTCCCAATGGAATATATAGATAGTTTGTCATAAATCTTCCCAATGTCATATGCCATCTTTTCCAAAACTCTTGTATATTAGTTGACTTATATGGAGAATTAAAGTTAGCTGGTAATATAATATTAAACATTAACCCTATTCCCATTGCCATATCACAATAACCACTAAAATCAAAATATAGTTGTAATGTATATGATATTGAAGTTAACCAAGCTTCTATAAAGTTTAATTTATTCATCATATCAAATCCTGCATTGGCAAAATTTGCTATTGTATCTGCTATTATTACCTTTTTTGCTAATCCTATTGAGAATACATATAATCCTTTATTCATATTTTCCCAATTTATCTTTTTATTTTCTTCTGCTTCAAATTGTGATAACATCTCTGTTGGTAACACTATTGGTCCTGCTATTAGTTGTGGAAAAAATGTAACAAATAAACAGTAATCTAAAAAATCATAAGATAAGTGATATCTTTTATAACTATCTATTACAAATGATAATTGTTGAAATGTAAAAAATGATATTCCTAATGGAAGTAATATATGAAGTAATGGAAGATTTGTTCCTAATACTATATTAATATTACTTACAAAAAAATCATAATATTTAAAATACCCTAATCCACCTAGATTAAATACTATACCAATAATTAAAAATATTTTTCTTTGAATAATATTATATTTATCATTTGATAATTTTTGTCCTATATAGTAATTTACCAATATCGATATAGTTATTAATATTAAATATGACTTATGAAAATATGAATAAAAATATAATGAAGCTATTACTAACCAAGCTTTTGCTAATCTATTTTTATTATACTTATTTAACCAAAAATATATTATCAGTGTTATTGGTAAAAATAAAAATATAAATTCGTATGAGTTGAATAACATTGAATTCTCCCTTTTTGTAGTTTTACGTATTTTTAAATTTCTTTATCTTATAATCTAAGTAATTATCACTCCAATTATTTAAAAACTGAATTAAGTATATATAAATTTAAAATTCTATCTAAACCTATATTTTTTATTTTTTAAATAATTTATAATAAAAAAATATAACTGTAATAATTTTTATTTTATTGTAATTCATTAAAATTTTCCAAATCTTCTGGTGTTCCTAATATATGTATATTTTTGTATTCTAATATTTTATATCCTATATTCTTCCCTTTCTTCACTAAATAATGATACATTGGGGCTATATAAACTTCTTTATATTTTCTTTTTATCTCTTCTTTATACTTTAAATAAATCTCTTTATAATCTCTCCAAATTTTAAAGTAATATAGCCCTATTGAGCCTAAATCTGATACTCTTATTTTTTCTACTACATCTATTATTTTTCCATTATCATCTAATTTGATAAAACTCCATTTATCTCCTTCAGATTTAAATACAGGAATATACCCATCATATTTTTTTAATTCCTCTTTTTTTATTTCATCTCCTGAAATATATGTATCTATATTATAAATTAATACATCCTCATCCTCTGATATATATTCATTACATAAATAAGCTGTACTAGCTTGTCCATCTGTTAATTCCTTTATCTCTTTTAATTTAAATTTTTCTATCCCTAATTTATTACATAAATATTCTAATTTTTCTTTATTATAATTATTTTCTCTAACTATAAAAATAAATTCTTCATCAAAAAAGTTTTTTAGAGATAACATTGACCATTCAAATAAAGATTTTCCTTTAACCTCTATTTCATGTTTAGGAACTTTATAGCCCACTTTTTTAAATCTACTTCCTTCTCCTGCCATAGTTATAATTATTTTCATTTATGTTCTACCTCCAGCAAAGCTAAAATCTCATCATAATTCAATTTCTCAAACTCACTAGGTCTAATTGCTTTGTCATCTACATAAAATCCATTTTTTCCACACCAAGGTTTTCCAAAATAAATTTCATCAAATGGAATATCATGTTTTTCTAACCACTGAAATAACACCTTACCTGTATTAGCATTTATTTTTCCTATATTTCCTTCATATGTTCTCATCTGCCTAGAAGTATAAAGAATGATATAAAATCCTTGTTCTTTCATATTTTTTAATTTTTTTAATATATTATATTTAGGTACTACTTCCAAATATGATTGTTCCTTACTCTTTATTTCACATAAAGTTCCATCTATATCCATAACTATCACTTTTTCTGATTCTATCATATTTCTATTTCTCCTATTTCTTCTATAACTTCATATAATATTCTAATTCCTACACCTAACATAACTTTTTGTCTCTTTGGTTTATCTTTGTGTAAAGGTATCATACTTAAGAATAACAATGATTGTATAAATTTTATTTTTATTCTTTCTTCCTTACTAAAATAACTATAAAATAATTCCTTTATTTTATTATGATTTTCTGAATAAAAAATTCTATAATTAAATCCATCCTCTAATTCTTCCAATTGGAATAAATCTTCAACTATAAAATCATACATTCCATCAACACTGTGAGCTAACTTTGCTAAATCATAACTAGAGTCTCCATACATTCCATATCCTCCAAAGTCTCCTCTTGGATCAATCAGTTTAACAATATTTGCAGTTGGATCATATAAAATATTTGCAAAAAAATAATCTCCATGAATTATATTTAACTCTTCTTTTTGATTTAGTTTTAAGTCAAAAACTAGTTTTCTAATAACATCAGTTAGTTCAACTAAATTTTTTATTTTTTTACCATTTATATAAAATTCTTTTTTAAAATATTTTAAGAAATTTTCATCTTTTTTTAATTTCTCCAATCTTTCAATAGTTTTATCTAAATAGATATTATTCAGAGCTTTTGTTATTTCCTTCCCTTCTAACTTCAAATTATATTTTTTCATTTCCTCATGAACATAAAATAATTTTTTAAAGATTTGTTTCCATTTTTCCAAATTATGATTTCCATAAATATAAAGATGGTGGAGTGTCGGATAACTATAATATTCCATTAATATTTTAGGTTCTCCCCATTCCAATGAATAAGAATAAATTCTTGGAGTAACCCATTGTAAATTATTTGGTAAAGTTAAAAACCATTTTATTTCATTTATTAGTTTCTCCTTCTCTATACTTTTCTTTGTTAAAATATTTCTATTTTTATCAATGGTTATCTCATTAAAAAATCTTGTTTCAACCATTTTTTGTGCTTGTAAAAAATTATCTAAATGCCCAAAATCATGCCAGTCATTTACATATTCATAATTTAACTTAGAAATTTTACTATATTCTTCCAGTGTTTGGTATAAAGTATCTTTCTCCCTTAACTTTTTCTTTGAAAGAATATTATAAAACTCAGCTGTATAAATAATATTGAAAAAACCAATCAAAATATTTTTTTCCTCTTCTGCCTGCTCTCCTATTTTTTGTTGCTTTATTAACAAATTTTTATTTTGCTTTTCATAAAAAGCCCATCTATCTATTCCAGAATTTTTAGCATAACAAACTATATCTTTATCTAAATATTGACTTATATTTTTTATATAAATATCTCCAAAATTAATCGATACTCTTACTGAATTATCTAATTTTTTATAATCAGATAATACTTCTTTTATTCCAATACCTATATCATTCAGTTTCGTTATTATTTTTACTCTTAGTTTAGGATAGCTTCTTAGTTTTATTATTTTTAAAGTACTTTCAGCTTCTTCATATAAGGTCAAAACTATTTCATCATAATAACTTTCATATTCTTTATATAATTTATCCAAAACTATTCCATTTTCTAATGGTATTAAAACTGGAACTATTTTTCCATACCTACTTTGCAACTCTTCATTTATTAATTTTGCACTTGGAATAACTAATAGTCGCATTTTTCTCCCCTTCTATAAATAATCTAATATTTCTAAACTATTTTAAATTTTCTAAAATTGAAATTATTCTTCTTTTTTGAATAACTAGATAAATCCCTCCCATTATTCCTATCTCCATTATTCCTTTAATAATAATTTCAACTTTTCTTTCTTCCAAAACTTCTCTTACCCAAATTTCATCGATAAGTATAATACTTATTATAAAAAAAAGAAGCAAACCTATTTCTCTATAATTTAAAATTCTTTTTTGTACTTTTTTTTCGATAACTAAATATATAATTATTACTAAAATAAAATATGAAATAAAAGTTGTAATAGCAGCTCCTTTTATTCCTAATTTAGGAACAAAAAAATAATTTAGCACTATATTAATTATTCCACTCATCCAAATTGAAATATTTAAATAATTCGTTAATTTTAACATATTTAAAACTTCTCCAAATAATCTGTATATTCCAAATAAAAATCCTCCTGTAACTATATACATTATAAAATTAATATTTAAATTATAATTACTCGATAATAGAATACTATTTATTTTAGGATAAGTAATTTCAATTAAAATTATTATTAAGACACCTAAAATAATATATAACTTTATCCATATTTTTAATTTTTCTATAAACTTTTCCAATCCTTCCTTTTCAAATACTATATAAAGTTTACTTGGAATATATAAATAGTATAGTTGCAAAAACAAATTAAAAATTTGACTATATATAGTATACTGTATTGAATAAATTCCTATCCAATATTCCGGATTTTGTAATAAAAGTTTTATAATATATCTATCTCCAAAATTTAATATCCCTCCTGATAAATTTATAAATATAAATGGGATTCCATATTTTAAAACTTCCTTTAATAGCCTCTTATCTACTTTTCTTAAATTTAATATTCTTTTTAAATTTTTACTTCCTAGATATATTAATACCACTAAAGAATATAACAAATTCCCTAAAAGTAATGCATATATGTTAAATAATTGTAGCCTTATTAGAAAGATTAAACTTACCATATAAATTATTACATTCGATAATTTTAATAAATTATTTTCTTTAATTTTTCCATTAACAATACAGAATCTTCCTATTTGATTAATCAAATTACTACAAGCTAAATTTAGAGCAACTAGAATTAAAAGTTTAGATTTAAATATTAAAAATACAAAAAAAGTAATTATAATGAATAATATTATTGAAAGATAATTTAAAAATACAACTATTTTTTTTATCTCTCTATAATTTGAAAATTGTCTATTTAGATATCTCTGAATTATTATTGGTACTATATCTAAAAAAGAAAAAATTAGTATCATAGAAAATAAATTATTAAAAAATGTGTATTCTCCATATATACTTGGTTCTATACTCTTTGTTATTTTAGGAAGCATTATTATATTTATAAGAGGTAAAGATATATAGTTTATTACTCCTAATATTAAATTTTTCATTTCTCTAATCCTATATCTCTATCATAATATAAAGTAGCTGTCCAATTATCTTCAACAAATTTTGATAATTTTACCTCTTCAGAATAAAATACTGCTATATTTTCTATTTCTTTATCTCCTTTTAATTTTAATAATTTTCTGTATCCAAACTTTAAAAAATTTTTTAATATATTTTTCATTGGTGTCAAAATATTAATTTCTTTTACTAATTTTTCTTTATATGTTATTTCTCTATTTTCTATTATTTCTTTAGAATAAAAACAGTATTTTAATATCCTATCATATTTTTTTTCTATTTTCTCTAATTCAGATAATACTTCATTTTTATCTCGATAATATTTATTTATAAAGTCGTTTATATATTCACTCTTTCCACTAGTATTTTCTTTCAAATAAATTGCTTGTAACACTTTCCCATATTCATTTGGAAAGCTTGCTCTATGTAAATGTAAAAATTTATAATATGGATCATATGAAACTGGTCGTAAAGTATTTTGACTAAAAACTTTTTTTCTATCATAATTATATAAACTTTTTCTTTCCCTATAATTCCAAATATTTCTTAATCCATATTTTATACAAAAATTTAACATTAAAATCTCATGAATTGTTAAACTATGTGGAAACTGTTCTTCTGGCAGTAATTGGAATACTTTATTTTCCAAAGCATATTTTTTTTCAAATATAAAAAAATGATCATCAGCTTTAGCAAGACTTCTTATATTTAATTTTTCAAATCCATCACTTCGTAATGCTAATTTTTTCTCTAATTTTTTCATTTTATTTACTAATTCTAATATTTTTTCTTCCTTCAAACACCATGCATCACTATGCATATGAATAATATAATCTACATCCATATTTAACGCTTCTCTACAAGATCTTAAAACACTATCTGTCCCTCTTAGTACTATTGATATTCTTTTCTCTAAATTTTGTGGCTTATGAATATCTCCATCAATATTTACTATATTTCTTCCTTGAATATATTGGTCTATTCTAAAATTTTTTGTAATTTCTTCTCCTTTTTCATGATTACTACATAAACTTATTTTATAATCTCCTTTAAATTCCTTTCTAATTAATTCAATTAAAATATTAGCTTCTTCAAATTTATCATAACAAGTAATAGCAAAACCTATCTTCATTCTCTAAATTAACCTCACCCATATTTTTTTCTCTTAACTTTTCTATATTTATCAATATACTCTAACTTCTTTTAAATTATTGATTATTCTTTATAAAATCTCTATATCCTTTTTCCTTTTTTAGTTATCTCTTCAGTTCTCAAGTATAATCTTTCCAAATTCATTTTGATGAATTTATAATTATAAATAAATTTTTACCTTTTTTATTAAAAGCTTCTTTATAGTACGAAATATTTTCATAACTATATATCAATATCTCATTTATTTTTTTAGTTGCTATTCTTTTTTTCATTCATTGTTAGTTTTTCTAAATTTTCTAATTCTTCTAAATATTCACCATACTTTCTTCCATATCTAATCTTAATTTAGTATATAACTTCCTATTATTTTTTTTATTTTCATTATAAGCACCATACCTTTACTACTATCTTATCCTTAAATTCTATCTCTATTCTCTTACCTTTTTCTATATTTCCATATTTACTTGAAAATTTTGACTCTACTATTTTTAATGATTTACTTGAAGTTTCTAAAAACACTTCTATATTATTTTTCAATAATTTTATTCCATTTTCTATTTCTAGTACCTTTACTTTCGGATGTAAATTTAAACATAGTGTTCCTTCTAATCCTTCTATGAAGTCTTCTATATCTATCCTTTTATCTTTTAATTTTATTTTTCTTTTATGTACTACATTTAACTTTTTTGAATACCCTTGATGATAACCTTCAAAACAATTTTCTTCAAAATTAATACATTTAGAAAAAGTTTCTTCTCTCATTTCAAATAAATTATTTTTTTCAAAAGAATTTTGCTCATACCCTTCTACATAAACAGTATTATGTTGCTTTGTACTTCTAAATAAATTTCTTATATTTTTATCAGCTGTATATACTCCAGCTCCTGTATCAACTATAAAATCTTCTCCACCTATATTTAATTCAAATGACAGTTGATCATTATGACTATGTCCACCTTGTCCTCTACACGAAAGCTCTCCACATCTAATAAAGCAGTATATATCATTATTCCTTAAAATATAGTACCCACCATCATCAAATTTTACTGATTCCTTATAGTATTTTTCTTCCTCATCACTTAAATAATTAAATATCCATAATTTATCTTCTTTCTTAATTGCTCCACTACTTTTTAATAAAAAACTATTAAAATATTCTCCACCTAAAGATAATAATTCTCTAACATCATTTACTTCCCAACTAGAATAATTAGAAATGATAAGTAATCTTCCATTATCAACATCTCCTATCATAGGAATTTTCCCGTTAAGTTTAATTATTTTAGCTAAAAATTCAAACATTTTTTCTAATCTCTCTTTATATTCTTGTGAGAATTTTATCTTATTTTTTTCTCCTAAAATCATTGAAAAAAACATTAATTCAGTTACAAGCCTATGATATGAAGTACTACTTTCATAATTTGTTCCATCCTCATTATTTTGAATGAACATCTCTTTTTCTAATTCTTTTTTAGAAAAATCTAACCACTTTTTTACTTCATTATTTTTTAACTCATTAAAATAAATTCCTAAATAGAAAAGTCCTACTAAATCTGATAAATAATGATTATTAGCATACCCTAAACCTTTTTCTAAATTAAGAAATATACCCTTCCCATGATTATAAAGACTATTATTAAATTTATTTAAAAATTCTTTATCTTTTTCAATTAAATCTTTAAAGTGAAAATAAAAAAATATCCAATTCACTGCTCTAATAGCTACATCCATAGCACAAGTCCAGTTTACACTCATATATACAGGATTTTCAGTTATCCAATCTTCTATTTCTTCCTTACATTCTAAATAATATTTTTTATCATTTGTTATCCAATATGCTTTTCCTAAAGTAAATAGATGTTGAAATCTTGATAACTCCCAAGGAACTTTTATATCGGCATTATTATTTAAATCAACGATTTTAATATCCATATAAAATTGATTTTTCCAAACAAATCCACTTTTAAAATCTTCATTCCATTTAATTTTTTTCCCTAAATTAACTTCTCCAGAACCTAATATATCAAACTTATGTTCTAATATTTGTTCAGCTTCTTTTAAAATATTTTCTCTTATATCAATATTTTTCTCATAAAAAAATCTTATTTTTTCTATATTTTTTTTTGAATAAAAAAAATTAATTTCAGAAATATAATTATCTTTGATATATATTTTATGTTGAATTTTTTCTATATTTTTTCTTAAATATTTTATTTTTATTTCTTTTAATATTTTCTTAAAAATATATCCTAATACTTGTAGTAATCCATATTCTTTTATTTTTTTACATATTTTTTTTAACATATATATTCCTTTATTTTAATAATCCTAAACAGTCATATATTTTTTTCTCTTTTAATACTTTTATCTTCTCTTTAAATTCTTTATGCCCTTGTGCTAATACTAAATAATCAACTTTTTCTACTATTCCATCAAAAGAATATAATTCAAATCCATTTACTTCTTTATTATCTACATTAGGTTCACAAGCTACTACTTTATATCCTTTATCTCTTAATATCTCTGCTATTTCCATTGCTGGAGATTCTCTTAAATCATCTATATCTGGTTTATAAGCTAATCCTAATACTCCTACTGTTAATTCTTTATTTCCTTTTAAGATTTCATCTACTTTATTTACTATAAATCTTGGTTTAAAGTCATTTATTAATCTTGCTTCTCTTATTACATTTGCCTCTTTTGGAAACTTTTCTACTATAAACCATGGATCTACTGCTAAACAGTGTCCTCCTACTCCTGCTCCTGGTGTTAATATATTTACTCTTGGATGTTTATTTGCTAGTCTTATTAACTCAAATACATCTATTCCTAACTTATCACATATTACTGAAAGTTCATTTGCAAAAGCTATATTTACATCTCTAAATGTATTTTCTACTAATTTACACATCTCTGCTGTTATATCATCTGTTATATAACAAGTTCCCTCTTTTACCATTGCATCATATATTACTTTTGTATACTCTCCCGCTTCTCTTCTTTCTGCTCCTATTATTCTATCATTGTGCTCTAATTCATATAGAATTCTTCCTGGTAATACTCTTTCTGGACAATGTACACTCATAAATTTATTTCTTAATATTCCAGATTCTCTTTCTAATATATCTGTCATTAATTTTGTTGTCATAGGTGGTACTGTTGATTCTAATATTACTAAGTTATTTTCTTCTAATACTGTTGCTACTTCTTTAGATGCACTTTCTACATAAGACAAATCTGCTATTTTTTCTTCATGATTCTTTTTAAATGGTGTAGGTACAGATATTATAAATACATCTGATTTTTCTAATTTATCTGTTGGGATTAATCTTCCACTTTTTAATGCTTCTTCAAAAGCTTCTTGAAGTGATGGCTCTACTATATGGATATGTCCAGCTTTTAAAGTTTCAATTACTTTTTTATTTACATCAAATCCTTTTACTATAAATCCTGCTTTAGCAAAAGCTATTGCTGTTGGTAATCCAATATATCCCATTCCAAGTATTGTAATTGTTAAATCTTTTTCTTTTGCTCTTTGTAATAACTCTTCCATTTCTCCTTGCTCCCTTATGTTTAAATACTTTGTAAATATTTTCTTATTCTTTGAGATGTCTTTCCATCTCCATATGGATTATTAGCTTTAGACATTTGTTGATATAGCTCTCCTTCTAATAACTCCATATACTTGATTACATCATCATATTTAGTTCCTACTAATTTCGCTGTTCCAGCTTCTATAGCTTCTGGTCTTTCTGTTGTATCTCTTAATACTAATGTTGGTTTTCCTAAACTTGGTGCTTCCTCTTGTACTCCACCAGAGTCTGTCATTATATAGTGAGCTCCATCCATTACTGCTATAAACTCTAAATATTCTAATGGATCTATTAATATCTTTCTTTCAAAACTATCTAATACTCTATGAGCTACTTCTCTTACTAGTGGATTTAAGTGTATAGGAAATACTATATATAAATCTTTATGCCTTTCTAAATAGTCTCTAACTGCCCTTAAAGTTTCTTCCATTGGTTTTCCCCAATTTTCTCTTCTATGCATAGTCAAAAGAATATATTTCTTATTTTCTATTCCATATTTTTTCTTAATTTCTTCTAAATCTTTTTGCTTATTTTGTTTTACCCAATATAGAGCATCTATTACAGTATTTCCTACTTTTAATATTTTTTCTTTTGAATACCCTTCTTTTAATAAATTTTCCACATTTACATCTGTTGGAGCAAAATGTATATCAGTAATAGTTCCCACTAGTTTTCTATTTGCTTCCTCTGGAAATGGAGAATAAATATTTCCAGTTCTTAATCCTGCTTCTATATGCCCTACTGGTATTTGATTATAGAAAGCTGATAATGCTCCTGTTAATACAGAAGTAGTATCTCCTTGAACTAACACATAGGCAAATTTTTCTTTTTTCATTATCTCATCTAACTTAAGCATTAATCTTCCCGTTAATTCTGATAATCCCTGTCCTTGTTTCATTATCTCCAAATCATAATCTGGTTTTATTTCAAATAAATCTAATACTTGATAAAGCATCTCCTTATGCTGTCCTGTAACAACAGCTTTTACATCAATACTATTATTTTTTAATTCATGATATACAGGAGCTACTTTTATAGCTTCTGGTCTTGTTCCAAATACTATTCCTACTTTCATATTACTCCTATACTAGATTGTATTTTTTTAATATTGTTTCTAGTTCTTTTTTTCTATTTTCATTTTTTAACTCTTCTAAAAATATATTTATTTTTGGATTTTTAGAAAAATTATTTTTTAATATAAAATTTAATTTTTCATTAGCTTCTTCTAAATTGTCATAAGTAAAAATGTTTAAATCTAAATTATCTTTTTGAATTTCACCATATCTTCTTACTAAAATTGGCTTTCCTAACTGCATTGCCACATAAAATTTTGAAGTCATTCCTAACATTTTCATTTTTTCTACTTCCTTGCTATTAAATGGCATTATATAACATTTACTTTTTTGTAAAGATTCTATATATTCTCTACTATCTAAATAGCCATGAATTTTTAATTGAGAATTTTTAGAATTATATTGATGATTTCCAACTATGTTAATTGATATTTTAGGATTTAATCTAATAATATTTTCTAATAACTCAAAATCAACTTGAGTATTACCCATATAAAATAATTCCTCTTCTACTTTACTCAAAGTTTTATTACTTTTTATTCTTTTTTCATCAAAACCCGTTCTCCAATATTCTATATTTTTATATTGCTCATAAAAATTACATAATTTTTTATGAGCAATCAATGTTAAAGTAGATCTTTCTATTGCCATTCTTTCAAGTAATTCAAATTTTTTATGATTTATCCCAAAAGAAAAATCAATAGGATCAGACATTCTTAATATAACTTTAGTTGTAACAGGAATTTTATTTATTAAAAAAAGTGGATATCCTGTTTCTAAAAAAATCAAATCATATTTCTCAAATTCTATCTTCCTAGTACTAAAATTTTTTTCCAATGAGTATAATTTTAGCAAAAATGGAAATTTATTCAAAATCCTATATGGTAATTTTGTTGGTAAATTGTATAACTGCTTAAAATTTTTTAATATGATTTCTCTTTTTTTTAACTCTTCTATTTTTTTCTTTCTATTAACTCCAAAAACTAAATGTTCTACATCATAATTATTTTCTATAAAATATGTTGTTATCGTATCTACTCCTCTATTTGTTTCGGAATAAGGAATTCCAGAAACTACTAAAACTTTCTTCAATTTTATAACTCCTCATAAATTTTTTCCATTTTTTCTACTGCATTCTTCCAAGTATAATTTCGACATTGACTATATCCTAATTTTATCTTTTCTTTTCTCAAATTTTCATTTAAATCATACTTCTCTATTGCTGAACATATATCTTCTACTGAATAAGGATTTACAATTAAAGCTGCCTCTCTTGCTACCTCTGGCATAGAGGAAATATTTGAAGTTATTACTGGTACTCCCGCTGCCATTGCTTCAACTATTGGCATTCCAAATCCCTCATATAAAGATGGAAATACAAATATTTTTGCTAATTTATATAATAAAATTTTTTCTTCTTCTGAAATATAATGTAGTATTTTTATATTCTCCTTATATTTAGAAGCTTCGTATTCTTTTATAATTTCGTCATAACCTACTCCTGGATTTCCAGCTATTACTAATACTAATTTAGAATTTAAATTTTTATCTTTATAAAAATTATATGCCTTTATAATATTCACTATATTCTTTCTTTTTTGTAAAGTTCCTATTGTAAAAATTATTTCACTTTCTTTTGAAACTCTAATTTTACTAAACATTTCTTCTTTTTTATTTAAAATTAGTGGTCTATTGTATTCTTCTAAGTTTACTCCTGGTTCTACAATTCTAATCTTTTCAGCATATTTATTCCCATAATATTTAATAATATCTTGTTTAGCTGAATTTGAAACTGTAACTACTACATCACTTTTTTCTAAAGAATATATTATTTCTTCATCAAATTTATCTATATCAAAATCTATTCCTTCTTTTACTTCCTTATGAATAGTATCATGTATTGTTGTTATTATTTTTCCTTTAATTTTTTTAGGAATTGTAAAATTAAAAAAATGATATATCATACAATTTGTATTTGTTATATTATTAAATTTTAAAAATTTCCACTTAAAAATTTTTTTTGAAAAAAAACCATAAAAATTATAATATGGCCAAAAATATTTCATTTCTCTATATCTTAGACCATTTACTCTTTCTATTTTCCTTATACCTAAAGGATTAAATAGTCCTCCAATATAACAATTTTTTTTATTTTTAACTAATCCTTCTGCTATTTTATATGTATACCATCCAATCCCTGTTTTTCTACTCCATGTTGGTTGCATATCTAAGTAAATATTCTTCATTCTAATTTACCTCTTAATTATTTTTTTTATATCCTGTGTTCTATCTTTTCTTGTTATTAGTAATTTATCTTTTTCTTTTACTACTACCAAATCACTTACACCAAGTAGTGATACTTCTACATCATCAGATATCACTATATTATCTTTTGAATCTAAACTTCTTATCTTTTGTCCTCTTACTACATTTCCATTTTCATCTTTTGGAAATATCTCATCAAAAGCATTAAAACTTCCTATATCATTCCAATCTATGTCTACTGGAATTACTCTAATATTTTTAGAATATTCCATTATTCCAAAGTCTACTGATATTTTCTCAAACTTCTCAAAGTGTGGTTTCACTATTTGACTTAACTCTTCTCCATACAGATTTTCTTTTAACTCTTTTCTAATTTCATTAAATATCTCTGTATGTTCTTCCATAAGCACTTCAAAATTTTTAAATATAGTTTCTGTTGTAAAGATAAACATTCCACTATTCCATAGATATTTTCCACTAGCTAGATAGCTTTCTGCTACTTCTAAACTTGGTTTCTCTCTAAATCTTCTTACTTTACATATAGAGTTAAGTTCCATAGTCTCATCTTTTACCTCTATATATCCATATCCTGTTTCTGGTTTAGATGGTTTTATTCCAAGTGTTACTATTACTCCATGCTCTCTTGCTTCCTCTGCTCCTTTAAGTATTGCTTTTCTAAATTCATCCTCTTTTTTAATAAGATGGTCTGATGCAAGAACTATTATTTCTATCTTCTCTCCAACTTTTAACTTATCTTTAAATCTATCCTCTATTATTAGTGAAGTATAGCCAATAGCTGCTGCTGTATCTTTAAAAGCTGGTTCTATCACTATATTTTCCTTCGGTATATCTGATAACTCTTTTTCTATCTCTTTAGCTTGAATAATATTAGTAGCTACAAATATATTTTCTGGCTTTATGATAGGAAGAATTCTATCAACTGTTTCTCTTATCATAGTTTTATCTGAAAATATTTTTAATAGTTGCTTTGGTCTTTCTGGTGTAGATAGTGGCCAAAATCTTTCTCCACTCCCACCAGCCATGATAATTGCTGTTAACATAAATTCCTCCTAACCTAATAGTGATTCCATATAAACTTTTAATTTTTCTAATAAATCTTGTAATTTCTTATCTGCTTTCTCTTTTGAAATATCTTTAGTATAGATATAATATTTTATCTTTGGTTCTGTTCCAGATGGTCTAATAGTTATACAGCTTCCATCTTCTAATATGTATTGAATTACATTTGATTTTGGTAATCCTAACTCATCATATTTGTAGTCATATCTAGTAATTACTTTTTCTCCTAAAAACTCTTTAGAATCTTGTTTTCTTAACTCTGACATCATTGTAGAAATTTCTTCCTGTCCTTTTTCTCCTGCCCTAGTTACTGGATAAGTTATCTCACTATACCAACCATATTTATCATATAACTTATTTAACTCCCTCAATGGAGTAGTACCTATACTTTCAAAGTAAGAACACATCTCTACTATTAACATTACTCCAAGTATTCCATCTTTATCTCTTACATAGTCTCCTTTAAGATAACCAATAGATTCTTCCATTCCAAATAGGAAAGAGTTATCATATTTTCCTTCTTCAAACTCTCTAATTTTCTCTCCTATGTATTTAAATCCTGTAAGAGTTCTAAAAACTTTTAAGTTATAATCCTTAGCTAATAAATCTAACATTGGAGTAGTAACAATAGTTGAAACTACTGCACTATTACTTTTTATCTCTCTACTATTTTTCAAAATATATGATAGTAGTAAAGTTCCTATCTGATTTCCATTAAAGTATATCCACTCTCCATCTTCTTTTACCATCATTCCTGTTCTGTCAGCATCTGGGTCATTAGCTATACAGATATTTGCTCCTTTACTCTCAGCTAACTTAATAGCTAAATCAAATACTGATTTCTCTTCTGGATTTGCATAATGACAAGTAGGAAACTCTCCATTTGGTTCAAATTGCTCATCTACTACATAGATATTTGTATATCCTAACTCTTCTAATAATCTTTTTACTGGTCTACCGCCTGTCCCATGTAGCGGAGAATATATTATCTTAATATTTTTAGGTAAACTATTTAAAATTGTTTCTTTTTTTACACTCTCTAAATATTTACTATCTAACTCATCTGATAATATTGTAAGTAATCCATTTGCTAAAGCTTCTTCTTTAGTAGTTACTTTTACATCATCAAACTCATCAGTATCGTTTACCTCTTCAATTATTCCTCTAGCTTGTGGCTCTACTAATTGTCCACCATCTTCCCAATATACTTTGTAACCATTATATTCTTTAGGATTATGAGAAGCTGTAATCATTACTCCAGCTTGACATTTTAATTCTCTTACTGCAAAAGACAGTTCTGGAGTACTTTTTATACTATCAAATAAATAAGTTTTTATTCCATTAGCACACAATACAAAAGCCGTTCTCTCTGCAAACTTAACAGAATTAATTCTACTATCATAACCTATTACTACACCTTTAGATTTCCCAGTTTCTCCACTAGATTTAATAAGATAATTAGCTAATCCTTGAGTAGCTTTTCCAATCATATATTCATTCATACGATTAGTTCCAATACCCATAACTCCTCTCATACCACCTGTACCAAATTCTAAATATTTTATTTTGTTCATAATTTTTACTATTCTCCTTTGATAACTCTTTTATTAAATATTGTTTGATAAGGGACATACTCACTTCTAATATTTTGCCTAGTTACATCTGAAATTAGAAGACTTGATATTAATAATAAAGATAAAAGAAAAATTCCTATTTTATAAATAGTTTCACTAGTATATCTATCTATTAAAATTAAAGAAAATATTAAAAAATACATACTTATTCTTATCCCTAAATGTCCAAGACTAATCAATGATGTATAAATAAAACATCCTATTAATGAAATGGTGTATATCTTTTCTAATTTTCTTTCTCTTTTCTTTAAAAATAAAAAATGTAGCAATAATATTATATATATTCCTAATATTATATAATACATTTTAGCTCCACCAAGTCCTATTTTTTCAATTATATATCCTTTATAATAAGATATTATTGGTATTTTTATATTAAAGATTATAAAAACAAATATTTTCTCAAAGAAAAAACTTATTCCAAATAATAAAATATGAACTTTTTTAGATATATTTATATTTTGTAATATATAAAGAAATATCATTAATAAAGCTGTTTTATGGAATAACGAAGCTATCAATATTAATAATAAATATTTTTTAAGCTCTTTTTTCCTTATATACTTATATGAATAAAAAACTATACTTATAGCAGCCCATTGTCTCATTATACTTAAAGAAGAAAAATAAAAATATGGAAAACTATAAAACCATAGCCATACATACTTATTATTGATTTTAAAATTATCTAATCCTTTCTTAAAAAAATATAGTATAATAGTTCCATAAAAAATTATTATCGTTTGAGCTGGTAAATTTAAAGTCCATATAACTTTAGATATAAATCGTAAAAAAAATTCATTTCTTAGATACCACCAACTACCAGCTAAATTTAAATATTTATAAATATCTTGTTTTTCCAAAAATAAAGGAATTACATTTAAATCTTTATTTCCAGCCAATGAATAATACCAGCGATAGTCCCAACCAACATCCCATCTTATAATTGTAAATAATAGTAGTAACAAGAAACACCAATTATTTATATAACGTTTTTTTATTGGTAATAATATGAGAAAAAATATTAAAAAATATGGTATCATCTCTAATTATCTCCTAAAATATTTTTAAAAAATTCAAAATAATATTTTTTATAATCTATTTTTTTTCTTATATACATCATTGCATTTTCCTCTATTGTATTTATTGGTAAATTTTTTTCCAAATATTTTTTTATAATACTAATATATTCTTCTGGTGAATTAGCTAATAAAAAAGCTTTATTTATACCATCTTCTAACCCTTGAGCTCCTATATCAGTAGTTATTAATAATTTTCCTCTTGACATTGCTTCAATATTTTTTACTTTAATTCCACCACCAATTTGAATTGGATTTATAATTATATCAATATTTCTATATGCATCGTCTATATTTTTAATAAAACCATGAGTTATAATATTCTTATTATTACTTTTTACTAACCCTGAGACTCCTCCATATATATGCAATTCAACATTTTTATTTTCTAATCTAGCAAATACGTTTTTTATAAACCAATTTATAGCATCAATGTTAAAATCAATTGCCGCACCTATAAATCCAATTCTTAACTTAAGTGATGAAGAAGTTTCCTCTTTTTTAACTTCTTCATATACCGGTAGATACACTAATTTTGTATCACTTATGCTCAATCTCCGAGCTATTTCTATATCTCTTTCACTTACTAACAATATATAGTCATATTTTTGTAAAATATTTTTTTCCTCTTCTGGTAATATTTTAAATCTACAAAATTTATTTTTTTTCAAATAAGTGATAAATCTGTCACTTTGAATATCATGTGTATCAATTATTTTTTTACCTTCAAATCCTTCTGGTATAAGATAATCAAGATAAATATATTCAACTATGACTCCTGAGTAATCTTCTAGATTTTTATACACTCTCTCCATTTTTCTTTTTAATTTAAGAGATTTTAAACTTTCAATCGTTGTATGTTTTAAATTTCTTCTAATTTTCTCTCTAAAGTAAGGAAATTTATTTATAATCTTTTTACATTGAACTATTAAATAGCTTTTCAAACAACTTATTTCTTGAATATTTATTTTATATTTTTTTTCTATTAGACTTTTATTATAAATTTTGCCTATAAATGCTACATCCAATTTAATATTATTTTCACTAAAATTTAAAATAAGCTGTGATATTCTTTTAGCATTTCCTGCATTTTCTTTCCAAAACTCTACATCAGTTATTAATAAATATTTTTTCATCTTAGTATATTTCACCAATTGCCTTTTCTATAACTTTATCCATATCATAATATTTATATTCTCCAAGTCTTCCCCCAAATATCACTTTTTCTTCTCTATCTGCTAACTCCTTATATTTCTGATATAATTCATTATTTCTTTTATTATTTACTGGATAATAAGGTTCATCTCCTTCTTTCCATTCACTTGGATACTCTCTTGTTATTACTGTTTTTTCTTGTTGCCCATATTCAAAATGTTTGTGCTCTATTATTCTTGTATATGGAATCTCTCTTTCAGTATAATTAACTACTGCATTTCCTTGATAGTTCTCTTCATTTAATACTTCTGTTTCAAATCTTAAAGAGCGATATTCTAATTTACCAAAACAATAGTTATAGTATTCATCTATCATTCCTGTAAAAACTACCTTATCAGCTATATTTTCATATTCTTCTCTTTTATCAAAAAAATTAGAATTTAATCTTACTTCTATTCCTTCTAACATTTTTTCTATTATTTTTGTATATCCACCTATAGGTATTCCTTGATATCTATCATTAAAATAGTTATTATCATAAGTAAATCTTACTGGTAATCTTTTTATTATAAAGCTTGGTAAATCTTTAGCATCTCTTCCCCATTGTTTTTCTGTATAACCTTTTATTAATTTTTCATATATATCTTTTCCTATTAAAGATATAGCTTGCTCTTCTAAATTTTTAGGTTCTACTATTCCATATTCTTTCTTTTGCTCTTCTATCTTCTCTTGAGCTTCTCTTGGAGTTCTTACTCCCCATAATTTATTAAAAGTATTCATATTAAATGGAAGATTATATATTTCTCCTTTGTAGTTTGCTATTGGAGAATTTATATAATTGTTAAATTCACAGAATTGATTTATATATTCCCATACTTCTTTATTACTAGTATGAAATATATGTGCTCCATATTTATGTACATTTATTCCTTCTATCTCTTCTGTGTAGATATTTCCACCTATATGATTTCTTTTATCTATCACTAAGCATTTTTTACCTTGCTTATTCATCTCATAAGCAAATGTTGAACCATATAGTCCTGCTCCTACTATTAAATAATCATATTTTTTCATTACTTATCCCTTCTACTAAAAACTTTTTCCATATTTTTTCCCAGTAAATTTTGCTAATAAAAAACTTCCACCTTTTTTTAACCAATTTACTTTTTCCATACTCATTACTGAAATCTCTACATAAGCTAATTTATTTGTATCTATCCATACATCTAATAATAATTCACTTACTCTACCATAAAATCTTGCATGGAAACTATCATATTGTGAACTATCAACTCTTTTCTCTAATTCTCCTAAAATATCAAATAACCATTCACAATATCTATTAAAATACTCTCTTTTCATAATAAACATATTAAACATATGTGCTGATGTTCTTTTATGCAATTTATTGAAATTCTCCAAATATTCTGGATATTTTTCTGCTATTATTTTTTTAGTAATATCTAACGGTTCCACATACATAGTATGTTTATAGTGGTCATAAAGATTTTCTATATAATATTTTCTTTTTTTGGGAAGAATTATATCATTCTTTTCTAAAAGCTTATCTATCTCCTCATTTATCAAAATACTGTCAAATAAACTTTTTACTTTTTTATTTTTTCCTTTAAATTGTCTCCTATAATGAACTAGTCCTATATAATCAGCTTTTAAATTTTTCCAAGCCCAATACACTCCAGTAAGTTCACAATAGTAAGGATTCTTTAATGAAATATTATTTCCAGTATTATCTCCTATATATCCAATATCTTCTTTTCCCTCTTTTCCTACATGAATAGGAAGATAATAGCTTTCTTTAGGCATTTCATATTTTTTATGTGTTGCAACTAATATTTGTACTTTCTCCATCAATATGCCCCCTTCCCATATACAACATTCTTTATAGTCTTAACTATTATTACTACATCCAACCACAAGCACCAGTTCCTATAATAGTACTCATCTAACACTAATCTCTCATCAAAATCAGTATCACTTCTTCCATGTGTTTGCCACATTCCTGTTATTCCTGGTTTAGCCTGTATTATCTTTTCATAATAATGTTTCATATCTTTTTTCTCTCTAAAGAGATAAGGTCTAGGTCCTACAAAGGACATCTCTCCCTTTAATACATTTATAAATTGAGGAAATTCATCCATAGAAGTCCTTCTTAAAAAATCTCCTATCTTAGTAACTCTAGGGTCATTTCTTAATTTCTTATTCTTCTCATATTCCTCTCTTATCTTTTCATCCTTAGCCATCATCTCTTCTAAGATTTTATCTGCACCTACTACCATACTTCTGTATTTATATATTTTTATCTTTTTACCTCTATGTCCTATTCTCTCTTGAGTAAAAAATAGTCCAGCTTTTCTTTCCTCTTTGTCAGTTTTAAAATATACAAATATAGTCAATGGTATTAATGATAATGTTCCTACTAAACCTATAAAGAAATCTACAACTCTTTTTATAACTCTAGTTATTCCCTTAACAAAGTTTATCTTAGCTGAAATTACCATTATTCCATCATAATTTTCAACTTGAGAGTTAAAAGTAAATGTTCCACAAAACCTCGGTATAAACTTAATCTTATCTACTCTACCATCTAGCTTATTAATTATCTCTTCCATCTGCTCATTATCTGCTAGTGGTAAAGCTAT
>ENA-UPWN01000424-UPWN01000424.1-human-gut-metagenome-genome-assembly--contig:-NODE-424-length-21644-cov-56.415774_pt1 | contig 21644 bp, 25 predicted proteins | sample MGYA00250050_ERZ773377 | MGnify/ENA primary metagenome ERZ773377 (study PRJEB29103, sample SAMN06112008) | human gut metagenome | biome: human gut; feature: ankylosing spondylitis patient; material...
TCCGTTGGAGCGCCTGCAGCGCCTCGGGCTCGTGAACGACCGCCTCATCTCGGTGCACAGCGTGCACGAAAAATTTTACATGTCGGTCTTTCGTTTTTCGACTGTCTAACTGTCGGACAGAACCGGAACAAAGATTTCTTGGATTTTTATAGGGTTCTTCTTCTTTCGGCAGCGAGGCGTTAATCGTTTGAAAATCAGCATAGGTGATTAAGGCTTCTCCTCGTACGGTCAGTAGTCCCCGATAGGCGATTGTCAATGGTACTTGTTCAAAACATTTGGCATTGGGTGTGATGACTTCTCCAACCGTTCCATTCCCGCGTGTTAAGGCTTTTACTAAATGACCATTTTCATAGGTTAATACAACAGTCAAACCATCCAATTTCCATGATAAGACACCTTCCTGTTTCCCTAAAAAGTTCTGCAGGTCTGTAACCGCTTTTGTTTTATCCAGTGATAAGGCTGGAATGGCATGGGTCTCTTTTGGCAGACTGGATACAACTTCGTATCCTACCTTCTGTGTTGGGGAATTGGCAAATATCACGCCTAATTCCTGTTCCAATTTGGTCAATTCATCATATAACTGATCAAATGTAAAGTTGGACATCTGTTCCGTGTCTGTTCCATAATAGGCTTTTGATGCCGCATTCAATTGTGAAACGAGTGTTTTCATTCGTGTAAGTTTCTGTTCCTGTGTGGTCATGGCTATGGCTTCCTTTCTGTGAGTGTGATTTGAGGGCATAAGGTTTCTTTCGTGTAATCAAATACCGTTCCATCGGATTTGGTGATTGTATGTGGATCAATCGACATCGTGAATTGAATCGCCAGTCTGGATTTTTTTGTCGTGACGATTGTCTTTGTTGTTTTCATTACCGAACATCCATATTGTGCTGTGACTGCATGGGATGATGCCTTTGTATGTCGTCCGCAAAGTAACTGTTTCCCCTTATGAATGGAATACGTAATGGTCATTTCATAGGTGGTATTTGGTTTCACTGCTTTTGGATATCGTAATAACAGGGTATCCGTAAGAACCTGTTCCTGTTCTTTTGTCTGCACAATAAGCGGAATTGTCTGTGTCTGATACCGTCGAATTCCCCGATATCCAAAAACCAGAAGGAAGGATACAGAAACTAACAGCAGCAATCTCAATCCGATGATTTTTTTTGACATGTATGTTTCCGTCCTTTCTGTGCTTCAAACAATAATAAATCGGATAAGGAACGATTTAACAGTCGATACATCTGTATCTGCTGATGATAATAGCCGTCCGTATAAGTCCATGTTTTATATTTGAGATCTAAATATCCATCGGGATCGTTCTCTTTGTATCGTGCTTTTTGTTGCAATTGTTTTCGATATTTTTGTTCCAGCATCTGATGTTTATGGATTTTCTTTATCACATAAGCTAAAATATGCTTGGTGTAGTCCTCTAAATTGTCTCGTTCCGGATACAATCCGACTAAAATTTCAGCCAGTTCAATCAAATGATCCGTATGAAACTCAAAAATATCGCAATATCGAAAAATTTTACATAAAGAATCCTGTAATTTTGCATGCGCTTTGGCAATCTCCCGATTGGATGTTACATGATCTAATGTGTAGAGCAGCTTCGTCAACTGATTGTGTGTACCAAGACTCAGCAGTTTTTTGGCTTTTTCCTTTGTCAGCATACTGATTCCTCCCGTATCAAACCGTCGTCTTTCGCATCGGAAACTAAGGATAACAATTCATAATAATCTCGAATCTGTTCGATTCGAACCAGTTGGTTATCTTGTATGTACACCAAATATAAGGTGGGAATCATGGGTGATCGCTGATGCAATTCCTGTAAAATTTCCGAAGGCGTGATTTGTTTTGGCGGATGAACCAAAGCATGTTCAAAATTTTTTTCATAAACGGGATGGGTATCCACAAGCGCCTCCACAAATGCCCGCTCCCATTCTGGTTTTAAAAAGGTAACCAGCCCATTTTTTTGTAATAATTCCAACGATGAATAGGAGGTTTTTTTTGGCCGCAATGCGAATACCAAGTCATGGACCCCAAGAGTTCGAGTCTGTAATAGATGCATATGTGCTTTTCCCATAAGTTTAACATTTCCTTTCCTGTATGATGATACTCGCTAAATATACGAGATAGGGCAGTCCATTTCGCATGGTTTCATGTTTTTCCCGATGTGGAATCAATGGCTTCGCATAGGCTTCCACAATCCATGGGAGCTGTGTTTTGTCAAATTCCAATTCATAAGGTTTCACATCCGAATGATAAATCGTGACCAAAGCGACAAAATCGGCATGTGAATTGTCCGGATCCGTACGATAAATCTCAGAAATTTTAAGGTCTAACATAGATATATTTTCGGCCGCTTTTTTCTGTAAGGCTTGTACAATATCCGATACATCCGGTCGTTCTAATAATGTAGTCACCTGCCGTGTTGTATGTCCAACCGGTTGATAGGATTCTAAATCGGCAACAAAGGGATTGCTGGTAATCCATGTTCCGTGAATTCCATAAAAGGTAACCATGGATTCATTGATGAGTTCCAGTCCTTTGGAAAATCGAAATTTGAATACCTTACTGTTGATGGCAATCAATTTATGCTTTCCGCCTTTGGGTGTTTCTTCCTCATAAAAACCGGGCATTTTCTGAAATTCTTCCAAATCTTCTTGGGTATGGTCTGGCTCTAAGTCTAACACCGCGAAAAACGTATTGCTTAAATTGACGACTTTCGGATAGGTACTAACCGGCAGGTCTTTCCATGTTGTCGTAACCTTTTCCATCGCAATCGGATATGTTCGTCCAAATTTGCGTTGAATGGGTCGTTTGTAACGGTCGGTATAAGAGGCCGAAAGATTTCCCAATAATTGATTTAATTCCTCTGGATAGGTAAAGGTTTGTCCATAATCCAGTTTTTGTAAGGTCAGTGGCAATTCCATTGTTTGAATGTCTGGAATATTGTCACAGGTAACGGTTGGTATATTTTGCACATAATACGCATCAGAAATGCAGTCACCTGTCCGTGCGTCTTTCCACTGGGCCTGTCCATAGTAATAAAAAAACTGATTTTCTTGGTGAATCCATGCTTGAAATTCCGCTGGAAGTTGTTCCTTGGTATAAGTTTTTTGCAACTGTGGACGTTGTCCAATTTGCAGACTTTGATAATGATACCATGTCTGTCCCTGTAAATGATAGACCAAAAATTCTTGGTCGGAATGTGGATAGATATAAATACTTCGCATGGGACCAAAGGTCATATCGGAAAGAGAAACTGTCTGACTCGCAATGCTTCGTTCCTGTTTCTCTGAACGATATAAAATGCCGTGCAAGGCAGATTGTTCAAACATGTGGTGATATCCTTTCTATATGCTAGTTACTGTGTGCTTTCGTCGTCTGACAGAATCGCATGTGGTTATGGCAATCCGAATCTTGTTTATTTTTGGTTAAGGTTTTGTTTCTTCTATCAGACGACGAAAGCACACAATCAGACGATTGTGTGCTTATTATTTACATCACAAAGTCCCGAACTGTCTTTGCGTCATTTCATTCTTACCAGACTGGCTGTCCTGCCTGTGGTACTTCCGGTGCACCCACTGGTGTACTTACCGGTGCAGTGACAGATGCGTTTCCACTTGGATCCCATACGCTGCCGACCTGTCTGCTCTGGAATGTTTCTGCGGCTGTCGCTGTTGTTGACAGTGTAGACTGCAGATATTCATTTCCCTGCGATACGGCACCTTTGAGTTTTACCTGAATAACAGCATCGCTCTTAATGTAATATGGTGCATCTCCAGATTTTGTTGGATCATCCGACTGAAATTCTGGTTTTGTCTCATCATATATTGCAAACAGACCGTCAGAACACTCTACATTTGTAAAACGTCCTTTCAGATTCACATTGATGGATGCTTCTGCCTGCGGAATATTTCCCAGTTTCGTGATGATCATTGCTTTGATCTCAGACAGCGGTGTGTTCATATCAATTCCGGTTGGAGCCATGTTTTCAAATTTCTGATTTGGATCGAAACGGAATGAGAAGAACCGAAATACCACTTTTCCTGCCTTTGCCGGATTTGTGGACTGACTGACTTTTACGGCAAATAACTGTTCCGGAATGTCTTCCAGTTTTGGGGTATTCAGAAACAGCGTTCTGGATACGCCTTTTCCCTGATAACCAGTTCCACGGATGATGGAAATTGGTCCTTTATATGTCCACTCAAAATTTGTTAAAATGTTTCCAATACTGTTCATAGGTTTGTCCTCCATACTTCTAATAATGATTGTTTGAATGTTTCTTTTGACGAATGTTTTACATACAGGATTGCCTGTCCAGTACAACCAATGGTTCGGGACATTGGTGTTCTCTATGACTAAACTATATCAGATGTGATATAGATTGTCAACAAAATTATGAATTTTTTGTGATGATTTATATTCGATAGGGTTCTAATGCATCGGCTTTGATATAATAAAGATATTCAATGATTTCATCTGTAGGGAAACCCTCTTTTTCTTTCGCTAACCACAAATTGGTAAATTCCTTTAACAGTTGTTGATTTTTTACAATATCCGAATGCAAACTCGAGTTCTTTGACAATATCGTTTTTATCCGGCTGTGTATCTCCATGAAATGCCACAATGACAGAATCTTCTTCACTTCTACTTCCGATAACACGAAAATGTCTTGCTTTTTATCGAATTCGGATATCTGAATCTGGTTTGTGTCCATAGAATAAGAAATTTTCATTTTTTATGTTCCTTTCGTATAACATTCAAGATTCTCCATATACTAACATCAATCTACAAAAGATAGTTTCTATCCTTTATAGATGTGATACCTGAATCCAATTTTGTTTATGATAGAAAGTGAGGTTTTATGATGAAACAGCAAAACAATGCGCTTACAAAATTCAAAGAGGAAATTGCCTCTGAACTTCATGTTGACCTGAAAAATGGTGCTGAAAACACCTCTCGTGAAAACGGTCGTGTTGGCGGTGAAATGGTCAAACGAATGATTGAAGCACAAATGTCAAAGATGAAATAAGATTCAACAATCGAATTCATCTGATATTCGTCAAATAAGTGGTAGAAATCCGATTTTGGATAATCTGCCACTTATTTTTTTCAGTTTCTGTATTCATTAACGTTCAAATGGTTTTGTGATTGTATCATAAAGATCGGTGAACACACAATGATGATACTCTTGATATATGATGCTATCTAAGGAATAGGGTTTCTCCAGATTATCCGATTTTCGAACAGGAATTATTTCCTCATGATATGGAATTTTGGAATTTTCCGCATGGATTTTTAATAATAAAAAGGCACAACAAATACTAAGTGCTAAAAATCCAAATATACGTATCTTTCTGAATGTGTTTTGTTTCGTCATTATTCTCACTCCTTCTCGCTTTCCCAATCCAATTGTATCTGCGCCAATTCTTGTTCTGTGGCGTTATACGTTTTTCCGGGAATATGACGAAAATCATCAATGGCAGAACCCAATCGAGAAATGGGAATAAAGCTGGTGGCTTCTCCCGAATATACACCATCCACATCATAATTTATGTTTTCATACTGATATACAATATGACCAAATGGTGCGGCCCAACAAATCGTTCCACCCGGAAAAGCATCTTGCAGCATCAATGCAAAATAATAACAATAGCCCGCAGCAAATAACGAATGAATGTCTTCTGTTTTCTCGTTTGCACATCCATTATGTGTAATGATTTCTGCGATAAAACGTAATAGGTTGGGATCTGCTTTTGGATAAAACTTTTGATTTTCTTCTATGAAGTTTGTCACCTGTTGTGTAATCATATTCGACATGTGTATTCTCCTTTTTATTGAAACTGCCAGATAGATCCTTTACACGTTCCTCTGTAAGGATGTTATTCCATCCGGCAAGCTCCTGTTATTTATTTCAATGGAAACCATTGCCCGTTCTCTTTGTACCGATATTCTTCTTTTTCACAAATCCCATTTCGATATCGTTTTCGTATCAGAGATACTTTTTGTGGTTCTGCCGCATTTGGTGTTTGCAACATCTGCAAAAACTGTGAGACGGCATCTTCTTCGGTTATAACCGAATATAGCACCTTATGTTTAGAAGACAGACCAATATGAATCTCATAGATCCAGTCCGCCGTTCGTTCTAACATTTGCGGATTTTTCACAGTTGTTGTGATATTCCCCTGTTCATCGCTTTCCCATGTAACTGCGGTTTCTGCTCGGTTATCGTCATGGTCCTCATATTCTTCTTTACTACAAAAGCACCCAGTTAATGTTTGACCATACTGTTGTTCATAAATGGTTTTTACCCTTTCCAAAACCGATAGAAATAATGCCTCCGATATGGGCGGTTTAAAATCACTGCAAAACTTTGCATAATATACACTATCGTTGGATGTATATTTTAAATAAAAAGTTACATATCCGAAAATATTTTTCGTACTGTCTGTTATTGTTGACATTGGTTATCCTCCCTGCTATTTCCAATTGGTTCGAATGGTCCCATCAGGATGAATGATGATGTTGGAATATCCGTCCTGATATTCATTCTGCTTCTGCTGCCACATATCGCCTAATGTGATGCGAGCATGACAGTTATGATAATTAAAGGTTACATACGTAAAGAAGTCTCCCACTCGAAAGGTATTCACTTTTATGTCCGGATGGTTTTTTAACTGCTGAAAAATAAAAACCGGATACTCATGTTTCCTACAATGACTGTAAAATCGAAATGAAAATTGACAGAACTTTTGTTTTTGTTCGTCCATAATGCGTAATAACTGTTCTATGGTCATTTCATTATCGGATAAAACGGTTTGATACGTTGCATCCGGGAATTTTGATAAGTCCGACTGTACATATGGATTTACGGATAGATTGATATGTCCATAGTTACGGATCGTTGCGTCATATCCGGTTGTGTTAATGTTTAAAAAGGTATGATTGCTATGGTTTCGATAGCAGTCTGCCAATGCTTTGACCTGTTTTGGATATAAGCCCGGTTCGCCTCCGGTAATGGACAAACGAGCATTTGGATGTTCGGCTAATACCTGTTCTAATGCCTTTATTTGAGCAACAAAATCATTTTGCCCTGTCATTGGGTTCTGACGTTCAATACAAAAAGGGCAATGATTTGGACATTCCTGTGTAAGAATTACCTGTACATTGATACGTTCGTATAATGGACGACCCAGACTTGTTTTTCTCTGTCTGTCCTGCAAACGATAGGATAAATCTTCAGCCATCTGTCTGCAAATCCAGTTATAATCCGGAATATCCGGAATTTCATGTAATTTTCTACTCATTTTTGTTTTCCTTCTGCTTTTATTTTCTTATTGATTCAACCCATTGGCAAGTTTTTACGATGAATTTTACATTACTTCGCTTGTCAATCCATTCAAAACTCTCATAAATAGATTCCGGTTCGTCTAATGAAATAGTGTGATGAATTGGTGCGTCACAAGGTTCACTTTCACAAAATTCAAAACTTGGGCAAATCTGTGGTAATTCCTGTGGATTATCCGGTACGATTACCTCCAAATGGAAGTAATATTCGTGATTTAATCCCAATGTAATATCACCCAATTTTTCCCCGCGTTTGTTACCATATCGAGCATAAAGTTCCTCTCCGGTCATTTGACATCTCTGTATCAGCCATGTGGGGATTGGTAATATTCTTGTATATGTAACAAGTTCCGGGATGTCTTTTCCGTCTATTTTACAGGCTAATTCTCGCAATATGTCACGGACTTTCATCAATAGTTTTCCGAGCATGTTACTTCCAACACCATCACAAATGCCCCAAAAGGTATCCCGCCAGTAATTCCCCTCAATTAAAACGGCCGGATATGTTGCCAATAATTTCTCGGCTAATTCCGGATGCATTGTAAATTTCAACAGTAACAACTCATACATGATGGATACTTTGACATCTTCCCAATCCGGTCGAAGGTTTACTTTTCGCCCGTTTCGTTTTGCTTGTCCGGGTGTCTGCTTTTCCGTAAACTTTGCCCTTCGTTCTACCATATCTAATGTTTTTGCCGCCTGAAAGGCGTGTTCTACGGTTGGATAAGACAACCCATCATAATAAATTGGTGCGGGTTCAAAATTTGATAAAAAGGCATATGCCCCAGAAAAAGAGTTAATACTTTCCAGTTCTTTCATTCTTGTTCTCCCTATTTCTTATTCTTCGTAAAAGGCCAATGACCATGCGTAACCTAACTCTGAATATAAGCCATATTTTTTGGCTTTAGTTTCCATTTGTTTGAGAATTTTTCCCGAGCCATAGTTAATATCGTGGTATAATGGACCTTCAAACGTCATTGTGATGGTTTTTGGGTTGCTATATTCGATTTGTTTTGTCACGTCACACGATTTTATATCTTCGTAATAAGAAACGCATTCATTTGTTTGATTGTCTGTTATCACATGTTCTATAAAATCGATATTTCTATCCGTGCTGAAATGTGTCCCATTCACATAGAAATTGACCATTTCATCTGCACCGTGTTTATGCAACACTAAAAGGATGTCTTCCATCAACTGTAACATCGTCGTTTCGTTTATTGCTTTTGTCATTGATATTTCTCCTATTTGTTTTATTTATATGTGATATGAAACTGGTCGAGCAGGTCGTAAAAAGTTTTGACAACGGGTTCGAGTAAATAAGTGATTGGCTTCTTGCGAATATCCTCACTTATTTTCGATAAACCGCTTTGTGAGTCAAACGTCGGACGTTAATTCGGATACGGTTATACGTCTGCAGCATTCCAGCATCAGTTCTTGTCTTGCCCTTTGTATTTGTCGTTTTCTCAAATCACCCCTATCGATGTCACTTGTTATCAAATTATGGTCTCTTAAATATTGAATGAACTGTTCACTTTCTTTTCCTTCTCGTTCCTTCTTACGAACATCGTTCCATAAGTCTTTTAATTCGTTGTCGTCTAATTGAAAAAATTCTTTCATTATTTTGCACACCTCATTTTCTTTCTATCAATTGATTTCCATTTTGGCACAGGTGTCGGTGTAACTGTTATCTCATATACCACTTCATAATGTCCGGGTTTACGCATCGTTCTTTTCTCCATTCTCTGTTTATAAAAGTTCTAAATCTAACAGTAATCTCTATTCAAAATAACACAGTCATAATTTTGTGACTGTATTTGTACTCTCTATTCAAAATAACACAGTCACAATGTTTTTGTGACTGTGTTTGTGCTTTTCTAAGATGGAAGCAGTCTATTGTGCCATGTCAATGCAAACACACCAATCAAGGCTACATATTCTTCCAAATCAATATTTTCATAAATTCGATTGATTTCCGCGTATGACATTTCGTTGATACAGGCATTATTGACATACAATCGTGCTGTATCCGACAAACTTGGAATTTTGGTATCGCCGATAATCGGAACGGAATGATTTGGAGCCTCTCTTCGAATTTGTTTATACTGTCCGGTTGTAATTGCTTTTGGAAACGTATTTTCTAACGCACCCACACTGGACAAATACTGTACAATCTCCGGCTTTCCAAATGGACTGTCCTCAAATAACACGTTGGCATATTCATCCGTTGTCGCACTCATCTTCTGTGCCCGTGTGTTATAACGAGTAAAGGAAACACCCTGTTTCGATAACCAGACACGCACCGTTCCTTTGTGTACGTGATGGTCACTGTCCACAAAAATACTGCCGGATGTGGAACGCATGACCCAACTGGACATGTAAACAAAATGTTTTCGATCTACCGTATTGAGATAATTTGTCAAATGTTTTCGGATGATGTCCAAATCAACCGGTTTCATCAAATCGGCTTCCTGTAAATAGTCCGTCAAAATTCGGTCTACCAAGGCCGGATGGGATAAGGAATTATCCACTCGTGCGCCTTTCCAACTGGTTAAAGTTCCACCTCGAGCGGAGGTTACCTTTCCGTCCACAATTTCGATACGGTTGTTGGCATCCTTGGATACCAAATACATCTCTTCCGGGTCAATGGCAATGTATAGGCTCTTTAACTCTTCCTCTACAATTTCTTTGTTTTGCTCAATCGCAATGTTTAATGCATAAATACCATCCGTATTGGACGATGGAATGGTTGCACCTTCCAATGCCAAGGCCATACCAATACGAAAGGTACACATCTGTCCAATGCTTCGCATGGCGATGGCTTTGTTATTTGCCCGTAAATTTGTATCATGACTCCCGTCTAAAATACCAGATGCCGAGTTTAAAATCAGCTTATATCCTTCTTGCTCATTATTCGTGTCTTCCCATTCTTTTGTTCCAAAGTCATAATTCTTTAATGTTGCTTTGATCGCAACTCTGGAATCCTTAACCTCTTCATAGGGGTCATTTCCATTTCCATCGTGAAAGGTTCCTAACATAATCATAAGCAACGGATAATAAGATACAAAGTCCTGATGCACCGATAATCCGCTGGATGTATATTTATAACGATCTAAGAGTTCCTCCTGATAATCATAAATTCCATCAAAGTGTTTGGATTTCTGACACATATATGGTGAAAAATCTTCTGGATCTAAAATTTCATCTACGGGTTCGGTGTGTTCAAAGAAATAGGGAATTTCGTGAGAACAGCGCACCGGATATCCTTGATAGGATGTTCTTGACTGTGCAATGATCAAATTCAATAAGGTTTTACTGCAGGCTTTTTTCGGAAGTTTGGAAATGTATCCGTATTTCTCCTTCAATTCCCGAATTTTTGCCCGGTCTTGGTCTAACTGCTGCTGGTTGATTTCTGCTCCATGAATCCCACCAATGGAAAATCGCACATAAGAGGAAGACTCTCGACCATACTTGTCAATAAACGGTAAAATCACTCCATACGTGCGATCGGCCCGTTTTCGTTCCAGTTTGGTCTGTGCCGGAATTCCATGTGCAAAAATATGATTGGTCGATTCGTTCCAGTTTTTGTTCCGGAAGGAATCGTAATACTGATAAATGGACATGAATTTTGCCAAATGGGCATTTGCAGCTTTTGGATTTACTGCATGAATTGGTGTAAACACCTTTTCCATGTACCAGTTTTTTGTATCTTCCAGCATATCTTTTTGCTGTATATTTAATTCCGTGGCTTTGTGTTTTGCCGGATATAAATACGTAACCGTTGACGTATCCTCGATCGGCTTATCGGGAGCAATGATAAATTCTACAAACTTGGCAGATGTGGAATTGACCGTGATTCCACACTCTTTTAAATGTGGATATTTGATTAGCAAATTTCGTTTGATCTTAAACTTGTTTGCTAAAAAGCCCGGAAATACGGTATCTTTTAATTCGGCAATGTCATTGATGTTGTATAAGATATCGTGATAAATACTTTTGGAATGCCCTGTCTTATTGGATTCCGATTCGATGATTGAACCGCCCAAAATACCAACCAAGGTTTTCAAACCAACGGTTGGGCGTCCGTTTTCGATTTTTGTTTCATTTAAAAATGCGACATCCACATGATTTCCATACCGAACATATGGTGTCGTGTTTATGACACTCCGTGCTGCATTTATGACTGTATTGGAATATTTTCGAAGTGCTTCCGTCGATACCCGGGTACGTCCGGATACCATACTTTTTGTCACATAATCAATCATTGGAATATCATAATTGATGGAGTTATAGGCAAAATACCAATCCTCTTTTGGTTTTACCACCTTATTTGCTGTTCCTAAAAATTCAGATAATAAGGTTGCTTCTCCATTACTTGGAATGGGATTTTCCATAAACTCCTGTAAACGAGTTCCATTGTCCACCAGATTGTAACATGTGTAATCATAACCACTGTCACGACAGGCTCGTTCGACCTCTTCTGCTTGGTCACAAAGATAAAACATATCCAAATGGTTCTGTTCATCAATAAATCCTACACAGAAGAGGTTATCATAACATTCAATGTCCCAAAAACGATGCATTGTAAAGATTAGCCCAGTGCATGTGTTGGAGCAATGTCCATTTCCAACAGAAATTGACTTGGTGTCAATTCATTCTCACTGGTCACTCGTCTCTTCGCAGCATATATATGCAAGGAGGTTTTCGCTCTGGTGATGGCTACATAGCAAAGACGACGTTCGCTTTCCATATCATCCTCGTCCATGACTCGTGTACCGGGGAAATTCTCCTGCTCTAAGCCTAACAAGAATACATGTTCCCATTCCAATCCTTTTGCATTGTGAACGGTTGTGATGCAAACTCCATCCTTACCTTCTTCTCTTACACTGACTGCACTCATATCGAACACAAAGGCAGATGCCAAGTCGTAGAGTGTTGCCTGCTGGTTTTCCTGTTTATATTGTTCCTCAAAATCCCGAATCACACCCTTTAAGGTGATCAAATCGCGTTTGTATCGATCTTTATTTTTCAGACCCATCAGCCAAGTCTCATAACCAAAAGACTGGAAGATATAGCCAACCAAATGGGATAAATCAATTTCCTGATTGTCATTGGCCTGAATAACCGATTCATACGTAGAAATGAAGTTTTCTACTTTCTTTCGAAGTGCTGGTGTCAATTCTTTTACCTCTTTGGATAATAAATATTCCACCAAGCCCTGATTGTGTTTATCGGCATAGGTCTGCAGCTTTGCAATGGCAGCCGGCCCAATGCCCTGTTTCGGGCGATCAATGATGCCAAGAAACGCATAGATGTCTTTCGGGTTGGTAAATACTTTTAAGAAGTTTAAGGTATCTGTCATAACCTCAGACTTCATAAAATCTGCATATTTTGTGGTGTCAAATACCGGAATGTTTGCCCGTGTTAAGGTTTGCGAAATATTCGGGAGTGTCATCCGGCTTCGAATCAGAATTGCCATATCCTTATATGGCACACCTTCTTCATGATATTTCTTAATGAACGATACAATCTGATCACTTTCCAACTGATCGCGATCCGAAATGGTGAAGGTGATTCCCGCATAGCGGCTGTCCATTGGTTTCATTGCTACTAAATCTGCTCGAATGGATTCCCCGGTTGTATTGTGATGAATGACACGGTTTGCAACATCCAAAATCGGTTGATAGGATCGATAATTTTTCGCCAAATTATAGACTTCGGCTTCTTTGGCATGGTCTGCAATCAGGTTTGGCCGTCCCCCTCGGAATTCGTAAATGGACTGGTCAATATCTCCTACAATGGTCAGTTTCTCACCGGCAATGTAACGGATGAAGGCATCCTGTAACATATTGGTATCCTGATACTCATCCACAATGGTGTGAATTAAAGACTCTCGATATTCCGTCAGCAAATTATTTTTCATCATCAAATACCCAATGAATAAAACCTGATCATAGGTTACCGTATTCGTTCGCTGTCCATCTACCATGGATTCTTTGAAGATTCGATAACAAAAATCCGCAACCTCGACTACATTTTCTGCGGTAATGGAACGATGGGTTTTCTGCATTCGATACAGCGTATCTTCCGAAAACTGTCCCGTCATAAGTTCTTCCGGCTGTGCCGTGTTGATTAACGTGGAAACGGTAGATGCAACCAAATTGAAATGTTTCTTTCCCAGTTTCTTTTCATTCACATCTAACGCCCACTGTGTCAAGAAATTCAAATGTTCCTGTTTGGCTTCTACCAAATTCCGAAACATAATGTTTGTAGAATTCTCATCAATAATGGAAAAATTCGATTCTAAACCAACGGCTGTGGCATACTTTCGAATCAAATTTCCGATTACCGAATGAAAGGTTCCAATCTGAACCCGACGAAGATCTCTGGCATAAGCAGGTGTTCCGTCTTCTGCAAACGGTAATGGCTCCCCACGATAATCTGAGGTGCTATCCGGAGATAATTCTTTTTCTAATCTTGTTCGCAGGTCATTGGCTGCAGCACGGGTAAACGTAATCAAAAGGATATTTCCTGTGGAATATTCACTTAAAATTCGTTTCGTACGGGCTAAGATGGTCGTTGTCTTTCCTGTCCCCGCACCGGCGACTCCGATGACGCGTTTGTCAATCGGAGCCTCAATGAGTGCAAGCTGATGATCATTATACATTGTTAAAATCTGTCAGCAATTCTTTCATGGCATCGACCAGTGCCAGTTTGAATTCTTTGCGAACAAAATGACGGATATCGGCACGCATTGCTGCGACTTCTTCTTCTGAGAATAATCGTTCCATAACAGAAGTTGTTTCTTTTCCATTGGCTTCTGTGTCCTCTGTAGGTGTCAAGGATACCCGATAAGATTCGGTATTGTCCTCTGGCAGTTCTGTCTTGGACGGAGAAGCTTTCTTAGCAGCTTTCGTTTTCTTTGCAGATTTTGTCGGTTTCTTCTCTTTCGGTGGCTCCGCTGCTGTTTCCGGTGGATTCATGGCACCTGTTTCTGGCAGATCCTCTTTCACAGGTTCCTCTTTTACCGGTTCCTCTTTTACCGGTTCCTCTTTTACCGGTTCCTCTTTCACAGGTTCTTCTTTCACAGGTTCTTCTTTCACAGGTTCTTCTTTCACAGGTTCTTCTTTCACAGGTTCTTCTTTTACCGGCTCTGTCGTTGTTTCTGTTGCCTGAGCAGCATTGGCCTGTGCCTGTGCAACCAACTCTTCAAATGTCGGTGTATGGGATGCTTCCGGCGCAGCCGTAGATGCAGGGACTGGTGTCACTGGTGTTGCCGGAGCAGCAGGTGCTGTGTTTGTCTGAGCCGCATTGGCCTGTGCCTGTGCAACCAACTCTTCGAATGTTGGTGTATGGGATTCTGTTGTAGATGCTGGTCTTGGAGTCTGCTCTGCTGATGCAGATTCTGCAGGAGCTGCTGTCGGAGCTGTTGCCGGAGTCTCTGCTTCCGGGTTTCCTCCGTTCATTTGTGCAAGTAACTGATCAAAACTAAGGTTAAATGGTGTGTCTGGTTTCTGTGCTGACATAAATGAGTTCCTCACTTTCTAATTTGCATATTTTTTGATTCTATTTTTTGGGACGGCGGATTTGTATCTGCCTTACTGGGATAAAAACTGTGCAATTTGAAGAATCTGACCAATTTCCGTCAATTTTTGGTCTGTATTTTTCTCTTCATTTGCTAATACCTCGGTGATTTTTTCTAAGGCAATGTTTTTACTTACAATTTCAACACGTAATTTCTGTTGTGTCGGAATATTAGCTTTCTGACGGTAAGTCTTCAGTGTCTTTTCTACTCTTGCCTGATAATCAGCTTTTTCCAGTTTTAAAGTAAGCAATGCACTCACTTTGTCAACGTTTTGCAATGAAATATTCATTCTGAACTTTATTTATTTAATTATTACTTCTTTCTGTTTTTCACCAAAGAGGTTGCAAAATTAGTGTTTAATCTTTCAATAACCAAATACACAGACTAAAAAATACTAATTGACAGCAGAAAGTATCCATTTAAAATGACTGACTAAGAAACCGATTCAAAAAAAAGAAAAAAAAGTTGTTTTTCTTCTTGCAAATTCAAAATTTATGCGTTCCTTTGTGCCCGACTGGTGATACTAATTATAGCTAGTGATTTTTATTACAAGGTTTTACTTTTGTACGAATAGCACTTACGTAAACTCTCTGTCGTTCGAATCCCCTACTTCATTAATAATCACCACTCAGAGAGTATTTTTTATTTTAATTATTTTTATTTTTTCACTATGAACATGTATGTTGGAAACCTTAACTACCGTGTTAAGGAAGGAGATTTGGAACAAGCAATGGCGGCTTATGGAGTTGTTACTTCTGTAAAAGTTATCAAAGACCGCGAAACAGGTAAATCTAAAGGATTTGCATTTGTTGAAATGGAAAATGACGCAGAAGCAGCCCAGGCCATGAATGAACTGAACGGTTCGGAATTCATGGGACGCCAATTGGTAATCAAGGAAGCAAGACCTAGAGACTAATTACTTATCTGATACAATCAAAAAAAAGCTCTGAGCAAATTCAGAGCTTTTTTTATATCCCACATCTCCGGTTTTATACATTTTTTCCCTGCCTGTCCTTTTCCGCCAATTGAAAATCCTTACGGCGAAGCACAAAATTAGTGCCTAGATATTTCTCACGGACAACAGGATTTTCCGCTAGTTCTTCAGGGGTTCCCTGAAACAGAATTTTTCCTTCAAACAACAGATACGCACGGTCGGTCAAGCGCAACGTTTCCAATGCATTATGGTCGGTAATTAAAATACCGATATTTTTATCTTTCAATTTCCATACAATATGCTGGATATCCTCTACGGCAATAGGATCTACTCCTGCAAACGGTTCATCCAACATAATGAACTTAGGGTCGATAGCCAGACAACGCGCAATCTCCGTACGACGACGCTCGCCTCCTGAAAGCTGGTCTCCCAAATTCTTACGTACTTTCTGCAAACGGAACTCGGCAATCAAGCTTTCCAGTTTGTCCTTTTGATATTCCGGAGTAGTATTAGTCAACTCCAGCACAGAGGCAATATTATCCTCCACGCTCATCTTACGAAAAACTGAAGCCTCCTGTGCTAAATATCCAATGCCATTCTGAGCACGCTTATATACAGGATAACTGGTAATATCCAAGTCATTTAGGAATATATGCCCCTCATTCGGCACGATAAGTCCCGTAGTCATATAAAACGAAGTAGTCTTACCGGCACCATTCGGTCCCAATAACCCTACAATCTCTCCCTGCTTCACATCAAAAGAAACATGACTTACTACCGTACGCTTGCCGTATTTCTTCACCAGATTTTCTGTACGAAGTATCATACGGTTGTCATCGGTCACTGTATTTTGTTGTTCTATTTCCTGCTCTGACATATCCATGTATTTTGCGACAAAAATACTAAAAAAGTTTAGGAAACGCATAACAGAACAGAAAATCAGAACTTCTTTTGCATTTATATAGACAAAAAAGGCTACTTTTGCAGGAAATTGTGAAAACTATGATGATAAGACCCATAACAACCGTAGGGAAATATATCATGCTGATGGGGCGTACTTTTGCTCGTCCGGAACGTATGCATATGTTTTTCAAGCAATATCTCAATGAGATGGTACAGTTGGGAGTAAATTCCATCGGTATTGTACTGCTTATTTCTTTTTTCATTGGTGCCGTAATTACCATTCAAATCAAATTAAACATCGAAAGCCCGTGGATGCCCCGTTTTGTGGTAGGCTACACCACCCGCGAAATCATGTTGCTGGAATTCTCCTCCTCCATCATGTGCTTGATCCTGTCAGGAAAGGTAGGTTCTAATATTGCCTCCGAAATAGGAACCATGCGTGTAACCCAACAAATTGATGCATTGGAAATCATGGGGGTCAATTCCGCCGGATACCTTATTCTTCCTAAAATTATAGCTTTGATGACAATGATTCCTTTTTTGGTTATTTTCAGCATATCCTCGGGGATTATTGGTGCCTTTTGCACCTGTTGGTTCGGAGGAGTCATGAATGCCGAGGATCTGGCCTATGGTCTGCAATATAGTTTTCAGGAATGGTTTGTATGGTGCAGTTTTATTAAATCTATCTTTTTCGCTTTCATCATTTCCAGTGTATCTGCTTATTTCGGTTACACGGTAGAAGGAGGTTCTATTGCAGTAGGTAAAGCCAGTACAGATTCTGTAGTAATGAGCAGTGTACTCATTCTATTTTCCGATTTAGTATTAACACAACTTTTAATGGGATGATACAAGTTAAATCATTATATAAATCATTCGAGGGAAAAGACGTATTGGTGGATATCAATGCTACTTTTAACAATGGTAAGACCAATCTGATTATCGGTCAGAGCGGTTCCGGGAAGACGGTATTAATGAAGTGTATCGTCGGTTTGCTGACTCCTGAGAAGGGCGAGATTCTGTATGACGGACGCAACTTCCTCAACATGAATAAAAAAGAAAAAAAGACATTGCGCCGCGAAATGGGAATGATTTTCCAAAGTGCCGCCTTGTTCGACTCTCTTACCGTACTAGAGAATGTAATGTTTCCATTGGATATGTTCTCAAACGATACGTATCGTGACCGCGTAAAACGCGCCCAATTCTGCCTGGACCGTGTGAACCTGATTGAGGCACAAAGCAAATATCCGGGAGAAATCAGTGGTGGTATGCAAAAGCGTGTAGCAATTGCACGTGCCATAGCTTTAAATCCCCAGTATTTGTTTTGTGATGAACCTAATTCCGGCCTGGACCCTAAAACCTCCCTGGTAATTGATGAACTGATTCATGACATAACTACAGAGTATAATATGACCACTATTATCAATACTCACGATATGAATTCCGTTATGGGAATCGGCGACAGTATTCTCTATATTTATCAAGGACATAAGGAATGGGAAGGAACAAAAGATGATGTGTTCACTGCTACCAATGAACGGCTGAATAATTTTATCTTTGCATCTGATCTGCTCCGCAAGGTGAGAGAAGTGGAAGAACATAGAAAATAATGATAAAATGATTAGTGGTTAATAACCAGCGGATATCACGGTGAAACCCATTAACCACTAATCATTAACCACTATTCTTATTTCTGTCTGATAAAGATATTTATCGGCGTTCCTGACAAATTCCATTTCTCACGTATCTTGTTTTCAAGGAAACGCTTATAAGGCTCTTTCACGTATTGCGGCAAATTAGCAAAGAACACAAAAGAAGGAACCTGTGTGTTTGGCAACTGCGTACAATATTTAATCTTGATATACTTACCTTTATTTGAAGGAGGCGGATAAGCCTCGATCAACGGAAGCATTTCTTCATTCAGACGAGCTGTCGGAATACGGGTAGTACGTGCCTGATATACTTCTTTTGCAGTTTCCAGCACCTTGAAAATACGTTGTTTTGTCAAAGCGGAAGCAAAGATGATAGGAAAATCAACAAACGGTGCCAGACGGGAACGAATGGCTTCCTCATAAGTTTTCATCACTTTGGCATTCTTGTTCTCTACCAAGTCCCATTTGTTCACCACTACCACCAAACCTTTCTGATTACGTTGAATGAGAGAGAAGATATTCAAATCCTGTCCTTCAATGCCGCGGGTGGCATCCAGCATAAGAATACACACATCCGAATTCTCAATAGAACGGATAGAGCGAATGACAGAATAATATTCCAAATCCTCGCTTACCTTATTCTTCTTACGGATACCCGCAGTATCTACCAGATAAAAGTCAAAACCAAACTTTTCATAACGGGTATAAATAGAATCGCGGGTAGTACCTGCAATCTCTGTTACAATATTACGGTCCTCCCCGATAAAGGCATTGATGATAGAAGATTTTCCGGCATTCGGACGTCCTACTACTGCAAAACGAGGGATATCCTCATCCAGCAGTTCTTCACCCTCCTTACTGAATTTACCTACCACCAGATCCAACAATTCCCCTGTACCGCTTCCGCTTAATGCAGAAATACAATAGGGATCACCCAGCCCCAATTTATAAAATTCGGCAGCATTATATTGCAGTTCATTATTATCAGTCTTGTTAGCTACCATAATAACAGGTTTCTTTGTACGCCGCAAAATAGAGGCTACAGCCATATCCAAATCGGTAACCCCGTTCACTACATCCACAACAAACAAGATTACATCCGCTTCATCTATGGCAAGACTTACCTGTTTACGGATCTCTTCCTCAAAAACATCATCCGAGTTTACTACCCATCCACCGGTATCAACGACAGAAAACTCATGTCCCACCCATTCCGACTTGCCATACTGACGGTCGCGGGTAGTTCCTGCCTGCTCGTTTACAATTGCCTGACGCGTTTTGGTCAGACGATTAAAAAGTGTAGACTTTCCCACATTGGGGCGTCCTACGATTGCTACTAAATTTCCCATTTTCTTTCTTGTTTACGGCTATCACAGTCGATTTTAATCCATTTGATACCCAAAGTTCTTTAATTCTTTGTCCGAGCTTCTCCAATCCTTATCAACTTTCACAAAGGTTTCCAGATAAATAGACTTTTGGAAAAAATGTTCCAACGTTTTACGAGCCTCTGTAGCCACCTTCTTCAATGCCCTGCCCTGCTTACCTATAATAATACCTTTTTGCGATTCACGTTCCACATAAATCACAGCATTGATATGGATACTCTTAGCATCTTCCTTAAATTGCTCCACTACCACTTCTACAGAATAAGGAATCTCCTTATCATAATAAAGCAAAATCTTCTCGCGGATAATCTCGGTGACAAAGAAACGCGCCGGTTTGTCTGTCCACTGATCCTTACCGAAATAGGGGGGTGAATCGGGCAGCAATTCCTTGATACGCTTCATTACCGTATCCACATTGAATTTAGAAGTAGCGGAAATCGGAATAATTTCAGCTTGAGGAAGCTGTTCGTGCCACGCTTCCACCAACTTGACCAAGTCTTCCTGATTGGTCAAATCTATTTTATTAATTAACAATAAGACAGGAACCTTGACATTACGGACTTTTTCTATAAAGTCCGCATTTTTATCCGTTTTCTCCACCACATCTGTCACATACAGCAATATATCCGCGTCCACCAATGCCGACTCTGAGAAGTTCAACATAGATTCCTGTAACTTGTAGTTTGGCTTCACTACTCCCGGAGTGTCCGAGAATACAATCTGCATATCGTCCGTATTCAAGATTCCCATGATACGATGACGAGTTGTCTGCGACTTGAACGTTGCAATAGAAATACGTTCCCCCACCAGCAAATTCATCAGTGTCGACTTGCCTACGTTGGGGTTTCCTACTATGTTTACAAATCCTGCCTTATGCATAATTCTTTCATTTTATTGGTTACAGACAAAAAAACGCATCGGAATACGGATGCGTTCATTTGTATTTGTAGTTTAATGATTATTATCTCTTACTACCATCGTAACCCCATTTCACATAAACGGCTCCATAGGTAAAACCTGCGCCGAAAGCTGTAAATATCAGGTTATCTCCTTTCTTCAGCTGCTTTTCGTAATCCCAAAGACACAACGGAAGTGTAGCACCACTGGTATTACCATATCGCTGAATATTAATCATTACCTTTTCCAAGGGAACTTCCAAGCGAGAGGCTACCGCATCAATAATACGCAGATTAGCCTGATGAGGAATTACCCAGTCGATATTATCTTTATTCAAACCATTCTTTTCGGCAATAGTCGCTGTAATATCCGACATATTGGAAACAGCATATTTAAATACTGTTCTTCCTTCCTGATAAAGATAATGCATCTTATGATCAACAGTGAAATAAGAAGGAGGACATACAGAACCACCGGCTTTCATGTGAAGAAAAGGAAGTCCCTTACCATCTGTACGAAGAATAGAATCCATAATACCATAATCTTCTGTAGTAGCTTCCACCATACATGCTGCTGCACCATCACCAAAGATAGGGCAAGTTGCACGATCCTGGTAGTTTACCATAGATGACATCTTATCTGCACCGACAATAATAATCTTTTTATGTCTTCCCGATGCGATAAGTGAAGCAGCAGTTTCCATTAAATACAAAAAGCCGCAGCAGGCAGCCTGCAAATCAAATGCAAATGCATTTTTCAATCCCAGCTTATCACACAGGATAGAAGCAGTGGAAGGGAAATGATAGTCAGGAGTAGTAGTTGCTACGATTACTGCATCAATGTCATCCGGATTAGAAGCTGTTTTCTGCATCAGTTGTTTGGCAGCCTTACGCGCCATATACGATGTACCTAATCCTTCTTCATTCAGAATACGTCTT
>ENA-UPWN01000441-UPWN01000441.1-human-gut-metagenome-genome-assembly--contig:-NODE-441-length-21240-cov-7.070689_pt1 | contig 21240 bp, 14 predicted proteins | sample MGYA00250050_ERZ773377 | MGnify/ENA primary metagenome ERZ773377 (study PRJEB29103, sample SAMN06112008) | human gut metagenome | biome: human gut; feature: ankylosing spondylitis patient; material...
TTTGGTAGTATTTGGAAGAGTCGAATAAAAAAGACTCGCCAGTTCTCACTAGGCGAGTCTCGAAGATAAAACCTATCGGTTTATGAATTTTTGGCGGGTCACGTGTACCCGTTTGAGAGAAATTCACGCTGACGGCTCCGCGCACCATGCCCAACGCCCGCCAAACCATCACCCGCGACGACGGCCGCACGGCCGAAGCCTCTGCGCCCGTCGTCCTCTCAGCGAGCCGCCGCACCGACATCCCGGCGTTCTACGCGGATTGGTTCATGGGAAGGCTCGCGCGCGGCTACTGCGCGTGGCGGAACCCCTTCAGCGGTCGGCAGAGCTTCGTCGCGTTCGGAAACGTCCGCTTCGTCGTCTTTTGGTCCAAGAACCCGAAGCCTCTCTTGAAGCACCTCCCGGAACTCCAACGCCGCGGGATCGGCGTGATGGTCCACTTCACGCTCAACGATTACGAAGCGGAGGGGCTCGAACCCCAGCTCGCCTCGTGGGAAGACCGCATCGACACCTTCCGGCGTCTCTCCGACGCGCTCGGCCCCGACGCCGTCCTCTGGCGAAACGACCCGTTCGTCCTCACGCCCGAACTCACGCCGGAGCGCCTCCTTGAGAAGTGGACCCGCACGGCGGACGCGCTCACGGGCTTCACCGACACGTCGATCGTGAGCTTTGCGGACATCGCCGACTACCGGAAGGTCCTCAACAACCTCGTCCGGCATGGGATCGACGCCGTCGAGTGGACGGAGGACGCGATGCGCGCGTTCGGGGAGAAACTCGCCGAAGCCAACCGATCGCTCCCCGGGGGCGGCTTCACGCTCTCGACCTGCGCCGAGACGGCGGACTTGATCGCCTTCGGCATCATGCACGGGCGCTGCGTCGACCACGAGCGGATCCTGCGGGTCGCCCGCCGACAGGTGCCGGACCGCTGCCCCGCACTCCTCGAAGCGTTGGGCGGGCGGTTCGATCCGGCCGATCCGGCCGAAGCCGAAGCTCCTCTTTCCAACCGCCGGATTCTCCTGAAGCCGAAGAAGGACCCGGGCCAACGCCCGGCCTGCGGGTGTCATGCCGCGAAGGACATCGGGCAGTACGACACCTGCCCGCACCTCTGCCGCTACTGCTACGCCAACGCGAAGCCTGAGACGGTGCTCAGGAACTGGAAGACCCACTGCGCCGCGCCCGCGGCCGAGGGCCTCCTCGGGGACGCGCCGTAGGTCGACTCAACCTGAATCAGCGCCCTGCGTTCTTCCCCAGCTCTTCCCGCTCCTGCGACTCACCGGTCACGCCCGGCGCATCCGTGAGGCGCACGAGAAGACAGCGCCCGGGCGCCGTGCCGTCGCCCGTGCAGGCGAGCTCTGCCCAACGCATCCCGTTCCACTTCTCGGCCTCCTCCTGCGGGAAGAAGAACCTGCGCGGAAGCCGCGGGGAACCGCGGAAGCGGTCGACGTCAAGAAGCAGAATCTCCGTTCCCGGAGCAGCCGAAGCACCGGCCGAACCGCCGTCCTCCGCACCCTCCGCATCCTTGGGGAGCGGCCTCAGGACACCGTTCTCGACCGCCACAGGGAAGCCCTCCGCGTCCTCAAACCTCTTCGCCGGGTCGACCGCGTATTCCAAAGCCATGAAGTCGCCCATCAGGATGTCGCGGGGATCGACGGGACGGAGTTCCGCCCACACCGTGCGGGCGGTTTTGAGGTGGTACGCGTCGCTCGCGACGCCCACCGCGAGCACCCCGGCGACGACGGCGAGAACCGCCGCCCCGGCCTTGGCGGGACAGGAGTACCCGAACCTGCCGACACGAGCGGAAGAAGCTTCGTCGGCTTCGTCAGCCTCCTCCGCCCCGTTGGCCCCGCTGCCCCGGCAGCCGCACCCGCAACCGCCCCAACCACCGTACGCGAGCCACGCCGCCGCAAGGAGCGCCGCGCCCGTCACGAGGAGGTTCACGCCGACGACGACCAACGTCTCCAAGGTCACGCCCCAAACGCTTGCCGCGTGAAGCCCCATCGCCGCGACGACCGCCGCGATGAGGCGGCCCCAACCCGAGTCGCCCCGCTCAAACCCCGCCGCGGCCGCGCCGACCATCAGGACGACGAGCGAGGCCTCGGGCACGAAAAGCACCACCAGCACGAGAATCAGCGCCGCCGCGGGGCGACGCCAACGGGGAAGCGTGCCGGACGCATCAACCGAACCCTCACGCCTGCCCGAGAGCGCCCAAGCGAAGAGCACCAGGATGCCGGCCACCGCGTCGGGTCGCGCCGACACCGCCGACCCTTCCGCGCCCCACATCGCCCAGGCCGGTCCCACCACCGTCATCCCCATCGCGAGGAAGGCGGAGAGCACCGCACCGGTGAGCACCGGGGCCGTGAGCTTCGAAAGAGAACGCTTCAGGCCACATCGGCCTTCCTGGCCCTCCCGACCGTCCTCCGCCGCCTTGAAAAGTCCCCAAAGCTCCGACGCGACCAACGCCGCCGCGAGGAGGATGTTGACGCGCACGCCCCAGAAGACGAAGGCGTCCGACCCGAACCGCTGAACCCAGGGCCAGGCGAGCACCACGCCCACCCAGAGCCAGCGGTTCCCGAGAATCACGGCCGCAACCGCGAAGCCCGCCGCGGGCACGAGCCCCGGGAGCGCCTCGACGGGCCGTACGTCCATGAGGAGGATGAGCCCGGCCGTCACCGCCGCAGCGGCGAGAATCTGCTCGGCGGAGGTCGGCTTCAACGCCGCGCCGCGCGTCTTCGCGCGCACGACCCTCCAACCCCGCCAGAAGAAGGGCGCACCGTAGAGCACCGCGCCGACCGCCTCGGCCGGGAGCTTCAGCACGACCGTCGCGAAGCCAAGGAGAAAGACGATGACGCCCGCCCCGGCGAGCACCTGAGCCCCGAGCACGAGCCCGCCCGGGCCCGGCGTCTCTTCCAACACTTCCGTCCCTTCCGCCCGATCATCTCCCTCACCTGAAGCTGCTTCGGCTTTGGTATCGGGCCGGCGCCGCATCCAACCGCCCGCCACGCTTCCCAACACCACCACGGCGACGGCGTTGATGAGCACCCCGGCGATCCAGAGGACCTCGTGCGTCTCGGTCATCTCCATGCCGATCCGCCCGAGGATGCCGTTCGCGAGCAGCCACCCGCCCGCCGCCCAGGTGGTACGGGCGAGAAGCGCGTTCCTCCGGGCGAGCGCGCCCCGGACCGCGTCCGACGCTTCACGCTGCCCGGCGCCACTCCCGCGCACCCCGTGCCCGTGGACGTTGGGAAGCCCCCGCACCGTGAAGACGAAGAAGAGCGCGGCCGTCACCGCGTCCTGCCAGAAGTACACGCCTTCGTGCCCGAGGAACTCCCCGAAGAAGAGCTGCCAGGTGATCCAACCGGCCGTCGCCGCCACGCCCGCGCCGAGCACGGCCGCGGAGAGCGTGCGCCAACGGAGCCCCAGGAGCGTCTCCGGAGAAAAGAGCGAGGGATGGGCTTCGAGCATCAGAACGGTCAGCCGCCCCAGGGCGCACCAAAGGGCCGCAACCATCATGACGGTCGGGACGTTCCAGCGAAATTCGAGGATCCAGAGGACGCCCGCCGTGAGGCCCAAGACCCAGGTGAGAAGGAACGTCAGGGGCTCCCTCAGGAGCACCGCCCAGGGGAGCGTCAGGAGGGTCCAGATGAGAAGGAGCGTTTCGCTTCCCGCCCCGGACTGAAAGGTCTGCCCGTGCACGACGAGGAAGACCCCGATCGTCGCGGCGTGAAGGAGTCCGAGAACGTCAAGCGTGAGTCCCGAAGCGTGTTCCCGGCGGCGGGACAGGCCCCGCACGAGGAAACCGCCCGACGCGAGCACCGCGGCCCCGAAGACGCCGAAGCGCGCCGCAGGTCCCCACCCGACCCATTGCGAGTCGATGAGAAGCAGAAGCCCCAGGACGCAGAGGAGCCCGCCCACGGCGCGCCAGGGAAGCGCGCGGAGCGCGGAAAAGGTTTCAGAACGGTCGGCAGGCGGCGTCGCGGTGGTGCGGGACATCGGCGGCGTCTCCTTCGAAGAAGAGGTTTCGATGTCTTCGAGTATAGGGATCGGGTCGCCCCGCGCGCGAAGGCGCTTGTGAACCTCGGCAACCGAATGTGTCGGCGGCCTTCCTCACCCGAACCGCCCGGATCGCCCGGACCGCCCTGCCCGCGCCGTCAGCCGCTCAGTCCTCGGGCGCGATCCCCATCTCCTCGTCGCGGCGGCGCTCCGCCGCCTCCCACTCCAGCAACCGTTCGCTCACCGCCGCGAAGCGCGCGTCGATGCGGTCGAGCTCGTCCTCCATCGCGTCGATGGTTTCGGGTTCGGCTTCGATTTCTTGCAGGAATTCGAGTTCGCCTTCGACGTCGTTCCTCGCCTTGGCGAGCGTTTCGAGCACGAGCTCGAAGTCTTCCCGCGTCAGGGCTTCGAGCGGGGCGTCCAACGTCCTATCGAACGTCCTCACGGGTTGCGGGTGAAGGGGCTCCTTGGGCGAGAGGAAGGGAAGCTCTTCGTCCGGGGGCGTCAAAGTCAGCGTCCGGGTCGGAGCTTGGGTCGGCGCACCGATCGACGGCGGCTCCGTGGCGGCCGCGCCGAAGACGGAGGGCACCGGAGGGAGACCCGGAGAGACCTGATCGGCCTTCTCAGCCTGAACCTCTCCCGCGGACTTCACGGATTCGGGCGGCACGGCGCCGGGCGCGACGCCCCCGAGCCCCGGCCTCCAGGCGAGCTCAATGACGCCGAGCGAGAGCGGGCCCGAGCCGCTCGTAAGCCGCATCTCCTCACCCGTCTCGGTGTTGCGCAGCACCGCCTCGCCGGACGGAATCCAAACCTCAAAACTCGTCATGTCGCACACCTGCGGTGGTTTCTCCTGCCGCTCATTCTACGGAGCGGAGCCCGGGAAGGAGAAAAGGAGTATTCTCGGCGTCCCTCTCCCGGGCATCCCGGAGGACGGCCCGGAAGGCGCCCCCTCAACAGGCCCCAACAAGCCTCCCCGAGCGAACGCCGAAACCTTCCGCTGCTACCACTTCGGTTAAGGCGCCTTTCATCCTTTCGGCGTAGTATTCGCACAAGACGGGCGCGAAGCCCGCACTCTCGACCAACCATTCGAACGGGGAAACCGACCGATGTTCACATTCATTTCCGTGGTTCTGGGGATCATCTGGGCCCTCATCTCCTTGGTGCTTCTCTTCAAGGTCTGGGACAAGATCGGTCCGGCCGTGCTCTCGATGTCGAACAACCACATCGTGCAGGTCGCCGCGATGGTGATCGTCTACGCCGTGATCTTCTACATCCCCGTGCGCATCTGGTGCTGGCTCTGGAGCTGACGCCCTGAAGGGTCCTTCCGGTTCCTTCCGACTCCTCCGAGTCCCCAATGAACAAAACGCCTCCGCGGCACGTTCCGCTGGAGGCGTTTTTGACGTCGGGACCTTTCTCCGGCCCCGTCGGCCGGAGCGTTCAGACTCAGGCCTTCGGCTTCGCGGTCTTCGCGCCCTCGACGATCTTCATGGCCGAGGTGATCATCCCGGCCAGATCGCCCATGTTCCCGGGCACGACCAACGTGTTCGAGGTCTTCGCGAGTTCCCCGAACGCACCGATGTACTTTTCCGCGACCTGGAGGTTGACGGCGGTCATGCCGCCCTCGGTCTGGGTCGCCTCCGCGATGCGGCGGAGCGCTTCGGCCGTCGCCGTCGCGATGGCGAGCGTCGCCGCCGCCTGACCTTCGGCCTTGTTGATTTCGGCCTGCTTTTCGCCTTCCGACTGTGCGATCGCCGCTTCGCGGGCACCCGTCGCCAGGTTGATCTGTTCGAGCTTGCGGCCTTCGGACGCCGCCACCACCGCGCGCTTTTCGCGCTCGGCCGTGATCTGCTGCTGCATCGCCTGGAGAATCACCTGCGGAGGCGTCAGGTCCTTGATTTCGTAGCGGAGCACCTTCACGCCCCAGTTCAAGGCCGCCTCGTCGATCGCGGAGACCACGCTCTTGTTGATGAGGTCGCGCTCCTCAAAGGTCTTGTCCAATTCCATGCGGCCCACGACGCTGCGAAGCGTGGTCTGAGCGAGTTGGGTGATCGCGATCACGTAGTTCGACGTCCCGTAGCTCGCACGCTGGGGGTCGGTCACCTGGAAGAACAAGACGCCGTCGACCGTCAGCTGCGTGTTGTCGCGCGTGATGCAGACCTGGCTCGGCGTGTCGAGCGGGATTTCTTTGAGGCTGTGGCGGTACGCGACGCGGTCGATGAAGGGAATGATGAAGTTCAACCCCGGGCTCAGCACCGCGTGGAATTTCCCGAGGCGCTCGACGACCCAGGCGGTCTGCTGCGGAACGACCTTCACCGACTGCGTGGCGAAGATCACGACGGCGACGACCAAGACGATCATCACGATCATGAAGCCTGAAAGCGCGTAGACATCCAACATGGCTGGTCCTTGGATAAGAAAGCTATGGAAAGGGGTGTGTGAGAAGCGTTGAAGGGATGCCGGAAAAGAGGCTCCCTTCGGAATCTTTTGGGAACTTTTGGGTTTCGTCCGCGGCTACCCGGCCTTGGGCGGCTCCACAGGTTCGAGGATGAGCGCCGCGCCGTCGACGCGGGCGATCTTCCAGCGCCCGGGCGTGAGCGCCCCTCCGTCCTTCGCGGCCGCACGCCAAAGCGTCCCGCGGTAGCGCACCACGGCGCCGCCCGAGGGTTCCACCTTGTCGACCGTCACCTCGCGGCCCACGTCCGCGTGCTGAAGGGCTTCGGACTCGTCCTTCTTCGGGCGCAGGAACCGGATCCCGACGACGCCCGCCGCGGTGGCAAGCGCGAAGAAGAGGAGCTGCACGGAGAAGCCCGCCCCCGCAAACGCGGCCGCGGCCGCCGCGAAGGCGCCGAGCGCGATCGCGAGCAGGTAGAAGGTGCCCGTGAACATCTCGAGCGACGCGGCGGCGATGCCGCCGATCGTCCAAAGCACGGTGGGGCTCATGGTGGGGATCCTCCCTTCGTGGGCGTGCGGTATGCGCCGCAGGAACGCTGCGGCGGGTCGTTGATCGGTCCGGATTCGGAGAAAGGAAGGCTGCGGGCGAAACCGGCGTTTCCTCCCCTCATTCCTTCACGTTAACACAGTGCGAATCTCCGCATTCGCCCACTGCTACACGATCTTGCAAAAACTCACCCCGGCAGGGAGAAAGCCGCCCGGAAGGCCCGGACGGGAAGAGGCACAAAAGGAAAGCCGCCCGGCTTTCGAAGCATTCGAAAGGACGGACGGCTTTTCATCGGGAGGGGCTCGACGCCCCTCCGTGTGCCTAGGGCTGCCCGCGGATTACTTCGCGAGGCGGCGCCAGGTGTCGACCACCGTGTCGGGGTTGAGCGAGATCGATTCGATCCCCTGCTCCATCAGCCACTCGGCGAAGTCGGCGTGGTCGGACGGGCCCTGACCGCAGATGCCGACGTACTTGCCCTTTTCGCGGCAGGCCTTGATCGCCATCGCGAGGAGCGCCTTCACCGCATCGTTGCGTTCGTCGAAGGCGGCGGCGACGAGGCCGGAGTCACGGTCGAGACCCAACGCCAACTGCGTCATGTCGTTCGAGCCGATCGAGAAGCCGTCGAAGTATTCGAGGAACTGGTCGGCGAGAACGGCGTTCGACGGGAGTTCGCACATCATGTTGAGGCGAAGGCCGTTGACGCCGCGCTTGAGACCGTGACCCTCCATGATCTCGGTGACGCGCTTCGCTTCCGCGACCGTGCGCACGAACGGGATCATGAGTTCGACGTTGGTCAAGCCCATTTCGTCGCGGACGAACTTCATCGCGCGGCATTCCATCTCGAAGCATTCCGCGAACTGGTTCGCAATGTAGCGGGACGCACCGCGGAAGCCCAGCATCGGGTTTTCTTCGACCGGTTCGTAGTTGGCGCCGCCGATGAGCTTACGGTACTCGTTGCTCTTGAAGTCGGAGAGGCGCACGATGACCTTCTTCGGCCAGAACGCGGCGGCGATGGTCGCCACGCCTTCGGCGATCTTCTTTTCGAAGAAGTCTTTCGGCGAGGCGTAGCCCGCGGAGAGGCGCTCGACGGCATCGCGGAGTTCCGACGGAACGTTCGGGTACTCAAGGATCGCCTTCGGGTGGATGCCGATGTTGTTGTTGATGATGAATTCGAGGCGGGCGAGACCCACACCCTTGTTCGGGATCGACTGGAAGTCGAACGCCAACTGCGGGTTGCCGACGTTCATCATGATCTTGACGGGAATCTCGGGGAGCGCGCCGCGGCGGATTTCCTCGACTTCGACCGCAAGGATCCCTTCGTAGATGTTGCCCGTGTCGCCTTCGGCGCAGGAGACCGTCACCTGGTCGCCTTCCATGAGGCGGTCGGTGGCGTCGCCGCAGCCGACGACGGCAGGAATGCCGAGCTCACGCGCGATGATCGCGGCGTGGCAGGTGCGCCCGCCGCGGTTCGTCACGATGGCGGAGGCCTTCTTCATCACCGGTTCCCAGTTGGGGTCGGTCATGTCGGTGACGAGCACGTCGCCCGCCTGAACGCGATCCATCTCCGCGGCGGATTCGACGATGCGCACCGTGCCCTGACCGATCTTCTGACCGATGGCGCGGCCCTGAGCGAGGAGGCGGCCCTTTTCCTTCAACGTGTAGCGCAGCTGCACGTCGGCGTCCGTCTGCTGGCTCTTCACCGTTTCCGGACGGGCCTGCAGGATGTAGATCTTGCCGTCGTTGCCGTCCTTGCCCCATTCGATGTCCATGGGACGGCCGTAGTGCTTTTCAATGATGCGGGCGAACTTCGCGAGTTCGATCACGTCTTCGTCGGTGATCGAGAACTTGCGGCGGTCTTCGACCGGAACTTCGACCGTGCGGACCGTGCGGCCCGAGGCGGCGTCCTGCTCGAACTCCATCTTGATCAGCTTGCTGCCGAGGCCCTTCCTGATGATCGGGAACTTGCCGGCATCGAGCATCGGCTTGTGCACGTAGAACTCGTCGGGGTTCACCGCGCCCTGCACGACCGTTTCGCCGAGGCCGTAGGAAGCCGTGATGAAGACGACCTGATCAAAGCCCGATTCCGTGTCGAGCGTGAACATGACGCCGGCCGCACCCTTGTCGGAGCGGCACATGCGCTGCACGCCCGCAGAAAGGGCGACTTCCGCGTGGGTGAAGCCCTTGTGGACGCGGTAGGAGATCGCGCGGTCGTTGTAGAGCGACGCGAAGACTTCGCGCATGCGGTGAAGCACGGCGTCGATGCCGACCACGTTCAGCACCGTTTCCTGCTGACCGGCGAAGGACGCGTCCGGGAGGTCTTCCGCGGTGGCGGAGGAGCGCACGGCGACGGAGATTTCGTCCTGGCCGTCTTTGAGCCACTCGTAGAACTCGCGGATTTCGCGTTCGAGTTCGGCCGGGAACGGGGCCGCTTCGATCCAACCGCGGATTTCCGCGCCGGCGGCGGCGAGCGCCTTCACGTCGTCGACGTCGAGGTGGGCGAGACGTTCATGGATGTGGCCTTCGAGGTCGCCTTCCTTCAGGAAGAGGCGGAAGGCCTCGGCGGTCGTCGCGAAGCCGTCCGGCACGCGGATGCCGGCGCTCGTGAGCTGGCTCAGAAGTTCGCCGAGCGAAGCATTCTTGCCGCCGACGCGGTCAACGTCGGTCATGCGGAGCTGACTGAAGGGGAAAACGTAACGACCCTGTACCATGTTGTCCTCTGATACCCGAGTGTCTTCGGGATGATGGATGGAAATCTTGAATGCAACAACCGTGGGCGCAGCCCGCATCCTGCGGGGCACCCGTCGGCTAGTTCGAATTGACTAGCGCGATTGTAACCGCTCGGGACCGTTTTCGGGCCTCGACGGCTCAGGAGTTGCCCGATCCGCGAAGAAAAGTTGCGGTTGTCGACGCGCTGAAACAGCCCCCTCCCAATCGGGAGAGGTTCGAGAGACGCCCCGAAGACGCCCGATGAACGCCGAAGCGGCGTGCGAAAGCGCCTCAAATCCCGCGCGCCGCGCGCGATTTCACCGCGCGATGACGGCACGCCGTACCCTTTTCGGTAGAATGATCGAACGACCTCTACCAGGAGATGCAGGAGATCCGTCCCATGGCCACGCCCCGCCTCGAAAACTACGCCCGACAGTCCGTCTTCGACGCGCTCGCCGCGCTCTTCATCCATCCGGAGACGAGCGGCGTGATTGAACGCTTCCAGGACGCCGTCAAGATTGCCGGCGCGCTCGCGGCCGAGCTCGGCATGGATCCGGCGCCGATGGACCGGCTCCTGGAGAAGCCCATGCCCGACCCGCACGCCGTGCAGGCCGAGTACAAGCGGCTCTTTCTGGACGACGCCCCGAACCGCATTCCCTTGACGGAGTCCGAGTGGAACCTGAAGGCCCAGTTGGGCATTCAGGCCCCGCGCGCCGCCTGCTGCATCGCCTACGACGAGGCCGAAATCGCGATCACGGACGAGCTCGGCGTCCCGGTCGACCACCTCGGGATGATCTTCGGGTTCCTGACGGTGCTTTTCTTGAAGGAAAACGCGGCCGCCGCCGAACGCTTCTTCGACGACCATCCGGCGAAGTGGCTGGCGCAGTTGGCGGCCGAAATCCGCCGCCGTCCCGACGCTCAATTCTTCGTCGACGCCGCCGAGGTGCTCGACACGGTGCTCGAAATCGAAGCGACGCTTCGTGAGGATCAAACGCTTTGACCGACTTCCTGATCACGTCCCCCGTGGTGCTCACGCTCCTCGGGACGGGCTTCACCTTCCTCTGCACGACGATCGGCGCCGCCGCGGTCTTCTTCACGAAGAACGACGCGGAGGGGAGCCGCATGGAGACGATGTCCTTGGGGTTCGCCGCCGGCATCATGACGGCCGCGGCCGTCTGGAGTCTCCTCATCCCCGCGGGCGACGCCGCCCAGGATCAGGGCCTCACGCCCTGGATCGTCACGACGGTCGGGTTCATTTTCGGGGCGCTCTTTCTGAAGCTCCTCGACTCGGCGCTCCCGCACCTTCACCCCGGGAGCGCCACGCCCGAGGGCCCGAAGACGAGCCTGCACCGCGCGCAGCTCCTCTTTCTCGCGATCACACTCCACAACCTCCCCGAAGGCGGCTCCGTGGGGCTTTCCGCCGGGCTCGCGGGGTTGTCGGAGAACCCCGTCGCGCTCTCCTCGGCCCTGGCGCTCGCGATCGGCATCGGTTTGCAGAACATTCCCGAAGGCGCCGCCGTCTCGATTCCGATGGCCTCCCAGGGGCACTCCCGCTGGAAGGCGTTCCTCTTCGGGACGTTCTCGGGCGTCGTCGAACCGATCTGCGGCCTCATCGTCGTCCTGGGGCTGCCCTACTTCATGGGCCTCATGCCCTGGATGCTCGCCTTCGCCGCGGGCGCGATGATCTACGTGGTCGTGGAAGAACTCGTCCCGTCCGCACACTTGTCCGAGCACTCCGACTTGGGGACCCTGAGCTTCATGACCGGGTTCGCGATCATGATGGCGCTCGACATGGGGCTCTCCTTCTGACGCACCGGCGCGGAAGACCTCCCGAAACCTCACGCTCAACGCCGCAGGGGCCGCCTCCTGCGGCGTTTTCCATCCGTTTCCGCATCGTTTTCCGGGCGGCCGAACCCCCGTCAATACGCCGGAAGGCGTAGGGCCCCGAATCCCCTGACCATTCTCAAGTCCGCCCCGATCCGTCACGCGCGCGTCACGCCGGCGAAACCGCACTGAAAAGCTTCCGTCACAGAGAAAATCACCCCGAAGAACGCTCGTCTTCCTTCGTTTCCCGGCTTTTCTGCGGCGAGCGCGCGGGTTTCGGGCGCGGCCCCTCAAAAGCGCTTTGTCATCGAAATGTCATAAAGCCGTCATCCGGGTGTAGGGATGTCTGCGTAGGATGGCGGGCAATCCAACCGACATCCCTCCCTAAAATGGATTCCCTCTTCATCGTCTGCCTCGGGCTTCTCGGCCTTCTGGCAGTCTTCGACCTCTACGTGGGCGTCTCGAACGACGCCGTCAACTTCCTCAATTCCGCCGTCGGCTCCAAAACGGCTCCCTTCAACATCGTTCTCGCCGTCGCGAGTGCGGGCGTCCTCCTCGGGGCGACGTTCTCCTCAGGGATGATGGACATCGCCAAGTCCGGCGTGCTCGTCCCCGCGATGTTCACGTACCACGACGTGCTCGTGATCTTCTGCGCGGTGATGGTCACCGACGTTCTGCTTCTGAACCTCTTCAATTCGCTCGGGCTCCCCACCTCCACCACCGTCTCGATCGTCTTCGAACTTCTGGGCGGCACGGTCGCCCTCGCCGCGATCAAGATCTGGAGCGAAGGGCTTCCCATGGCTGACCTCGGGAGCTACGTCAACAGCGCGAAAGCGCTCTCGATGATCATGGCGATCCTGGTGTCGGTTTTGGTCGCGTTCGTCTCCGGCCTCGTCGTGCAGTTCGTGATGCGCCTCGTGTTCAGCTTCAACTACCAGCGCATCTACCAGTGGATCGGCGGCCTCTTCGGCGGCCTCTGCATGACCGCGATCGTCTACTTCCTCGTGATGAAGGGCGCGAAGGGCGCCTCCTTCATGACGCCGGAACTCCTCGCCTGGATGGAAGCCAACACCGAGCTCATCCTCTTCACGGTCTTCTTCTCGACAACCTTCATCATGCAGGCCTGCATTTCGCTTCGCCGCATGAACGTCTTCCCCTTCATCATCCTCTCGGGCACGTTCGCCTTGGCCTTCGCCTTCGCCGGGAACGACCTCGTGAACTTCGTGGGCGTGCCGCTCGCCGCTTTGGACGCCTGGAACATCTTCTCCGTCGTCCCCGGCGCCGACGCCGACACCTTCATGATGGAGGGCTTGGCCGAGAGCACCAAAACGAACTCCCTCTGGCTTCTCGCCTCGGGCGCCGTCATGGTCGTGACGCTCTGGACCTCGAAGAAGGCCCGCCGCGTGATTGACACCTCGGTGAACCTCTCGGCCTCGAGCCGAGGCGGCAAGGAGCAGTTCGGGTCATCGCTGCCCGCCCGCCTGCTCGTCCGCTCTTCCATCAGCACCACGAGCGCCGTCGCGCAGTTCCTCCCCGCCTCCGTCCTTCGTGCGATCGGCCGCCGCTACGAGCCCCGCATCACGAAGCCGGGCGACCCGCAGGTCGCCTTCGACGAAGTCCGCGCCTGCGTGAACCTCGTCCTCGCCGCGGCGCTGATCGCGTCCGCCACGAGCCTGAAGCTCCCGCTCTCCACCACGTACGTCACCTTCATGGTCGCGATGGGCTCGTCCCTCGCCGACGGGGCCTGGGACCGCGAGAGCGCCGTCTACCGCGTCTCGGGCGTCCTCACCGTCGTCTCCGGCTGGTTCATGACGGCCTTCACCGCCGCGGGCGGCTGCGCCCTCGTCGTCTTCCTCTTCGCGAAGACCGGCCTCGCCGTGATGATCCTCGCGATGCTCGTCGCCGCCGCGATCCTTGTGAAGACCAACCTCTTCTCGAAGGACGAAGCCGCCGACTTCGAAGAAGACCTCTTCGTCTCCGAAGGGAACGCCGCCGCGATCAACGATCTGCTGCAGATCGCCGTCCCGAAGAACTTCAGCGCCATGCTGAGGCTCTCGTCGGAGAGCATCGACGCGCTCCTCGGGAAGGACGCGAAGGAATTGAAGTCGCTCAAAAACGAAGCCGTGCGCTTGTTCGACCGCATCTCCGCCGAACGCGGCGCCTACTACATGTTCCCGAACGACAAGAACGCGCCCAAGATCGACCGCGACGCCCGCACCTTCTACTACCGTGCCTGCACGAACATGAAGGAAGTGAGCCATGCGCTGCGCGACCAGATCGGACTGTCCGAGCACTACGTCGCGAACCTGCACTCGGCCTACACGGGTGAGATGCATCAGGCCTTGAAGGCGATCTCGCTGCAGCTTCACAAGATGCAGGAGAAGATGACGCCCGACACGATGCATGAGCTGAGCGATCTGCTCGATCGCGCGCAGGAAGCCTACATCCACCAGAACGCGCTCCAGCCGATTTCGCTCCGCAAGAGCGAGCTCTATTTGGGCAAGCTCATGTTCATCCGCGAAATGGCGAACCGCTTCGCCCTCGTGCAGATGCTCCTTCAGGACCTCGCGCACCCCGCCGAGGACCCCCAGAAGGATCCCGGCACGGTGACGCCCGCGACGGCGCACTGACCGATGACCCGGTTCTGAAGTGAAGTCTCAAGGCCGCCCTGCGCACCGCGCCCGGGCGGCCTTCTTCTTGGGCGCTTGAGGGTGTTTGGGGGCTCCGCAGCCCCTGGAAAGGCATTGCCCGATCCTCTCGGTCGCGCCGCTCTCCTGTTGCCCGCCGGCCCCAAAACAAGAATCTTTCGCAACGGGCTTGACCTTGAAGTTGCTTCAGGCTTTTTAATGAGGGACATCTGAACGAACATCCGTCGCCCGAGTCCTTTTCCTGAGTCCAACGAAAGACGACGAAGGGCGGCGAAACCCAACCGGAGAGCACCCCAAGATGCCCACCGTCACGCTCCACATTCCCGACATGTGCTGCCCCGTCGAAGGGGCGGCCGCCGAGCGCCACCTCAAAACCCGTCCCGAAGTCGGCGCCGTCGCCTGCGACTACGGCTCGCGCCGCGTCACCGTCACCGCCGCGGGCGACGCAACTTTGGACGGCGCCGCGCTCGCGAAGCTTCTGACCGACCGGGGCCTCACGGCGGAAGTCGTCCCCGAAGGGCCCGCCGCCCGCACGGTCTTCTCGATTCCTGAAATGGACTGCCCGGTGGAAGCCGGCGAAATCGAGCGCGAGCTCGCGAAGGGCGGGATCACGGGGGCCGCCCTCAACATCATGAACCGCACGATGACGCTCTCGGCCGACGAAGCGACGCTTGCGCGCGCCCGCGCCGCGGTCGAACGCCTCGGCTACCACGCGATTCCCGTCACCGCGAAGCGCCGTGAAGTCGCCGAAGTGAAGGTCGACTGGACCCGCTACGGCACGGCGCTCGTCCTCGCCTTCCTCTCCGAAGCCGTCGAGCTCGTGCACGAATACGCGCCCGACATGCTTCCCCTGCCGGAGGCCTGGGTCTCCGGGATCACGCTCGTCCTCGCGTTGGCCGCGATTCTTCTCACCGGCATCGGCACCTTCAGGACCGGCATCAATTCGATCCTTCACGGCACCCTCAACATGAACGCTCTCATGTCGGTGGCGGTCGTGGGCGCCGTCCTCATCGGCGCTTGGCCCGAAGCCGCGATGGTGATGGTGCTCTTTGAGATTTCCGAAGCGATCGAGCAGCTCGCTATGGCGAGGGCCCGCCGCTCCATCCGCGACCTGATGAGCGTCACGCCCGAGCGCGCGTTCGTGTTGGACGGCGCGGGCGCCGTCACGCCGACGCCCGTTGAGGAAGTCATGCCCGGCGCACGCGTGCGCGTTTCGCCCGGTGAACGCATCCCTCTGGACGGCGTCATCGAAAAGGGTGAGACGACGCTCGACCAGGCCGCCATCACCGGCGAGGGCCTCCCCGCCGAAAAAGGTCCGGGCGGCGTCGTCTGGGCCGGCACGGTGAACCTCACCGCCACGATCGAGGTGCGCGTCACGGCGGCCGCCTCCGAGTCGCTCACCGCCCGCATCATCGATGCGGTCGAAAACGCCGAAGCGTCGAAGTCGCCCGTCCAGCGCTTCGTCGACCGCTTCGCCGCGGTCTACACGCCGATCGTCTTCGTCGTCGCCGCGGCGACGGCGGTCATCCCGCCGATTTTCCTCGGCGACTTCATGGGCTGGCTCTACAAGGGGCTCTGCCTTCTCGTCATCGCCTGCCCGTGCGCGCTCGTGATTTCCACCCCCGTCACGATCGTCTCGGCCTTGGCCTCCGCCACCCGCGCGGGTCTGCTCATCAAGGGCGGGCTCTACCTTGAAGAAGCGAGGAAGCTCCGCTTCGTGGGCCTCGACAAGACGGGAACCCTCACGAAGGGCGAACCCCACGTCGCACTCGTCAGGACCATGAACGGGGCGGACGAAACCCGGGCGCTTGAAATCGCGGGGAGCCTCGCCGCGATGTCGAGCCACCCGCTCTCGAAGGCGCTCGCCCAATACGCCGAATCGAAGGGGCTCGAACTCTTCGAGGTCGAAGCCTTCAAGGCGATTCCGGGTGCGGGGACCGAAGGCCGCGTCGGCCGCGGCTTCGCGCGGCTCGTGAACCTCCGGTGGCTGCGCGAAGCCGGGCTCGCGGACGAATCCGTCGAAGCGGTCTTCTCCGAGATCATGCGCGAAGGCATGTCCGCGACCGCCTTGACCGACCGCTTCGGCGTCGTGGCGGTCTTCGGCTTCCGCGATACGTTGAAGCCGGACGCCAAGGAAGGGATCGCCGCGCTCGAAGCCGTGGGGTTGGAACCCACCCTTTTGACCGGCGACACGCCCGAAGCCGCGAAGGCCTTGGGGGACGAACTGGGCCTCACGCACATCCGTGCGGGGCTTCTCCCCGACGAAAAGCTCGCCGCCATCGCCGACATGCAGAAGACTGGGCTGACCGCCATGGTCGGCGACGGCATCAACGATGCCCCGGCGCTCGCGCAGTCCGACATCGGGATCGCGATGGGCGTGCGCGGGACGGAGAGCGCCGTCGAAGCCGCCCACGTCGTCGTGATGGACGACCGCGTGAGCTCGATCGCGACCCTCGTGCGGCTCTCCCGCATGACGCACGGCGTGCTCCTCCAGAACATCGTCTTCGCCTTGGGCGTCAAGTTCCTCTTCGCCGTCGCGACCTTCGCCGGCATGGCGACGATGTGGATGGCCGTCTTCGCGGACGTAGGCACCTGCCTCATCGTCGTCGCGAACGGCATGCGGATGCTGCGCGCGAACGAGAAGCTCAAAACGCACTGATTGGGACTTTCCCTAATAAGGCGTCAGAGACGGTCTGAATGGAGGGGTTGTCGAGCTTTTCTGAACTCTTCTGGAACCCTTCCGAAAGCTCCGTCGAATCGTCGACTTCTCCGTAAGTTACGGGAAAGTCGGACCACACAAGTCCCACAGAGAGGGCGGCGTGAAAACGCCGCCTTCTCTTTTTCCGAAAAATTTGTGGCACATCACCTCCACCCCGTGCGCGTTCCGAAAATTGCGCCTACGATCGGATCCAAGCATCACGACAAAGCTTTTTCGGAAAGCACTCACGACAAGGAAGGAACCGCCCATGCCCAAAGCCAAATCGAAGCCCCACCAAGACGACCTCTTCAAGATCGAGTACCCGGAAGACAGCTTCGCCATCCAACGCGACATGCTGCAGGTGCGCCTCACCGGCGCGATCGAGGCGGTGTTCGATGCCGACGACCGCATCGAGACGTTCCCGGTAAAGAAGCACTCGCGCTGGAAGCCGAAGGACCTCGAGCGCTTCGTCGACCTTGCCTACGACCTGGGTGCGTACGAATGGGAGCCCGAAGCGCGCAAACCCTTCATCAAGGCGCTCGCGGACCTTCGCCGCAGGCTCGGACCCGCGCCCAAAGCGCTTCCCGAAGTCGACCGTTTGATCGACATGGCCGAAATCTTTGAAGACGACGACCTCCTCTCGGCGGCCCTCGACCCCAGCAACGAGATTTGGAGGCGCGGGGATGAGGAGGCGTTCCTCCGGTGCATGCGGGTCTTCCGCGCCGTCCTCCATCAGCTGATCCGCTACGAGATCACCGGACCGAAGCTCAAACCCATCCGCCCGGACCACCGCGCCCTCCCGACGAAGGCGCTCGCCGCGATCGGCCGCTCCAGGGCGGGCTGGACGAACCTGCGCGGTCATCGCCAACACTGGATCCCCCGCCGGGACCGGGACGTGCTCGTAACGCAGGGGCTCCCCGTATTCCTCGACAAGTTTTCGGAGCAGATGGGAATCAAACCGCTGCGCTTCCCCTTTGAGGTGGCGCTTCCCGTCAAGTCGGGGCTCCTTGCGCTCTCCAAGGACTCGCCCACGCCGGTGAGCGCCCTTCTCACCACGCTCTTTTTCGAGTCGGTCGTCTGCGCCGGGGCGTCCACGGACTTGGGCGATCCTTTCGCAGTCTTCACGGAGCTCTGGCCGCAGGACTGGCTCTTCACGCACATCCTCTTCATGCCCGTCGACGCCTATCCCGAGCTCGAAGCCGAGTGCGAGGCGCAGCGCCTGGGGCGCGAGACCCTCGGGGACAACTTCCGGATCATTGTTCCGATACCGCTCTACAAGGAAGAGGCGGCCTGGATACTCGACCACGGAAGGAGGGCCTTTTTCGAATCGCCCAACCGTCCTTCGCCCGTCTTCGACCCTGACCGTCCCAACCCCCTGGCGAACTACCTCAAAACGAGCTCGCCCCTCCGGTTGGCGGACGAAAAGCCTCTTTTGCCCGAGCGGCTCGCCGCCCTCCGCGTGGGCGTCCAACGGAAGGTGATCGAAGAGAACGCGCCCGTCGCGGTCCTCGGCACGCCGCGCGAGCCCTACGACCATCTCCTCTTTGCGCTCCCCGACGGGATCAGCTTCCACGAAGCGGCCGATCTCGACGGACTCGTCCAGATCACGCGCAACCAGCTCGCGAACCTCCGGCCGGAGCTCATCCCGCTGCTCAAATCCGCCGACATCCGCAGGCACGTCTACGCACGCGGAGCGGACGGGGGCTATCTCCCGCTCACCGACGAGATCCTCCTCTCGCCCGAGCGCTGGGAAGAGGTCTTGGGCCATCTCGCGCCGCCCGTCCGCGCCGCGGCCGTCGTGATGGGCGCGCCCTTTGCAGACGCCTTCGCCGTGGCGGGCGCGCACCCCGACACGACCTACTTCCGGGACTTCGGCCGCTACGTCGCCGCACTTCGGGCGTTGCCCTACCGGGGCGGCTCCGGCACGACCGAACCCGACCAACCCGCCAACACCAAGGAGTCCTAAGTCATGAGAAGACGCAGAAGAAGACCCTCAACGAACACGACCGACGCGCACGGAGCAACCTGCGCGACCGGCCCACCACGCCGTTCAATCTTTGAATTCAGGAAGAGTCATGTCCAAGAAATCCCACCGCCGCCAGGCAAAGCCCGCGGCCGTCCAGGCCTACCCCGTCTCCGACGCGCTCGGCGACGTCCTCTCCCGAGCCCTCACCGCCTTCGACCGGGCGGACCCCGAAGCAACCGCACGGGTCCTTCCCGAAGTGGAAGACAGCGCCGAACTCATCCCGCACCCGTACCTCCGCATGTTCGTCGGCGCAGCGCTGCGCCTCCCGGAAATCAACAGCCGAGAAGGCGCTGAGGGAGGTCTCCGGCAACTGAAGAAGGTCAGCAAGGCGCTCGGCCTCGCCCACTTCGAAGGGCTTCCCGCCTTGGCGGTCGAAGTGCTCTCGCGCCGGCTCACCATTTCCACCCGCAACTACGACCTCGCACTCCGGGGGCTCGACGACCTCATCGCAACGCTCGACCGCGGCGAGGCTTCGACCGGATCCCCGGTTTTCGACCGATACCTTCAGCGCTGCGCGCACGAGACGCGCTACCTTGCCGAAACCGGTTCGCAGTCGGTCGGAAACGGGCCCTCCCCGATCTTTGAGCACGGACACTTCGTTGAGGACCTCCCCTTCGGCGACGCATCCTGGCACCCGCGCCTCATCACCCGCACGACGTCGTTCGTGGAGCAAGTGCAGGAAGCTTCGGAGACGCGCCTCCTGCAGATCGACGCCGACGACAACGACGGCTTCTTCAAGGTGCTCGACGAGACGCGCAGCCTCCAGGAGCGCATCGCGGACCGTACGTTCGCGATCGTGCTCCCGCAGCTGCGCGCCGAATCCTTCGGCACCTTCCCCGCCGACGTGCGCGTGAAGACCTTCGCGAACCTCTCGACTATCCTCAACATGTTCGAGAACGGCGAAACCGCCGTTCAGGCCGCACTCGCGCTCGAGTTCCTCCAAAAACCCGGGCTTTTGGTCGTCCCGAAGCAATGGGGCCCGGAGACGGCGAAGGACATCGCCACGACCACCCTTGCGGGCCTTCTCCTGAGCCGCCTCGCGTCGGACGCCCCCCTCAAGCCGCAGAAGCGCAGCGCCCCGGAAGCGCTCCGCACGCCTGCATTCGAACGTTGGCAAAAGCTGTTGGGCACGGAAACGCTCTCCGCCCAAACCTTTGAAGCCGCTGCCGCGTCCGAGCCCGTTCCGGCTTTGCAGGATCTCTACCGATGGCTCGCAGGCTTCATGCAGACGATCTCGCAGGCCCAACGGTCCGTCGCCCAAAAGCGCGTGGACCAGGCTCATGCCGAAGAAGTCCTTCGCCGACTCAAGGCAGTCCGGTTCGGCGAGAAGATCCGCGCAGCGGACCAACTCCGGCTTCTTGCGGAAACCTACGGGTGCGTCGGTGCCATGTTGGAGACTTCTCCCGCCTTCGCCGAGAAGCTTCGACTCGCCGCCGAACTTCAGGAAGACGCGCCCATTCTTCAGACCGTCAGCCCCAATCCGCTCCTGAGGGAGGAACACTGCTTCGCGCTCATTCGGCTCCGCCGACTTTTCTCCTGGGAGAATATGGAAGACCGGCTGTCGGACATCGATTTCGACGACGGGGTCAACGACGACTTTGAGGGCGGGGAAGTCTTCCTCGACGGAGAGGTTTGGGACGGGGAGGAGGACGGCCGGATAGTTGTCCACGTCCGCTTTGACCTTCACGTCTGACGCCGGAATCCCCAAACCCCAAGAGCGGCAGGCACCGCATCCAGCAAGAACGCTTTCCGAGGAACCGCGATGAGACGACCACCACGAAGAACGACCGCCGCGCAGGCCGAAGCCTGCGCGGACGGCCCACCACGCCGTTCCTTTTCCAACCACAGGCACGACCATGTCCAAGAAATCCCATCGCCGCCAAACGAAGCCGGCGGCAGTCCAGTCCTACCTCGTCTCCGACGCACTCGGCGACGTCCTCGCCCGGGCCCTCACCGCCTTTGACCGAGCCGATGCCTATACGCTTCAACGCACGCTCAACGGCCCGCAGGCGGGCGTTGAGCTCGCCCGCCTCCCGAACCTGCGCATGTTCCTGGAGAGCTGCGTGCGCCTCATCGACCTGTCTGCCCAAAACGGTGGCCGTGCTCCCGCGCATGCCGCCAAAAAAATGCGCAAAGCCCTCGGCCTCGCGCTTTCCGAAGGGCTTCCGTCCGCGGCGTTTGAAGTGGTCACCCGCCGCATCGCCATCATCGACAAAAGCTGCGTTGCGGCCCTCAGGGGACTCAATGGCGAATTGGAGGACCTCCTGGCGGGGTCGCAGGAAGATTTTTTCGAGTTCCTCGTCGGCTTTCGTTTGCAGATCTCGAGGTGTCAACCTATGGAACCTCTTCACCGGGGCCCTTCCTGAGAGGCTCGACAACAAAAAACTTGTTTTTGAGTTGAACGAGGGGAGCT
>ENA-UPWN01000454-UPWN01000454.1-human-gut-metagenome-genome-assembly--contig:-NODE-454-length-20876-cov-6.846675_pt1 | contig 20876 bp, 16 predicted proteins | sample MGYA00250050_ERZ773377 | MGnify/ENA primary metagenome ERZ773377 (study PRJEB29103, sample SAMN06112008) | human gut metagenome | biome: human gut; feature: ankylosing spondylitis patient; material...
GGAGCCCAAGTCCGGCACGACCAACACCCCTGGAGTCACCATGCCGAAAGCTTTGCCGCCCTGTCTCTGGGCCAAACCGACTTCTCCGCACTGCGCCGGAGCGGCGCGGTCTACGTCGACAAGACCGATCTCATCTTCCGGCTCGCCGGAGAGGACGCCGGCAGGATTTTCCTCACGCGTCCGAAGGGATTCGGGAAGACGCTGCTTCTCTCGACGATCGAATCGCTCTTTCGGCACGGGCTTCGGGACTTCCAGGGTCTCGCCGTCGAAGGCCTTTGGACGGACCGGACGTACGACGTGCTTCGTCTCGACTTCGGAACGCTCGGACCGTTCGCTTCTGCTGAAGACTTCAGCACGGCGTTCGACGCCCTGATCACGGCCGCGGCGGACGATGCCGGACTCGAGATCCCGCGTGATGCAGGCGGGCCGATCGCCCGGCTGGCCAAATGGATCGCGGCGCGGAAGGACGCATCGCTCGTTCTCCTCATCGACGACTACGACGCGCCGTTCCTCCGCGCATGGAAGGACGAGAAGCTCTTCGCGGAAGCGGAGGCGCAGTTGGGGCGCTTCTACGCCTACCTGAAGTCGATGGAGGAGAAGTTCCGCTTCCTCTTCATCACGGGCACCACCCGGGTGACGGGCGCCTGGTTGACGTCGCCGATGAACGGACTCCAGGACGTCACGTTCGATCCGGCCTACGCCGCGTTGGCGGGCTTCACGGAGGATGAGTTCGAGACCGCGTTCCGCGTGCGCCTCAACCGTGCGGCGAAGGCCAAGCGAGTGACCCGCGGCGAGCTGGTTGGGACTGTTTGCGGGCAGTGCGGCGGCTACTCGTTCGACGAAGCCGCGTCGACCAGGCTGTGTTCGCCCGAGGCCGCCATGACGTTTCTCCTGACGGTGGCGGGCGGATTTGCGATCCGACCCAAGCCGTTGGATGAAGCTCAAGACCTGTTGGATCACCTTCTCGGGAAAGCCGACTGCCGACTCTTCAACGGAGACCTCGTGATGCCGATGGACGTCCTCGTTGAGCGGGTCGGTCCCGGGGACGCGTCGCCCGCGGCGCTCGCGTTCCAACTCGGCTTTTTGACGGTAGGCGAGCGGGTGACGCCCGAGCTGCTTCGTCTCCATGTCCCGAACGCCCAGGCGATGCGGCGGGTTCTCGAATGCTCGGCTGCGGTTCGACCGGACGAATAGCGCACGCGGCGGATGCCGCCCCTTCGCACCTTCGCCCGCCATCCGGACAAATCGCAGGTGCGCATTCGATGTGCGGCTCGGTCGTCAATCCCTCGAATACACCTACTTTCGGAGGGTATTAAAGAAGGCTGTCGGCGTCATAGAATCGTCACAAAACCGAAACGCTCCCGTCAAAGAGGAACGTCAAAATCCATTCTCCGTAGGACTGCCGACGAGGGAGAGACTTTCCCCGTCGTCTTTCGCGCAGACCACCATCCCCCATCTGGAGAAACGATTCCATGTCCATCACCCGACGTGAATTTGCGAAGTCCGCGCTCGCCGCGGCCCTTTGGTCCTGCGGTGTCGGCGTGTCGCTGCCGACGCTCGCCGCAGACGGCCGCGCCATCGTCTACAACGCGCCCGCGGAGTGGGCCGGTTGGGGCGCGATGCTGCAGTTGATCAAGAAGGAAACGGGCATCTCCGTGCCGGTGGACAACAAGAATTCCGGCCAGTCCGTCTCGCAGATCCTCGCCGAACAGAAGAACCCGGTGGCGGACGCCTGCTATCTGGGCGTCTCCTTCGCGATCAACGCGAAGAACCAGGGGCTCGTCGAAAACTACAAGGGCGAAGGCTGGAACCGCGTTCCCGACGGTTTGAAGGACCCGGACGGCGCCTGGGTGTCGATCCACGCGGGGACCATCGGCCTGATGGTCAACGTCGAAGCGCTGGACGGCCTTCCCGTCCCAAAGAGTTGGAATGACCTCCTTGACCCGAAGTACGAGGGGCTCGTGGGCTTCCTTGATCCTTCGTCCGCCTTCGTCGGCTACGCCTGTGCGATGGCGGTCAACCAGGCGATGGGCGGGAGCCTCGACAACTTCCAGCCCGCGCTCGACTACTTCAAGAAACTTCGCGACAACAGCCCGATCGTCCCGAAGCAGACCGCCTACGCGCGCTGCCTCTCGGGCGAGATTCCCATCCTCTTCGACTACGACTTCGCCGCCTACCGCGCGAAGCACGTCGACGGCGCGCCGATCGAGTTCGTGATCCCGGCGGAAGGCACGATCCAGGTGCCCTACGTGATGTGCTTGGTGAAGAACGCCCCGCACATGGAAAACGGCAAGGCCGTGATCGACTTCGTGCTCTCGGAAAAGGGCCAGAAGCACTGGGCCGACAACTTCCTGCGTCCCGTCGTGGGCGAACTCGAAAAGATCGCGCCGGAGGCCGCGGCGAAGTTCCTGCCGGCATCGGAATACGCCCGCGCGGGGAGCATCGACTACGGCCGCATGGCGGAAGTCCAGCAGGCCTTCGGCGAAGCGTACCTGCTCGCGATGAAGAGCTGAGTCCTTCGGATTCAGCAGAAGAGGCCGCCTGAGGTTTCATGCCGGCCTCGCCGCAGGGAGGCATGAGCACCCCTGCGGACGACTCCCGCAGGCGTGAAGGCCGCCGCTCCGAAGGGGTGTCCCGAGGACGCATTCCTCCGGAAACCCCGGCGATCTTCACGTGCCCTTGAAGCAGACCTGCGGTCCACCTCCAACCGAGAACCTGAGAACTCATGAAACGCGGCTCCTTAGCGTTCATCCTGCCGACTTTGGTCGTGCTTCTCGCCTTCTTCGTGCTTCCGATCATCCGGCTTCTGCCCGCATCGGTCTCCGCCGACGAAGGCCTCATGCTCTACGCCGAGATCATCACGAATCCGCGGTACGCGTCGAGCATGATCTCCACCATCGTGCTCTCCGTCGTCGTCACCGCGGCGAGCGTGCTCCTCGGAACCTTCACGGGGCTCTTTCTTGAAAAGAACGACTTCCCCGGCAGGAACGCCGTCGTGAGTCTGATGACGCTCCCGCTCTCCTTTCCGGGCGTCGTGGTGGGCTTCATGATCATCATGTTGGGCGGCCGAAACGGCCTGCTCGGGATGGCGACGCAGTCGGCCGGACTCGGGAAATTGGTCTTCGCCTACGGGATGGCGGGGCTCTTCGCCGGCTACGTGTACTTTTCGATCCCCCGCGTCGTCACGACCGTGATGGCGGCCGCAAAAAAGATCAACCCCATGTACGAAGAAGCCGCCCGCACGCTGGGAGCCGGCTCCTGGCGGATCCTTTTGGACGTGACGCTGCCCGCCCTCACGCCCGCGTTGGTCTCGACCGGCGCGATCTGCTTCGCGACCTCGATGGGCGCCTTCGGCACGGCCTTCACGCTCGCCACCGACATCAACGTCCTCCCGATCACGATCTACACCGAATTCACGCTCTCCGCCAACATCGCCGCCGCCTCGATGCTCTCCGTCGTGCTGGGCGCGATCACGTGGGTGATGCTCCTGATCGCGCGCCGCTGGAGCGCGCGCGACGTCTGAGGAGAAGGCCATGAAGACGAAGAAGAAACTCCATTGGACCCCGGTCACGATCGCGCAGGCGGTCGTCACCGGCCTGACGCTCCTCTTTCTTTTGGCGCCCGTCGTGCAGATGGTGCTGACGGCCTTCATGAAGAACGCCTTCCGCGGCCCCAAGGCCGGGTGGACGACGGACTGGATCTCGAAGGTGCTGGAGCTCTACGGCGACACGATCATCCGAAGCCTCGGGATCGCGTTCGGGACGCTCGTGATCACGATCCTGATTGGCGTCCCCTGCGCCTGGGTGCTCGTGCGCGAAGAGCGCCGCCGTTGGGCGGGCCTTCTCGAAGAAGCGCTCATTCTGCCCCTCTCGATTCCGGGCCTCGCGATCGGTCTCGGCATCCTTCTGATCTGGGGCGGCTGGGGCGAATTCCGCCAGAGCAACCTCTTCATCCTGTGCGGGCACGTGATGTTCTGTCTCCCCTTCATGGTGCGGAGCGTCGTCGCGGTGCTCCGCGTCGAGCCGATCGCGGCGTACGAAGAAGCCTCGGCCACGCTCGGGGCGTCCCCCTTCACGACCTTCATGCGCGTGGTGGTGCCGGTGGCGATGCCGGGGATCATCGCGGGCGGGCTGATGGTGACGACCGTCTCCCTGGGCGAATTCAACATCAGCTGGATGCTCCAGACCCCGGACACGCGCACGCTTCCCGTCGGGATGGCGGACGCCTACGCGTCGATGCGCCTCGAAGTGGGGAGCGCGTACACGTTCCTCTTCCTCGTCATTCTGGTGCCGCTCCTCACCCTCATGCAGAGCCTCCCTGAGCGGATCCGCCGCCGGATGGCGGAAAAGCGGAGCAAGTAAGGCTTCCGCGGCCCGCATGACCAGCGCACGACGACATACGACAGACGACTGAACCGAATTCACAGAGAACGACATGACCGAATCCGTTGCGATCGAACTCCGGAACATCTCCAAGCACTACGGCGACACGTTGGTGCTCCAACCCTTCACGCTGACGCTCGAAGGTGGCTGCCGCACGGTGCTCCTCGGGCCGTCGGGCTGCGGGAAGACGACGCTCCTTCGCATCATCGCGGGGTTGGAGACGCCAGACGAAGGCGGGCGCCTCATCATCGGCGGCGAAGACATGACGGACGTCCCGGCGGAGAAGCGCCGGATCGGCTTCATGTTTCAGGCCTACGCGCTGTTCCCGCACATGACCGTGGCCGAAAACGTCGGCTACGGGCTTCGCGTGCGCGGGACGCCCAAAGAAGAGATCAACCGCGTCGTCGACAAGATGTTGGCGCTCGTGAACCTCGAGAAGTACAAGGACCGGAACGTCCTCGCGCTCTCAGGCGGGCAGCGTCAGCGCGTGGCGTTGGCCCGCGCGCTCGCCATCAAGCCGAAGATCCTCCTTCTCGACGAACCGCTTTCGGCCTTGGACGCCCAGATCCGCCACAAGGTCCGCGAGGAGCTGGCCGTGATCCTCAAAGAGCTCGGCATCACCGCCGTGATCGTGACGCACGACCAGGACGAGGCGATGGTGCTGGGCGACCAGATCGTCGTGATGGAGGGCGGCCGCATCCATCAGGCCGCGTCCCCGACGGAAGTCTGGCAGTCGCCCGCGACGGGCTTCGTGGCGGGGTTCGTCGGCGGCTCCAACAAGATCCGCGCGCGGGTGGCGGAGGGTGCCCTCAATTGGCTCGGGACGACGACGCCGGTTTCTTCGCTCACCAGCATCAACCGCGAACGCGCGGAGGCCGCTCAAACCCGGCGGAGCGGGCAGGGCGAAGAGCACAACGCCGAACTCTACTTCCGCCCGGACGACGCGCGTTTGTCGTCCGCCGCGGATGCGGCGGGACCGGAGGTGACGGTGAAGGACGTCCACTTCATGGGGAACTTCGTGCGCGTGACCGCCGTCACCGCGACGGGCGGGCTCGTCAAGGTGAACCTCCCCGAGGCGGACGCGTCGGTCGTCTCCGGCGCGAAGATGAAGCTCATCGTCGAGCCCGGGGACATGCTGGTCTTCGCGCGCCCCGAAGCCTGAAGCCTGACCCCTGAACCCTGAACACTTGAGCCGATTCCATAGAGACAGAAACCCACACGACGAGGACCGCTCCATGTGCACCGTTTTGCAGCTCTCCGACCTTCACGTCGAATCCGCGGGCGTTTTGGCCTACGGGCAGGAAGACACCGCAGGGAAGCTCCCCGTCGTGGCGGGACACGCGTTGGAGCTCGCAAAGGACGTGGGCGCCGACGTCGTGGTCGTGACGGGGGACATTGCCTGCGACGGCAACGAAACCGCCTACCGTCAGGTGGCGGACGCCTTCTCGATCTTCGACGCCGCAGGGATCCCCGTGCGCTTCCTTCCCGGGAACCACGACCGGCGCGAACCCATGCGGCGGATCCTCGGCGGGTACTTCGGCGACTTCTGGAGCGGCGACCGGCTGGACCAGACGGTCCGGGTGGGCGGCGTCAGGCTCTTCCTTTTGGATACGCTCCAGCCCGGCAGACATTGGGGCGCGATCCCCGAGACCGTTCTGGAGCGGCTTGCGGACGAACTCTCGGACCCTGCGCCCGCGATGGTCTTCACGCACCACACGCCCCTGACCTGCGGGATGGGCGTGATGGACGAGGATTTCGGGAACCGCGAGGCGTTCCTCAAGGTCCTCGCCGCGCGCCCCGACGTGCGTTTGGCGACCGGCCACATGCACCGTGCGATCCTGCAGACGACGGGTGCGAACGTCGTCGTGACGGCGCCTTCCGCCGCGCTCGCGATTCCGGTGGGCTTCACCGCGACGGCGGGCGACTGCTTCCGGCTGGAGCCGGCCGGCTGGGCCCTCCATCAGCGGCGGGGCGGTGCCTGGAACACCTTCCTCGGACACTTCGCGATGGAGGCGAGCTACGCGGGTCCGTTCCCGTTCGCCGGGGCGGTGAATCCGGAAGACTGAGGCGGGATGACTGAGGCGGGATGAGGCCGACGGCCGGCGGCCGACGCGCCGCTAAACCTGAGCCTCTCCCAAGCAGCTCTCCCCGCCCGTCTTCTCCCGGCAACATGGAGAAGTTGTCGGGCCGTGTACGTTTGTGTCGGCCGCCCGGCCGGGCGACTCGGGTACGACATCCAACCCCGGGCCTTCGTCTCTGTCCGCAGGATTTCCCCAACCCTCCGCGCCGAACGGCGCTCTCTGCGTTATTCCTTTCGGGAACAGCGGCGAATGGACGGGGACGGGCTCCCTATCACGCCAACTTCTGCCGTTCCCTGCCGTTTTCGGTTGGTTTCTTGCGGAAAAAGATCCCCAAATGGCATGATGATGGGAGTGCGCGGGACCGCGGATAAGCCCGGAATCCTTTCCCCGATTCGGCTCAACTCCAAGGGAGTTGCCCCAAAGAAAACGCGTCCTGAACTCAACAGAATGAGAACCATTCGCGATAAAATTCGACCTCACTTCCGGTGGGGCGGGCAGGGCCCGCAGAACGCCGGGAGAGCTTTGAAAAGGAAAGATTTCAAATGAACGAAACGACCAAGTACGGCCTCTTCTTCGTGGGCGGTGTTCTCGTGGGTGCTCTGGGCGCCGTGGCGTTGACGCGCGGCAAGCTCGACGTGAAGCCCCTCGCGACGGATCTTCTGTCGTCGGGCATCGACCTCAAAGACAAGCTCATGGCCGGCGTCGACGGCATCCGTGAAGACCTCGCCGACGTGATGGCCGAAGCGGAAGTGAAGGCGCAGGAGCGCCGCGCCGCGAAGGAAGCCGCCGCGGAAGCTGCGGTCGCCGAAGCGGAAGTCGCCGCCGAAGCCGAACCGAAGCCCGCCGTCTGAGGCGCAGGAATTCGTTCCGTCCCGTTGGGCCGCTGAAGCTCTCTTCGGCGGCCCGTCGTCGCGGACGACCGGACAAACCGAAGCCGCGGCGCTTCTCCGGAAGCGCACGCAGCTTTTCGAGGACCACATTCACCCATGCAGTTTGACCTGATTCACGAAGTCGGCAACCGCACGCGCTGGCGCACCAAGGTGCCCATGACGCTCGCGAGCGCCGCGATCATCGCGGACGACCTCGAGCGCATCGAGGGCGTCACGGGGCTCACCGTCAATCCGCGCACCGGGAGCGTCGTCGCGACCGTCGCGGACATGCGCGCGCGGGTGCGGCTCGAAGCCGCGCTGAAGCGCTACCGGACGGAACCTCCCGTACGCCGCCACAGCGCGGCTGCGGCGCAGGCCGCCGCGGTGCGCGCCGCGGGCGAGATCCGTGCGCGGAAGGCGCGTCCCTGCGCCGCCGCGAAGGAAATCGCGTCGGGCGTGGAGGGTTTCGTCGCCGACATGCCGATTCTGGAAGTTTGGCGCCGCGTGAAGGATGCGGTCTTCTCGAAGGCGACCGGCCGCGGTGCCGGTGTCGGCGCCGGCTTTCCCGCGGTGGCGGGTGCCGCCGCTGGTGCGGGTGTCGGTGCCGGCCGCAAGAGCTTCATCGGCCGGATGCTCACGATCCCGGTGTCCTCCACCGACCAGGACGGGATCGACTTCGGCCCCTTGGCGCGCTTCGTCTTCCTGCGTCCCTTCCTGCCGATGGGCGTGAACCAGATCAACGCGATTCTGGGGAGCATCCCGCTCATCGCCGAAGGCGTGAAGGCGCTCCTGAAAGGCAAGTTGAACGTCTCGGTCCTTGACGCCGCCGCGCTCACCGTCTCGCTCCTTCGCCGCGACTTCAAGACGGCGGGTCTTCTCGTCGTGCTGCTGGGGCTCGGGGAAATGCTCGAGAACTTCACGAGGAAGCGCAGCATGGCGAGCCTCGCCGAAGAGCTGGCGCTTCGCGTCGACACCGTCTGGGTGCGCGCCGAAGACGGCCGGATGCTGACGAAGTCCTTGAAGGACGTCACCGAAGCCGACCGCGTCGTCGTGCGTGCGGGTTCCGCGATTCCCGTGGACGGCGTCGTCCTCGCGGGCGAAGGCGAAGTGAACCAGGCCTCGATGACCGGCGAGGCGCTCCCCGTGCGCAGGAGCCAGGGCGGCTCCGTCTTCGCGGGGACCGTTTTGGAAGCGGGTGAAATCGACGTGCGTCCCACCGGCGTGGGCGACGGCACGCGCCTCTCGCAGATCGTCGATTTCATCGAAAAGAGCGAAAAGGCGAAGGCCGAAATCCAGGGGAAGGCCGAACGCTGGGCCGACCGCATCGTGCCCGCGCACTTCATCCTGGCGGGCCTGGTCTACGCCTTCACGCGCGACGTCAACCGTGCGGCGTCGGTCCTCATGGTCGACTTCTCGTGTGCGCTACGCCTCGCGACGCCGCTCGCGATTCTCACCGCCATGAAGTCCGGCACGCACGAGGGCGTGATCGTGAAGGGCGGCCGCTACTTGGAAGCCCTCTCGGAAGTCGATACCGTCGTCTTCGACAAGACGGGGACGTTGACGGAGAGCGCGCCCAAATTAAAGCGCGTCGTGTCGCTCGACGAATCCTTCCCCGAAGACGAAGTGCTCCGCTTGGCCGCGTGCTTGGAAGAACACTTCCCCCATCCGGTCGGCCGCGCCGTCGTGCGCGCCGCGGACGAGCAGGGGATCGCGCACCACGACGAAACCCACGACACGGAAATCGAATACGTGGTCGCGCACGGGATCGCGAGTTCCGTGGACGGGATGCGCGTCGTCCTCGGGTCCCGCCACTTCGTTCTGGAGGACGAAGGCGTCGACGTCGCACCTGCGACGGGGATCCGCGAGGAGCTCGCGCAGGACGGTCTCTCGATCCTCTACCTCGCCGTGGGCGGTCGCCTGATCGGTCTCCTCGGGATCGAGGACCCGATCCGCGACGAAGCCGCCGAAACCATTGCGGAACTCCGCACGCTCGGCATCCGCCGCATCGTGATGTTGACGGGCGACGACCAGAAGACCGCGGCCGCCGTGGCGGCGCGCCTCGGGATCGAGGAATTCCGCGCGGGGATCCTCCCGCACGAGAAGGCCGAAACGGTCGCGGCCCTGAAGGCGAACGGCCACAAGGTGCTGATGGTGGGCGACGGCGTGAACGACAGCCCGGCGCTCTCGTCCGCGGACGTGGGCGTGACGTTGAAGGACGGCGCCGACATCGCCCGCGAAGTGGCCGACGTCGTGCTGGCCGGGAACGACCTCAGGAAGCTCTGCGACGCGATCCGCCTGGGCCGCGCCGCCATGCGCCGGATCCGTCAGAATTTCGGGATCTCGGTGGGCCTGAACGGCGTCTTCTTGGCGGGCGGCTTGACCGGTCTCCTCATGCCGGCCTTGGGCGCGCTCCTTCACAACGGCACCACGATCGGCGTGTGCTTGAACGCCATGCGCGACCCCCACGCCAAGGGGATCGACATCGACCGCGCGGTCGAAAACGCGGTGCACGCGTTAGAGAAGGTCCGCGACGTCGTGGGCTTGGCCGAAGACGGCCGGGGCCACGCCGCGCAGGGCGCGGACGCCGGCCGCGGACGCGCTCTGGCCGGACAAGGCGGACATGGCGGTCACGGCGCTCACGGCGGCATCCCGCTCCTTGCGAACGCCTGACGCCGAAGCGCGATAATCGAAGGGGCCTCCGGCCCCTTCCTCACCATTTTTCCCATTTTGAGGCGGGCTCCCTTTTCCCCATCTGAGCCCGCCCCGAAGACCCCATTCAAAAGGAAGTAATCATGGAACCCATCACCGCAGACACGCTTCTTCAGGGCGTCAGGAGCTTTTGCCCCGGGCGTTTGCGGCTTCGTCTGCCGCTCCTTCGCGGCGCGTCGGACGAATTCGTCGGGATGATCCGCGACGCGCTGACCGCGAAGGAAGGCGTCACGGGCGTCGACGTCAACCCCCGCGTCGGGAGCCTGCTCCTCACGTGGGATCCGGCGGTGCTCACGCTCGAACCCCAGGCTTTGGCTGAAGAAGCCGCCGGGATGCTCGAGATGGCCCGCATGATGGGGTACTTCGACGAGAAGGACGAGTCCTGCGAAGAGAAGTGCTGCGCCTGCGAAAGCGAATGCGCCGAAGGTGAGGAAGCCTGCCGATGCGCCGACAAGAAGGCCTGCGCCTGCGGCTGTCAGGAGTTCGTCGACACCGCCAAGGTCGCGCTCGATCGAGCCCAGGCGGGGTTTGAACGCGTCGCGGACGCGCCGCTTCAGGCCTTGGCCCGCGTGATCGCGCCCGACGTCACGAAGGGCGCCCGCGCGAAGCGCGTCGCGCAGAACCGCCTGATGCTGGGCCTCTTGGCCGTCTCGATCGCGGTGCTCGCCACCGGCCGTGCCAAGGGCGCCCACACCGGGTTCGGTGCCGGGTTCCTCGGTCTTCTCGCCGTGCACCTCCTGCAGCACCGCCGCGTGCTCTGATCGCGGGAACACTCCGACGGGTGAACTGAAGCGGGGCCGGAGGAGAGCCTCCGGCCGCACATCCAACACATGAGAAGCGCCTTCTGCGGTAGGCTTCGGAACATCGAGATGAACCGAACGCCCGCCGGGAGGCGCTTTTCCTCATGAATCAAACGATCCGAACCTTTGCGCTCGTCGCCGCGGGGCTTTTGGCCGCCGCGCTCTTTCTCTTCGCGCTCTCGCTCGCCCTCGGGATGGCGCTTTTGGGCGTCATCGCGCTCTTTGCGGCCTGGGCGGCCTCGCCCGAGGACACCAAGGCCTTTCTGAAGACCGCCCGGGGGATGGTCGACGGCTGGGTCGTCGCCATGGTGAAGATGGTGGAGGACGCCGGGGGCTTGATGCGCGAGGTGCTCTCGCGCTGGGGCAGGAAGCCGGCCGCGGAACCTCAGACCGCGCAGGCTCCGGCCAAGGCTGAGGTGGTGGAATCGGGGGATGAAGCAGCTCCGGCGAAGGAGCCGAAGGCCTGACTGCCCGGTCCGGCAGGCGCTCAGGAACGCCCTTCAGCCATTCCCGCCGATGGGTGGGGTGTTCAGCGGAATGCGTCGTTGTTCGCCGTTCATTCCGCGTTGTGATTGAGGAAAGCCGGTTAATGGGGCATGATGGGAGGAAGCATCGCACCCCTGGAGCCCCCCATGAACATCCCTTCTGCGAAATCCCTGACCGTCGAATTTATGTCGGACCGCCGCGACGGCCTGTTCGATGGCCTCTCTGATTCGAAAGTCGTCGACGCGGTCGTGGGCATGGCGAACGCCGACGGCGGTCTCATCTTTCTGGGCGTCTCGGACGACGGCACGCCTGAAGGCCTGAGCGATCCGACAAGCCGATGGTAGAAGGCCGAGGCCGCGCGGGCGGTGATCTTCGAAAAGACCCATCCGAGCGTTTCGGTGGGCTGGGAAAAGCAGAATCTGCCGGGCGGGCGCGCCGTCGTTGTGATCAAGGTCGCAAAGTCGCTCCATCCCGTCGCCTGCATCGACGGGCGCGTGCTGAAGCGCCGGCTCCGGCGGGGCGGTACGCCTGAGAACCGGCCCGTCTTACCGGATGAGTACGAGAAGGAACTCACCTTCGGTGAACCCGTCGACTTTTCAACGAGGATCGTCACGAGCCGTACCTGCGCCGACCTCTCCAACGTGGAGCGCGAACGCCTGCGCGAGCACATCAAGGCCGGCGGCGACGAGACGCTTCTGGATCTCTCGGATGAGGATTTCGACAAGGCGATGGGTTTCGTGCGGCCGGATCCCATCGACAACGTCCTCATGCCCACGTTTTGCGGTCTCCTCATGATCGGCAAACCCGAGGCGCTTCAGAGGGTGCTCCCGACGGCCTCGGCAACCTTCCAGGTTTTTGAGGGGACCAGGCTCATCCGGTCGGTCGACATGTCGCTCCCCATCGCGGCCTCGTTCGAGCTGCTGATGCTCCACTTTCGGGCGCACAACAAGGAGTTGGAGCAGGTCTTCAACGGCTAGCGTTTCGTCATCGAGACTTTTTCGGAGAAGGCGTTCCGCGAGACATTGGTGAACGCATTCGCCCACAGGGACTACGCGCTCCCCGGGCGCGTCTTGGTCCGGATGTGGGAGAACCGGCTCACGGTGACAAGCCCGGGCGGGTTCCTGAAGGGAATCACCGCCTCGAACCTGATCGACGCCGTCCCGCAGGGGCGCAATCCCGCGCTGGCGCTCGCCATGAAGCGGGCGGGCTTGGCCGAAAGCTCAGGGCGCGGCATGGACGTCATCTTGTCTGAAAGCATGCGCTTCGGGCGGCTCTGGGCCGACTACGCGCAAACGACCGACGAACAGGTCATCGTGGAGTTCCTGAAGAACAAGGAGGATTTTGAGTTCTTCCGGATCATCAACCGCTATGAGAAGGTGTTGGGCAGAGGGATCTCTGTCGTCGGCATGATGATCCTCGCCGCCATCCGCGCGGAGCGCGTTGCGCCGACGCTCGACCAAATCGTCGGGACGCTGCCTTCGTCGATCGCTCGGGAGCGCATCCGGATGGAGCTCGGCCAGCTCGAAGCGGACGACGTCGTCACGGTGAGCGGCGATCCCGCCGATCCCAACTACGGCATCCGGGGGCTCCAAGGGCGGCTTCCCGAAACCCCGTCCGGGCCAGGCGCGACGATTTGGGCGGGCAGCGACTTCGAACCGTACGTTCGGGACGCGATGGCCGCGCCGATGTGGAACAGCCGCGTGCACACGGTACGGGAAGAGATTCCGGCGTTCTTTCGAGACTGCGGACAAGCCTCGACGGCGGAAGTCGCCGGGACTTTGGAGGCGTGCGGTTCGAGCCGCGACCGGTCGTGCCGCTTTCGGGGATGACGGTGGGAAAGCGCCGGGCGGCTCCCGAAGGAGCCGCCCGGCGTCGGTGTGGATGAGTCTTTGACCGAGTGATCGGTCGGGGCAGTCGTTTCCCTGGTTACGTCTCGGTTTCTTCCGCCTTCGGGAGCCGCGTGATGCGCACCTCCGCGATGCGGTTTTTCTCCAAAACCGTCACTTCAAAGGCGTACCCGAACTCTTCGTGGCGGTCGCCCGCGGTCGGGAGCCGGCCGAAGCGCTCGAGCAGGTAGCCGGCCAAAGTGAGGTACTCGGCCTCGTCGTCGGCCAGGCCTTCGATCCCGAGATGCTGCTCGACCGTCATCAGATCCGTCTGCCCGTCCGCGAGCCAGACGCCGTCGGACAAAGCCTTCATCGCCTCGCGGTCGCCTTCGTCGGGGAAGTCCCCGGCGATGGCTTCCAAAATGTCGTGCGCGGTGGCAAGACCCTGGATGACGCCGAATTCGTCCGCGACCAGCACGATCGTCGCGCGGGTGCGCTTGATGTCGCGCATGAGGCGGATCACCGTGATCGTTTCCGGAACGGTGAGGATCGGGCGCGCCTCCGCCATGGCGCGGAGCTTCTCCTTGGTGAGCTCCTCGCGGACCATGTGCTTCGCCTTGATGCAGCCGACCACGTGCTCTAACGACCCTTCGCAGACCGGGAACGCGCCGTGGGGCATGCGCTTCACTTCGTCCATCAGCTCCTCCATCGGCATCTCAAGGTCGAGCCAGGCGATGTCGGAGCGCGGCGTCATGATCGACTTGATCGAGCGGTCGGCGAGCGTCAAGACCCCTTCCACCATGTGGCGTTCGTCGTCGCCGAAGGTGCGTGCGGTGGGGGCCATCTGTTCGGCCATCGTGGGCGCGTCCGCGGCCTTTTCGGGACTCATGAGGCGCACGATCGCGAGCGTCGTGCGTTCGCGGAAGGGCAGACGCGCGAGGTGCTTTTCGCTGTTGCGGTTCGCGAGCTGGTTGAAGGCTTCGATCATGATCGAGAAGCCGATCGCGGCGTAGAGGTAGCCCTTCGGGATGTGGAACCCGAGGCCTTCCGCGACGAGCGAGAAGCCGATCATGAGAAGGAACGAAAGGCAGAGGACCACCACCGTCGGGTGGCGGTTCACGAACGAGGTGAGCGGACGGCTCGCGATGATCATGACGATCATCGCGATGACGACGGCGGCCACCATGACGCCTAGCTGATCGACCATCCCCACCGCGGTGATGATGGAGTCGAGCGAGAAGACGGCGTCAAGAAGGAGGATCTGCGCGATCACGACCCAGAACCCGGCCTTGCCGCTCCCCGTGCCCTCGGCGTGGGGGTGGGCTTCGAGGCGCTCGTGGAGTTCAAGGGTCGCCTTGAAGAGAAGGAACATGCCGCCCGCCATCAGGATGAGGTCGCGCGCCGAGAACGGGTGCGAGAACACCGTGAAGAGCGGGTTCGTGAGCGACACCAGCCACGACATGATGGAAAGCAGCCCGATGCGCATGATGAGCGCCATCGAGAGGCCGGTGTAGACCGCGCGGTTTTGTTGGGCGTGGGGGAGCTTTTTCGCGAGGATCGCGACGAAGACGAGGTTGTCGATCCCGAGAACGATTTCAAGAACGACGAGGGTGAGAAGACCCGCCCATATGGCGGGATCAAGCAGTATGTCCATTGATCGGGGATAGTGGTTGAGTCCGCGCGGAACCGAAGCGCGGACCGGATGGGCGCGGCGTTTCCTCTTCCTTGGACCGCGTCCGGGGCGGGCCCGGTGCGGCGGTCGCGGTTGGTCTCCGCGGCCTTGGGGGAGAAGAAAAGCGGCGTCGGTACGACGTAGATTAGCGGAAAGCGGAGCCGCTTTGAGGCCGCTGACACACGTTTTTGCGAAGACGGGCTACGGAACTGGGAGGATTTTCCCGGATGGGCCCGCCGTCTCAACTCTTCAGCGGAGCACCATCGCGATCGGCCGCCAGGTGAGCGTGACGCCGCCCGGGGTCGCAAACCGCTCCTCGTAGTCCCGGAGGAAGGCGGCGAGGCGCGAGGCCGTCATGGGCTTCGGCGCTTCCCGGTCTTCGCCTTCCGGGCCGCGCTTCTCCGACTTCGCCGACTTCACCCCATTGACGCCCGTCACCGACAAGTGCCTCAGCACGTGCTTCGCCGTCGGGAAGAGGTCGACCTCCTCCCAGGCGTATTGGCGCTCAATGGTCCACCCCGCGGCGAGGGCCGCTTGGGCCCAGCCGTCTTCGGTGAGAAACGGCAGTCCGTTGCCGGAGAGCTCGCGGACTTCCTTCAACGTTCCGGGCAGATACGCGGTGAAGACGAGCCGGGGCGCGACGGCGGGTGAGCTCCTGGAAATCGAGGCGGTGCCGCCGACGGGCGCAGTCAGCGCCTTGAGGTCCCTCAGCACCGCCGCGGGGTCTTCCGCCCACTGAAGCACCGACCCCAACGCGATGAGATCGAAAGGCGCTCGGGCGCGGACCACTTCATCCGTGCCCACGGCTTCCATCTCGACCCGGTGGATCACCGTGTCGGCGGGGAGCGAGGAGCCGATGCGGGCGTGAAGCGCCGCCGTCATCGCGTCCGACGCATCGGTGATCGTGAGCGCGGCCTCAGACTCGAGCACGGAGAGCATGGCTTCCGTCATCGCGCCGGTGCCGCAGCCGAGTTCCAGCATCCGGGTGAATCGGGGCGAGCCGGGGAGTTCGCGTACGAGCTCGGCCGCCACCTCCGCCGCGCGGCGCTGGATGCGGGCCTCCTCGTGGTAGGTCTTTGCGGCGCGGGAGAAGTGGGCGACGGAGGCAGGGTGAGGCATGGCTCGGGCGGCGTCCGTGTCGTGCTTTTCCGTCATGCGTTCCCCCGAACGATCTGCGTCAGAAGGTCGAAGTCCCCATGCGGGGCGTCGGGGTGCGTGCGCACCGTCAACTTCTCCTTCCCGAGGAGTTCCTCCGCCTTCGTCCAAAAGCGCTCCTGGGTGGCGGGCGGGACGATGGCGTCCTTCCCGGCGGCGTGGGCGGTGACGGAGAGGGCGGGAAGGCTTTCAGCGATCCGGGCGAGCGCCGCCGCATGGTTCTCATCCGGCGGCGCAGGAAGCGTGCGGAAGAAGCTCAGTTCCCGCGCGAGCGACTCTACCGTCCGCACGGGCGGCGTGAGAACGAAGGGATTGTTTTCCGCGCTCTCCCCGCACATCCGCTGCCGGAAGGTCGCGGCGCTCTCCGGGGACAGGGTTTTCTGCGTCAGGGCCGCTACCGCGGGCGGGATGCCGTAGGTGCGGTCGACGGGAAGTAGCGTCCCGGCGACGAACGAAAGGACGACTTTCCGGGCGGAGAGAAGCTCCCGGAGGTCCGGGTCTTCAAACGCACGGTCGAGCCAGTCCGCAGCCGCCCGCACGCCGAAGGACCAACCGACGATGTGCAGAGCAGGTTGTTCGCTGCCGTCGTCGGTTTCTGAGAGCTTCTGCTCAAGAATCCAATGGAGCACGGGATGGTTCTCCATCACGTGGTCGTCCACGAGGATGAGCGTGCCCGGCATCGCGGCGTCCGTGCGCCACGAGGCAAACGGCGTCTCATCCATCCCCCAGCCGGCAAAAAAAATGGTGATGGGGCCGGAAGCGTTCGAAGAAGCGTTCGAAGAGACGGTCGAAGAAGCGTTCGAAGAGGCGGACGCAGCGGACACCCCGCCGCGAAGGAGCGTCACGGTCATCGGGCGTCCACCTCAGTCTGCGCAGTCTTTGCGGCCTTTTTGGCCTTTTCCGCTTTTTCAGCTTTTTCAGCCTGCCTCCGCGCGGTTTCGACGAGCGTGAGGAGTTCGCCGCGCAGCTTCTCGGCATCTTCGGGCTTCAACGCCGCGGAGAGCGAAATTCTCAATTGAGGCACCCGGACCGTGGGCGGCCGTACGGCCGCCGCGGCGAAGCCCCTTCTCAAAAGCGCCATCTGCGCCTTCATGAGGGCCTCCACCGTCGGGAAGGGAATGGGGATGACGTGGTACTTCGCGTCGGGGTTGCCGATCCCGCCCACGATCCCGCAGATGCGGGCGAGCGCGAAGCGGCGCGCCTCCATCATCTCGGTTTGCTCGAGCGCGTACTCGACCCAGAGCGCCTCGGCGGGCGGCATGGCGGTCGAGTAGATGAAGGGGCGGTGACGGGAGACGAGCCAGGTGCGGAGTTCCGGCGTCGTCGCGACGAACGCTCCGGCCGCGGCCAAGGCCTTCCCGAAGGTGCCGATCACGACGTCGATGGAGGAAAGGACGCCCGCTTCCGCGGCGAGGCCCAACCCCCGCGGCCCCCACGCCCCGAAGGCGTGGGCTTCGTCTAGGATGATCCGGACCTTGGGGTGGCGGGCCTTGAGTTCGGGGAGGAACGCCAAGGGCACGACGTCTCCCGACATCGAGTAGAGGCTCTCCAACGCCACCCAGACGACGTCGTGGTCGGCTTCGAGCTTTTCGACGAAGTGCTCCAGATGCGCGGCGTCGTTGTGGCGGAAGCGCTCGACCCGGACGCCCTGGCTGCGGAGCATCGCGATCCCGTCGATCATGCTCGCGTGCACTTCGCGGTCCGCGACGAACGCGGTCCGCTTCGGCGGCGTCGCGGCGGCGAGCGCCGGGAGGATCCCGCTGTTGGCGTGCCAGCCGGACTGAAAGAGGAGCACGCCGCCGGGGCGGCCGTACATGTCTCCGAGCTTCTTTTCCAACCGGTCGAAAACGGCCGGGTCGCCGCCCAGAATGCGGCTTGCGCCGCTTCCGAACCGGAGCTCTCCCGGACGACTGGCGTCGTCGTCCGCAAAGGCGAAGAGCCGCCCCTCCGCATGGGTGAGGAAGCGTCGGCGGACGTCGTCGTCGCGTCCGAGCCCCAGCGTGTCGTTCCCGGTGAGGTCGATCTTGTCCGCGGGGACGCGCGACGCCGTCGAGCGCGTGAGCCCGAGGGCGTCGAGGTTCGCGAGCGAGGCGGCGAGATGCGCTTCGAAGGAGAGGGACGGCGCGGGTTCAGGGGCTTCGGGCGATTGGGCGGCTTCGGTCATAGAGGCGTTCGTTTTCGGTATTCGGTCAAAGAATCGGGCGGGCCGCTTCACGCGGTCCGCCCGAAAAGGTGTCTCTCGACGGTCTGAGCCGTCATCGGATCCGTCGCCGGATCCGTCGTCAGGGCGGTGAGCCTCTCGCTCTTTGGGAAGAAGCTCCGCCCGTAAGACTATCAGCTGCCGGTCTGCGGGAGCTTCCCGACCACTCCGTCAACAAGATAATTCATCGAGAGGAGGTCGGCGTCGGTCAGGGTCTTCCCAGCGGCGCAGACTTCGCGGCCCTCGTTCGTGACGATGGGGCCGGTGAAGACGTTCCACTCGCGCTTCAGGAGCTTCTGACGGACTTCCTCCATCTTGGCCTTGGCGTCGGCGGGCACGTCGTCGGCGACGGCGATCAGGTCCACCATCCCGTCGGCGATGCCGCCCCAGGTGTTCTCGGCCTTCCAGGTGCCGGCCATGACCTGGTTGACGCGCTCGATGTAGAACGGCGTCCAAACGGGGACGGAGGCCGCCAACTGCATCGTCGGCGCCGCCTTCGGCATCGAGGTGTTGTAGGCGACGACGCGGATCTTCGCCTTTTCGGCGGCGAGCGCCACCGCGGCGGAGTCCGTGTGGTGCGTCACGACGTCGCAATTCTGGCCCTTCAGGCTCCCCACGGCGTCGCTTTCCTTGCCCGGGTCGTACCAGGACGAGGTCCAGACGACGCGGACCTGCGCGTTCGGGTTCACGGCACGCGCGCCCATCGTGAAGGCGTTGATGCCCTGGAGCACTTCGGGGATCGGGAAGGCGGCGACGTAGCCCAGGTTGTTGGTCTTGGTCGCGGCGGCGGCGATCATGCCGGCCAGGTAGCGGCCTTCGTAGAAGCGGCCGGCGTAGACGCCGATGTTTTCCGCCGTCTTGAAGCCCGTGCAGTGTTCGAACTTCACGTCCGGGAAGTCCTTCGCGACCTTGTGCGCACCGTTCATGTAGCCGAAGGACGTCGCGAAGATCAGCTTGTAGCCCTGTTCGCAGAGGTCGCGCAGCACGCGCTCGGCGTCGGCGTTGTCGGGCACGTTGTCGATCGCCTTCACCTGGATCTTGTCGCCGAAGTGGGCTTCCAATTCGCGGCGGGCCTGATCGTGGCGCGAGGACCAGCCTTCTTCCGAGACCGGGCTGATGTAGACGAAGGCGACCTTGAGCGGGCCTTCGGCCGCGGCGGCGTCGGCCGGGGCGGCCGCGGGCTTCGCGGCGCCCGCGGGAGCGGGTTCGCCCTTGTCGCCGCAGGCGGCGAGGGGAAGGGGAGACGCCAGAAGGAGGGCAAGCTTCAGGAGGCTGCGTTTCTGCATGGTTGGGTTTCCATCGTGAGCCCGGAGTCGTGGTTGGGATCGGGCCTGGGGTTTTTCAAAAGAAAGGCAAGAAATTCGGTACGCGGGGCGTCCGCTTACTTCGGCGGCACGGGCATGGGCTTCACGTAGGCCGCGGTGCCCCAAAGCGGGACGGTCGAGAGCGAGTGCTTGAAGCTCCCGGAGATTTCCTTCGTGGAGTACGAGAGGTACATCAATGTCTGGTTCGCCTCGTCGTAGATGCGGCGGACCTTCATCGTTTTGAGGAAGATCGACTTCGACTTCTCAAAGAGCACTTCACCTTCGCCGCCCTTCCTGATCGAGGCGATCATCTCGGGCGTGATCTCGCCCGTTTGGCGGCAGGAGACGGCGCTGTCGGACGGGTCCGAGAGGGACAAGGGCGACTCGATCGAGGCGACGTGACACGTGACGCCCGGGATCTTCGGATCGACGAAGGCGTTCAGCTTGATGTCCTTGAAGGTGAAGATGCCGAGCGAGACGTCGGCGACGTCGTCGTTGGAGCAGCCGGTGAGCGTCGCGAGGGACGCGGCGGCGAGGAGCGCACCGAGAAGCGGGCGCAGGCGGTTCGGGCGTGCGGAAGCCGTCGAAGAAGCCGTCGGAGTCACTTTGAAGAGGTTCTCCCTGAGAACGAAGGTCGAGAGAGGGATCGGACCGCAAAGTATGCCGGGTTTCGTCGGGCGCATGAGGCGCGCGTCTTGGGAGGAAACCCGGGCTTTGCGGAAGCATTCTAGAGGACCTTAGAGGTAATCACCGAAGGGTTTGCACGGATTTCTGCGTCCCAAGGTGCTTGGGGGTGCGGAAAAGCGCGCCGGAACCCGCGTACCGGCGGAAACAATCCGGCACAGGGGTGCCTTTTCGGGAGGACGCCGGACGGGCGAAATGATGAGGAGAGCACCCGGGGCGCCTTTGCAAAATCAAATCTTCGGAAACGGAAATCCACCGGATTAGGGCTTCCGCTTTTGCAAAACGGTCGGTTTTGCAAAAGCCACATGTCCTCGCGGCGATGGCTGGGTCTCGTTGTTTCCAGATGTTTCAGAAAAGGCGCTGAACGGAAAAACCGCGGACTACCCCTTTCCGGCAACTTTCGTCTTCACGTCTAAGCAATTTCTCCGAGGCGCTTTGCGCGAAGAGGGTGGAATTCGGGTCCGGAACCCCCGTTTGGGGGTGGAGGAGGGTGTTCGGAAATCCCGAATGGGTTGAGGGAGAGGGGATTCGGGGGAGCGGGAAACGCCGGATATGAGCACTCTTCCCTAGGTTGGGGGCCTGAGGCCGGAAACGGCGCCGGGGACCATCATTCCTCCCAATACCTTCGTTCGGCTTCGGGGTGAGGCTCCCAACAAAAGTCCGCCCGCCCCCTTTTGAGACGACGCCCAACCCGTCGTCCCGACTCCC
>ENA-UPWN01000456-UPWN01000456.1-human-gut-metagenome-genome-assembly--contig:-NODE-456-length-20767-cov-69.804253_pt1 | contig 20767 bp, 14 predicted proteins | sample MGYA00250050_ERZ773377 | MGnify/ENA primary metagenome ERZ773377 (study PRJEB29103, sample SAMN06112008) | human gut metagenome | biome: human gut; feature: ankylosing spondylitis patient; material...
TTTTTTCAAGCAGAAGACGGCATACGAGATTCTGACATGTGACTGGAGTTCAGACGTGTGCTCTTCCGATCTCACCGTCGAGCTTCGTCAGGACAACACCGTCAAAATCGAGACGCTCGTTGAATTCTTTCGCCGTGTTGACAGCATCCTGCCCAGTCATGGAATCGACCACGAACAAGGTTTCATCCGGCTGAATAGCACTCTTGATCGCAGCGATCTCTTTCATCATCTGCTCGTCAATAGCCAAACGACCAGCGGTATCGACAATCACGACATCGTTGCCTTTCGCACGTGCTTCGCGAATCGCGTTCATCGCAATCTCCACCGGATTCTTGTTTTCCAGTTCCATATAAACAGGTACTCCAACCTGTTCGCCGACCACACGCAACTGCTCGATAGCGGCCGGACGATACACGTCACAAGCTGCCAACAGCGGCTTTTTATTTTTCTTAGTCTTCAGCAAATTTGCCAACTTACCTGAAAAAGTCGTTTTACCGGAACCTTGCAAACCGGACATCAGGATGATTGCCGGACTACCCTTCAGATCCAGATCGGTAGCCGTTCCTCCCATCAGGTCTGCCAACTCATCATGCACAATCTTGACCATTAACTGACTGGGCTTAACGGATGTAAGCACATTCTGTCCTAATGCTTTCGCCTTTACCGTATCGGTAAAACCTTTGGCTACTTTATAGTTTACGTCGGCGTCAAGTAATGCTTTACGCACATCTTTCAATGTTTCAGCCACATTGATTTCCGTGATCTTACCTTCACCTTTCAACAGTTTAAACGATCTGTCTAACCTTTCGCTTAAATTCTCAAACATAATTCGTATGTATATTTATTTTATTCTATTTTCTATTCTTCGAATGAGAGGCAAAGGTAAGAAAAACTGACGAATAAAGAAAAGATCACAAATTCCGAGTCAGATTTTCTTATTTTGCCAAGATGCTTTCTTTAAATAAATGACACTTGCGACCAATAAACCGGTATAATACACCACCTCGGTCATGAAACAGATAGCAACCGGCATATGCAAGCGCATTCCGACCACATATATAAACAATGTATAGAAAACAAGGGTAGCCAACTCCATCACAAAAGCCGAACGAGTATTTCCCGTACCCGTCACTCCGTTGAACACGATATTGGCAACCGCTCCGATCAGCAAAGCGCCTGAAATCACATAAAGGGAAGGGATCGAAGCTTGTATCAAAGTCACGTCATTGGTATAAACCGATAATATCGTAGAAGGAATCAGACAAGTGACAGACACAAAAACAGCCATGATTCCTAACGATATCCAAGTTATATGACGAATGATCGGGATAACCTGGTCCTTATGCCCCGCCCCGATGCTGTTACTCACAAACGTATTCGTTGCCGTCGATAAAGAATTGACAGGGATCAATAAAACGATGTAAACACTCCGGACAATATTCGCAACCGCCAGTTCTCGCAGCCCTAAATGTTCCACAGCCACAAACAACATGAAATAAGTACTGAGCGAAATAAAATATTGCAACATCGTAAATATAGAGATATCCAACACACGCCTCAGCAATTTAACATCGAACGATCGAAACTGGCTCAGTGCATACTTCTTGATATCCACCGTCATCCGAGTATAAACCATATAAAACACGATAGACACCGCCTCCGCCATCACCGAAGCGATAGCCGCTCCTTTTATACCCAATTCCGGAAAGCCACAGTTACCGAATATCAACAGGTAGTCCAGCAGCACATTCGTCAACGCCATCACAACAGCATTCAGTGTCAGCACCTTCGTCCGGGTAATACCGATAAACAAAGCACGGAACATCACATTCACAAAAGAGAAAAAGAACCCGAACACACGCCAGTCCAAGAATTCTTCCGTGGCATTCAGAATCGTATCGGAAGAAATCAGTACCCGCATAATATCCCCGGCAAACAGACGTGACAAAGTAAACATGACGGCAGCCAGCATAAGCAGGAAAAAGACACCCTGTATCATTACCGGCCCAACTTCCTTATAATTCCGCTCCCCATTACGGCGAGCCATGATGATCTGCGATCCGGTACTAAACCCAAAAGCGATCGTAAAGGCACATATATAATACAAGCCGCCCATTGCCGAAGCTCCTAACTCGATTTCACCGACCCGGCCCAAAAACGCGGTGTCCGTCACATTAATGACATTCTGTGCCAGAAGACTCAAAAAGATTGGATAACTAACATTCCAAATTTGCCTGTTTGTGTACATATTAATATTATTCACGAAGGAAATCCATACTCATAACTCATAAAAAAAGCCCGCCACATCAGGCGAGCTTCTTCTTTATATGCTATCGCATTTATTTTTCAGCTACCGATGCTTCAATCAGTTTATTGGTTGCCGTATCAGGAAACACAACCGACGGCTTAAATGTTTTCGCCTCCTCAAAATCCATCAAGGCATACGACATAATAATGATGATATCGCCAGGTTGTGCTTTGCGTGCAGCAGCTCCATTCAGACAAACCACTCCCGAACCTCGTTCACCTTTAATGATATACGTTTCAAAACGTTCACCGTTATTATTATTCACAATAGCGACCTTTTCGTTGGCAATCAGATTGGCGGCATCCAGCAAATCCTCGTCAACAGTGATACTTCCTATATAATTCAGATTGGCTTCCGTTACCGTTACCCGGTGAATCTTTGATTTAACTACTTCTATAAACATACGATCTGATTTATGATTTATGATTTATGAATTATTTAGCTACGCTTGTTTCTTCCATATAAAACTTATGATTATTCAGGAAACAAATCATCATTCATAAATCATAAATCTATATTTAGTACTTAATATTATCTATCAGACGAACCTCTCCGCAATATACCGTAATACATCCTACCGGATAAGTCGTATCGGACCAGTTCTTGATGGACTCCATCGTATTGCCATCTACAATCTCATAGTATTCCACACGCATAATAGGATCGGCATTTATTGTGTTGACAACATAGTCGATCACCTCCTGCACACTCTTTTCGGGCACAAAGTTAGCACTTTCTTTTAACGTACGAGCTATTAACGGAGCTTTTTGACGTTGTTCGGGTGTCAAGCGCACATTACGGCTACTCAATGCCAGACCGTCTGCTTCACGCAAAATCGGACAGTCGTTGATCTTTACCGGTATATCCAGTTGTTTCACCATAGCACGGATCACAGCGATCTGCTGGAAATCTTTTTCACCAAAATAGGCATTATCCGGTTCGACTACATAAAAAAGTTTGCTCACGATCTGAGCAACCCCATTGAAATGTCCGGGACGGCGCGCCCCTTCCATTACGGCCGAAACAGTGCCGAAATCGAATGTGCGGGTATCTGGCTCCGGATACATTTCTTCTGCCGACGGCGCAAATACATAATCGCAACCGACCGGCTCCAACAGAGTACAGTCTTTATCCAACGTACGAGGATACGTTTCAAGGTCGTGCTTGTCGTTAAACTGGGTTGGATTGACAAAAACACTGACTACACACACGTCATTTTCTTTCACACAACGTTCAACCAGGCTCAAGTGTCCGTCATGCAATGCTCCCATAGTGGGAACAAAGCCAATTTGTTTGTTATTACGCTTTTCTTCAGCGAGATAACTCTTCAATTCTTTAATACTGTTTACTATTTTCATCCTTTAGATGCTTATTGACGGTGCAAAGCAAATAAATAATTGCGGTAAATGAAAGAATTTTTGTATATTTATATCTATATATGAATATCAACCTATTACAAAAACAGTTCGTTCATGCTGTTCTTTTTTAGCTTCTTCTGATATTGCAAATATAGTGACTTTTTTAATATCCAAATCTAAATATCTAAAAAACAGAGTTTCTTATTTCCTTCATACAACAACCCCCAGCTACCACTAGGATAACTGGGGTTTACTCATTTTGTAATTACCTACACTTACTTAAACCAAATTTTGGCATTCTTCTTTACTTCTACCTTTGTAAATTTCTTTAACTCTTCAGCCAACGCTTGCACTTCTTCTGGTGTTGGTTCTGGAATACAAACCTTTCCATTTGTATTCTTTCCTATATTAACTTGCTCAGGGTTACACATCTTTATACACTCTATCATTTCATTCAAATCAAACTCCATTAACGGTTCTGTCGTTACATACGTTTTAATTCCTCTGGCAGAAATATCAGCCATTGCCTTTACTCGATCTTCTATCAAGGGAGAATTACGCATAATTTCAGGATAGCTTCTATTGGTCTCAATGGTTGTACAGACTACAGATCTTTTAAACACAGGGTGATCCAAATACTCCAATATCCTAGCTGGATTCTTACTTTGAAACAAATATCTATTATATTCGTCGCAATAATCCAATACGGTTTTAATCCAACTATCTGGTATATCCTGAGCAAACATATCAATGCTACTGCCTACAAAGATAAAATTACCACTGCCCAAACAAGCATTTGCTAATTCTCCAGCATCCAATCTGGCTTCTCCCCGTTTGGGAGACAATTTATCCATATAACAATAGCTACAGCCGTGATAGCACTTTCCCTTAATGGGATTCCAAGTATGACTCACAAACTCATACATATTTCCTTTTGCTTCTCTTATCATATTCAAAATTTTAAGCGGAAGGTGTTGTTACGCACCTTCCATTAATTAATTACTCTGCTGATTCCACTGATACATTAAAGCTATCCCAAAGTTCATTCAATTTTTTATTAATCAAATTTTCTTTACTGCTTCCTCCTTTTTTCCCTTTAACCTTTTGAAGGTATGTGACATTGTCAGAATCAATCGAATTGATAAACTGTATCATATTATCAGTAAAATTTGCTTTATCAGCATCTAGCGTTTTTTCATATTTACTTACAATCCAACCTGATAATGTTGTTCTGGTTTTACATAAATCCTCACCTAATTTAGATTTGGCTGCATTTAAGATCTTCAACCCTCTTTCTATTCCTGCATCATTTTTCAACGGATCTAAGTATTTTCCTCGCATAGCGACATTAATGACAGAAGTATTTACCTTCGTGCCAAAAGTAAGCCAAAGAGAAGCTGCATTTAAAGAGTATCCTTTGTTTGTTCGCTTATTGATATCTAATAATACCTTAGGACAATTCTCTTTAACTGTTATGCTCTTTACCCTATCCTTAGTGTCCCACTTGTTAGTACAAGTATTAATCTCTGCCAACATATCCATAATAGACATATTATCATCTAAAGGATACGTTACAAAAAACTCCTTTTTATACTTCTGTTCTTCTTCTAATTTCGCGTCGATCTCTTTTGCTGTTACTCTGTTAGAAACTTTATCTACAGAAAGTCCTTTGTATTCTCCTAAAGTTACTTCTGGTTTTACAGCAACTTCTGCTGTGAAGATAAATGGTTTTCCTTTTTCTAACTGTACTACTTCTACTTTTGGCTGTGAAACGATATCTAATTCACATTCGTCATATGCTTTTCCGTATGCTGTTGGAATTAACGCATTCGCTGCATCTTCATAAAAGATTCCTACACCGTACATTTTTTCGATCATCTGACGTGGTACTTTCCCTTTACGGAATCCAGGCACGCTGATTTTATTTCTCTGTTTTAAGTACGCACCCTGAATTGCTTTTTCTAATTCTTCAGCGGAAACTTCGATTGTAAGTTTCGCCATATTTTTTTCCATGTTTTCTACTTGTAAACTCATTACTATTTCCTCCTTATATATGTGAGAAGTCCCCAGACTTATCTACACTAACGCCCATTCCAAGATTATATCACAATACTTTCTAAATTACTAGCCTTGAATTTCATCTAAACGCAGTATTTTCGTAATAAATGAGGAAATCTCATCCTCCTTCATTGAACTTTTAAAGGATATGGCATGTACGCTGCTTTGTCATACGATGAAGGTAAGACCTGGCCTGTAAAACGTTTGTTGACTGATGGCACTTATCGTTTCCTTAATGGTGGGGCTTGGACTCAGTTTTTTGAAATGGATGAGAATCATGCTGAACCTCGTGGCTACCTGGCCGGAACACAAACACCTGATAATATGATTCATTTGATAACGAGCCGCTTTTATTATAAGTTTAATTTAGCTTGGTTGAAAGAAAACTAGTATAATAAGGTAAAGAGTATATATGAAAAACATTTTATCTGTTTGCGCATTTTTGCTAGTCTTTGGGATGCTCCCTTTATGGGGCAGTTCCAAGATTCTTTAAATGAAGATCAAACTATTGTACGTATTTGGGAAGGTGATAATTAGGATCCTTCTATTGTCCGTTATGGAAAGTCTTATTATCTGGTCCATTCTTCTTTTGTTTATATTCCGGGACTGGTAGTTTACACGTCGGATGACTTGGTCAATCTATGCTTATGAGAACGGATTTCAAACATTGGGTTGTCAGGATCCTTTTATGTGAATTGGTTCAGAAGGAGAATGGTTACATTTGAAAGAAGGAGTTATTTCTTTACCTGTACCGGATCACTTAATATGCTAATTTGCCGTATGGTTCTGCTATGTTCGCATGTCAATTGGCCTATTAGCAAATTGGCAAATTAGCACATTATTCAAAATTTGCACATAATAGACCAATTTTTACCTTTTTGTTCCCTGTCTCCTGTTTACTTTTGTATTAGAACAAATCTTAATCTATACAAAATGAAACATTTACATTTTCTTGCTTTTGCCTTGTGCTGGCTTGTATGGGGACATCTGTTAAAAGCACAAAGTATTGATCATTATAGTTCGTTAGATCCTTCGCAACCTATAGAATTTAAAGGAAACTGCCTTCGTTATGCAGATAAAGAAATTATTTTAGGTCCGAAAACATTTTTTGTTGATGGGCAGTTGTCCGATAGGGAAGTGGCGGGTAATCCTTATGTTTTTAATAGTTTCAATAAAGCTGCCGCTAATTTCTCAGCTGGTACGGAAGCGGAACCTATGAAAGTTTATTTGGCTCCTTATGTCTATTGGATTGATGATCCAGATGACCCTGCTATTCGTGTTGGTAAAGACGGCCGTGAACCGTTCGGCTTGGTTGTTAAATGCCCTTATCTCCATATTATCGGATTGAATACTCATCCTGAAAATACAGTCCTGGCATCCAGTCGTGGACAGACACAGGGGGCTGTCGGTAATTTCACCATGTTTGATTTTTGGGGAGACGGTCTGTTAGTAAAGGACTTGACCATGGGGAATTTCTGTAATGTCGATTTGGAATACCCTCTGAAGAAGGAATTAAGCAGGAAGAAAAGAATGTCTGCCATCACTCAGGCACATGTCGCTTATTGTCATGGCGACAAGATTGTGGCGGATAATGTACATTTCATCAGCCGCTTGAACATGAATCCGTTGAATGGCGCCAAGCGGATACTTTTTAATAAATGCCACATGGAAAGTACGGATGACGCATTGACCGGAACAGGGGTTTATCTGGATTGTACACTTCATTTTTATGGTCAGAAACCTTTTTGGAGAAGTGATATGGGCGGAGCTGTATTTTTGAACTGTGACTTTTATGTATGTCATGAGGAAGACCGGCAATATTTTTGTAAGTCGGTCGGGCCGTTAAGTATTGTCGATTGCCGTTATCATTCGAAGAAGCCGGTTTATGCGGGCTGGACACATGATCCTACAGATTGGTTGCGTTGTTACCAATACAATGTGAAACTGAACGGGCAACCTTATGTAATAGGGGCTGACAAGCCTTATAATACGGTTTGCATGGATCAGCTGAAGCAACTGAAAGCTTTCCGGCTGGAAGAGAATGAAGAGGTAGTTTATAATACTTACAATTTATTGAGAGGAGAGGATGATTGGGATCCTCTTCAGGTGAAAGACCGTGTCATTGCTATAGGTAAGCGGGATGGAAGGGATTATACCCGGATGCCCTCCTGTCTTTCTGTAGAGCCTTTAACGGCTTCCATCCAGACTGGTGGCCGGACGGTCAAATTGACTGCAACAGTAAAAAGGCATTGCAACTATGTACTGAATAATGTTCCCGTGAAGTGGAAAGTACAACAAGGTTATGAAAAGGATGTGAAATTATCTACTTCCGAGGGTTATGAATGTGTTGTCGAGGCAACTAATACGGAGGATGAAACAAAACATTTCACTGTGATAGCCTATACAGAGGATGGCTTGGAATGTGCGACGGAACTTACGGTTGCTCCCGATTATGTACCGGCTCCCTCGTTTACGGAAGAGCCGGAATTGAATATTGCTAAAGGAGTAGCTACTGTCAGTTATGCTTTAAATTTGAATGGGCGCAAGGATGAATCATTGATAACCTGGTATAGATGTACGGACAGGAACGGGACTGATAGACTTCCGGTTTCTGTATCCCGCTTGAATGAACCGGAATATTCCTATACGTTGGTAAAAGAAGATGTTGGTTATTATCTGATGGCAGCTATCGCTCCCAAGCATCTGCGTTGTTTGCCGGGGGAAGAACGGATTGTTGTTTCCAATTCTCCGATAAAGAAAGGGCAAGTGAATATCACTCATATATTTGAAACGGATTTTCAGAACTTTCCATGTAAGAATCAACCACAACTTTTACCGGGATTTTGGACGATTGGTGGATATAAGCCTTTGGATACGGCAGCATACGATTGGCAGGTAGTTCCGGATAAGGATTATTGGATTTATGGACCTGGAATGAATGGTTCTCACGGAACCGGTTTGTTGCAGGATCAGAAAGGAGCCCGTTTGCTGTATACTCCATTGGATGGCAGCTATGGAGATATGGCAATCACATTGAATGTGGATGCCAGTAAAACAGCAGGACAAGGTTTTGGTAGTGCTACAGGACAGTATTTGGATTTGTATATCAAGTTTGATACCCGTACTTTAACGGGATATGCATTGCGTATCATTCGTACGACCAAGTATAGTAATGCGGTTGATTTTATTTTGATGAAATATGAGAACGGGGTGGCTGAAGCCATCAGTCAACCGGTGTCTTCTACCTGCTATCGTACAAATTGTACTCTGACATTGACTGCTAAAGGAGGAAAATTGACAGCACATGCTTCAACAACGACTCCGCTTCCGGCGCCTGTAACTGATCCGAACTTGAAACTTTCGGTAGATTTGGAGGCGGATATAGCCTCGAACACTTTTGGGGGCACCGGTATCCAGCATACGGGCAGTTGTGGTGAAAGTACAACGATGCTGCATTATATGAAGGTGGAATGGGAATAGAATGATTAAGACTTGAATTTAATACTGATGAATCTATGGTTACATTAAAATCGTTTTTAGGTATGATTGCCGCAGTTCCTTTTATAATGGCGTGTAATCAGACAGGGCAGGTCAATGCAACACTTTTTCCTGCTTCCGGTTCGGAAAATGTCAATCCGGACACTCATTTGGTTCTTACTTTTTCCGAAACTCCTGTCCTTGGAGATTCCGGTATGATACGGGTTTATGACGCAGTTACTGACCAAGTGGTGGACAGTTTGGATTTGAGTATTCCGTCTGGTCCTACGGAGAGCCGTACGTATGGTCCGGAATGTGATTATACAAAAGTGCCTTATGACTATACTCGTACCGTTATGCCTACCAATAAAGATACTCGTCCGGGTACTCCTTCGGGAACGGCGGAACCTACTCCTCCTGTGTACCAGCTTACTATTATAGGGGGATTTACGGATGCCTTTCATTTTTATCCCGTCATCGTGCGTGATTCTATAGCTACTATTTATCTACACAATAATATGCTGGAATATGGGCATACTTACTATGTGACTATAGATAATGGTGTGTTAAATTTAGCTGATGGCAGTTTTCAAGGAGTCACTAAAGAAGATGAGTGGATTTTCACTACTAAATCTGACATGCCGGAACTTTCAGATACATTGATTGTGGATGTTGCAGGAAAAGGAGACTTTAATACAGTTCAGGGAGCCTTGGATTTTATTCCTGATTTTAATGAACAACAGACTGTGATTTTAGTTAATCCCGGTGATTATGAAGAATTGGTCTATACAAGAAATAAATGGAATGTTAAAATTAAAGGAGCAGGAATGACCGATACTAAAGTACATTATGCAAATAATGAAGTCTTTAATCCTCATCCGCTGACTGTGAAAACCAATGAGTGGCCCGGTACATTTCCTTCCCGTCGGGCGGCTTTCATGCTTGATAATTGCAAGGATATAGTCATTGAGGATATGACCATTGCTACAGATTTAAAAGGTCAGGCAGAAGGGTTGTTGATTAATGGAGAAAGGATTGCTTTATACCGTGTACATATTATAGGTTCAGGAGATGCATTGCAGGCGAATGGAACAATCTATATGGAATCTTGTGAGTTGGATGGTGGTGGTGATACTATTTTAGGACGTGGCAGCTTGTTTGCTTATAAAAGTAATTTCCGTAATGGTGGCGGCCCTTTCTCATGGGTAAGAAATACGGCGGGCAATCATGGTAATGTGTTTGTTGAATGCACTTTTTCTACGGAGGATGGTAAACAGGCGGATTACGGACGTACTAAAAGTAACCACGGTTCGGCCTATCCTGATGCAGAGTTTGTCTTGATAGATTGTAAAGTGAAAAATATAATTCCTGAAGGCTGGAGTTCTATTGGAGCGAAGACTGCTAAAATGTACGAGTATAATACTTGTGATATGGTGACAGGAAATCCGGTTGATGTATCCAAACGTCATCCATATTCCCGCCAGCTGACAAAAGATAAAGATACAGAGCTGATTAACAATTATCGGAACCCTGCTTTTGTTTTGAAAGGCTGGGTGCCGGATAGTTGTATAAATGGGACGAAGTAATAATTAGTGGAGATAAGTTTGCGCATCGAATATTGAGGTATCTAATTAAATATCGGAAACAGATATGGATGATCTATTAAAGTTGGAAACAGAAACTTTTAATAAATTATATACTGATTACAGGTTACGGTTTATTCGTTTTGCGCAAACTTATATTCTCGATATTTCTATAGCTGAAGATATTGTGATGGACACTTTAGCTTATTATTGGGAACATCGAAGAGATATAAAGAACGATGAGAATATATTAAGTTATCTTTTAACGGCTATAAAGCATAAATGCTTGAACTATTTAAGACAGGAACGCTTTCATTATGAAAAGAATAATTCTTTGTCTGAACTTGCTTTATGGGAATTGGATTTTAAGATATCAGCATTATCGGCATGTGATCCTTGTGAATTGTATACTAATGAGGTGCAAGAGATTGTAAATCATACGCTTGAAAAATTGCCATCAAAAACTCGACAGATTTTTTTTATGAACAGATATGAAGATATATCCTACCCTGAAATAGCTAAAAAGTTATTTGTGAATCAAAAAACCGTTGAATATCATATAAGTAAGGCATTAAAAGCTCTACGTGCTGTCCTCAAAGACTATCTTTCTTTTTTGATTTATCTAATTTAGCAGATTTTTTTGTTTTTCGTTTAGGGTATTTCCATTCTCATGTGCTTATAGAGTAAATAATGGAAAGAAAATGAATTTATTATCGTTGTATCATTTTTTTGCAGGCAAAGCATCTGACAAGCAGAAAGAAGCTATTAAACGATGGGCTGAAAGTTCACCGGATAATTATGAGACATTATGTCGTGAAAAGAAAATATTTGATGCAGGTATTTTGTTGGTAGATAAAAAGGAACTGTTTCAAAAAGAAAATGCCCCGTTGTTATATAAGTTAATTAATTATACCGTAAAGATAGCTGCGGTTGTTCTTTTGGTTGTTGTGTCTGTTACTATTTATAAGTATCAGGAATTGGTGAAAAAATCAGAGGTATTACAAACCATACTTGTTCCTGCCGGTCAAAGAATAAACATAATTTTACCCGATAGTACGTTTGTGTGCCTTAATTCTAATACGAAATTTAGTTATCCTTCTGTTTTTGCAACAAATAATCGTAAAGTAAAGTTGGATGGAGAAGCTTATTTTGAAGTATCGGCCAATAAAAATAAGCCATTTTATGTACATACTTCAAAAGGAGAAATCAAAGTACTCGGTACTCATTTTAATTTGGAAGCTTATTCTAACGCTGATGTATTTAAGACTTCTTTGTTTGAAGGCAAAGTTCGTGTCAGAGTAAAAGGTAACAATATTTATTTGAAACCTGATCAAATGGTATGTTATCATAAAAATGGAAAAATTCATTTGGAAACCATCCACGATTATGACCAGTTCCGATGGCGTGAGGGATTAATTTGTATAAAAAGCGCAAAATTGAAGGACATCATGAAAACTTTTACTAAATATTTTGGAGATAGCATTGTTATTCAAAATAAAGAGGTGGAACATTATAAATATACAGGAAAATTTAGACAAAGTAGAGGGGTTATTAATGCGTTAAGGTTATTGCAGAAAGATGCTCCTTTTACTATAGAGCAGGATGAGGACAAACAAATTATTTATATCAAATAGAGGTTCAAATACATAAAACACAACTATATTTTTTTTAAAACTAAAATCTAATAACATGGAAACAACTTATTTAAACGTATGTGATAGGCCAATAAGTCGGTGGTCTATTGTGAGATTACTGAAAACAGTCTTGTTGCTATTATGTGTGTCATTTAGTTCAGTGTACGTACAAGCATCAGATCGGAACGAAGGTATCACTATTTCATGTAAGAATGAAAGCTTGGAACAAGTGATACACTTGATTGAGAGCCAGTCATCTTATCTTTTTGTGTTAAATGATAAGGTGAATACTAAACACAAAGTAAGTATAAAGATAGAGAATGGAAATATAAATGCTATTCTGAATAAAATCTTTCAAGGTACCAATATGACGTATCAAGTTGATGGAGATCATATTTTAATTTCAACTACTCATAAAAGTATCGGTTTGGATGAAACACGACAGGCTACCATGATAAAAGGAAAAATAGTAGATAATGCAGGTGAGCCTATGATTGGAGTAAATGTATTGGTAAAAGGAACGACTAATGGTGCCATTACTGACTTTGAAGGTAATTATTCTCTTGCTGATGTAAACGAGAATGATGTATTAATGGTGACCTATATTGGCTATCTTACTCAGGAGATAAAAGTCGGGAAACAGTCTGTCATAAACGTTGTGATGAAAGATGATACTCAATCTTTGGATGAAGTGGTAGTGGTTGGATATGGTGTTCAAAAGAAGAGTGATTTGACTGGTTCTATATCTTCTATAAAACCAGCGGATATTACATCTACTCCTACTACCAATGCGTTGAAATCTTTGCAAGGTAAAGTAGCGGGATTGGATATAACACAATCTAGCGGGCAACCCGGAGCCTCTATTTCATTAACCATGCGTGGTAATCGTTCTCTTAAAGCTGACAATAATCCGTTAGTATTGGTCGATGGTATAGATTACGGATCATTTGTTGATATTAATCCTACTGATATTGAGTCTATTGAAGTCTTGAAAGATATCTCATCTACAGCTATTTATGGAACGAAAGGAGCTAATGGTGTAATTATTATTACAACAAAATCCGGAGCCAAGGGACAAAAGACGAAAATCGATTTTAATGCTTATGTTTCTATTAAAAATAAGGCTAAATACCCTCGTATGATGAATGGAGAAGAATATGCTCAATTAAAGAGAGAGGCCTATAGAACTACTAATTCAGCAGCGCCGGATCAATATATGGATGATGCTTTGATTTTCAATGCAGAAGAATTGGAGTATTTGGAAAAAGGTTATTGGGTTGATTGGCAGGATTTATTGTTGGGTACCGGTATTACCCAAAATTATGAAATCAGTATGTCTGGTGGTACGGAGAAAACATCTTATTCATTATCATTTGGTTTTCAAGATGATAAAGGATTGTTGAAAAATGATGTATTGAAACGTTATAATGGTCGTATTAGTCTTGATCATAAGATAAATAAAATTTTCAATGTGGGTGTGAATGTTTCATATACTTTTAAAGATCAGGATAAGAGACAGAATCCATTGAATTTGGCTAACAAAATACCATGTATAGGCAGAGCTTATGATGATAATGGTAATTTTATATTAAACCCTGCTCCTGGAAATAGTTCTGCATTCAGTCCTTTATGTGATGAGCAGCCGGGTGCTTACGAGGATAATATTCGTACGAAACGTATGTTTGCTTCGGGGTATTTGAATGTGAATATTCTGAAAGATTTTTTCTTTAAATCCACTATTGGCATTGATGTTACAGATAGTCGGGAAGGTATTTATAAAGATAAAAATACAGTAGCTAATCTTGGTGTAAAATCTACCTCTTCTGTTCAGGCGGATAACGATTGGCGTTATACTTGGGAGAATATACTGAATTACTCCAAAACATTTGGGAAACATGGACTAACTGCAATGATTGGTAGTAGTACCACTGCTTATGGATATGAAAAGGTTTTGGCTAGTGGAGCTAACCAAGCTTCTGCTCTGACTTCATTCCACGATCTGGGAGCAAATGCTGATTCAAAAGAAAATGCCAGTCAATTGATTGAGACGCAAATGGTTTCTTTCTTTGGACGATTGAATTATAAGTTTAATGAACGTTATTTATTCCAAGCTTCTTTGCGTGCTGATGGATCTTCCGTTTTGGCGAAAGGGCACAAGTGGGGGTATTTCCCGTCAGCATCCGCTGCGTGGCGTATTTCAGAAGAAGGCTTTATGGCTGATCAAGATATTTTTAGTAATTTGAAATTACGTTTAAGTTGGGGAGTTGCTGGTAACAGTGCAATTGATGCTTATGCTACTTTAGGAGGACTTAAAAAATCAGTATATACATTTGGCAGTAGTGTTTATGGATATTATCCTAGCGAGATTGCAAATAAAGATTTGACTTGGGAAAAAACATCGACATGGAATCTTGGACTGGATTTCTCAATTTTAAGAAATCGCATATCTGGTACAATTGATACTTATATTTCACAAACCTCGGATTTGTTACTTCCAAGTTTATTGCCTAGTTCTACTGGATATGCATCTGTTATGCAGAATATAGGTAAAACAGAAAATAAAGGTATTGAAGTGACATTGAATACAATTTGGTTTCAAAATAAAAATTTTAGTTGGAATACGGATTGGACATATAGTTTGAATCGTGAAAAAATTAAAGCTTTAAATAGTGGTGTAACGCGTGATGAAGGTAATCTTTGGTTTGTTGGCTCTCCTACTCAAGTTTTTTATGATTATAAAAAGATTGGTATCTGGCAATTAGGTGAGGAAGTTCAGGCCAAAGCTTTTGGAGGATTTAAGCCAGGGGATATTAAAGTGGCAGATATGTCACCTAAAGGTTCTGAAGGTGAAGGCGTTTTCTCTACGGATGACCGGGTTATTTTTTCAAGAGTTCCTAAGTATACGTTTGGTATAACTAATAATATCATCTATAAGAATTTTGATTTAATGTTCTTTATTTATGGTCGTATCGGACAATATGTAAAAGATGCCTATACTCAGCTATACAAGCCAAGTGCGTTGGAAAATAGCGCACCTGTAAATTATTGGACACCTGAGAATCCTAGCAATGAGTATCCTCGTCCCAATAGTGGTTATTCAACGAACAGCTATTTGTTACAGTCTTCATTGGCATTCCGTAAAGCTTCTTTTGTGAAAATACGAGATATTACATTGGGATACACACTGCCTAAAGAATGGACATCCAAAATGATGGTGCAGAAGTTGCGTATTTATTGTTCTTTGAATAATTTCATTACCTTCACGGATTTCCCGAATTATGATCCGGAAAGCAATGGAAGTATGGACTTTCCATTGGCGAAGCAAGTGTTGTTTGGCATCAATCTTAGTTTGTAATCTTTAATTATGATCATTATGAAAACAAAATTTTATTATTATATAAGCATATTATTTCTTTGTTTATGTCATGTCTCTTGTGAAGACTTTCTAGAAGAAACTAATAAAAGTGGATTGACAACGGATCCATTTATGAAAACGAAAGTTGGAATAGAGAGTGCGTTGAATTCCTGTTATTCGGGTGCAAGGACATTTTATGGTCAGGAAGATGGTTTTGGTATGACAGAATCTGGTACTGATTTGTTTTTGCGTGGGGGAGATAATAAAGCAAATCAATTGGCTGATTATACTATTGACTTAAATGGCTCCCAATCAACTATCGGAAATGTTTGGAAAAATCTTTATTTGTCATTAAGCGCTTGTAATCAGACTATTTCTTTGTTGCCAAGTGAAGTATTGACCGAAGCTGAAAATAAGTCATTTGAAGGCCAGGCTAAGTTTTGGAGAGCCTTCTATTTGTGGTTGATAACAGAAACTTGGGGAGACGTGGTATTGAACACAGAACCTATAACGGGTGCTGTTACTGAAGCACACCGTTCGTCTGTAGAAGATTTTTATAAAGTTATTTTTGATGATTTAGATGTGGCTGTCAATCAACTGGCACCAGGCAAATCAACAGATGGTAGAATAACTCAGGATGTAGCTAAAGCTTTTAAAGCAAGAGCTTGTTTGACCAGAGCTTGTGCAACGGGCGAGGCTTCGCTTTATGCTGAGGCCGCTGTGTTGGCAAAGGATATTATCAATAGTCAACGCTATTCTTTCTATACTGATTATAGTGATATGTGGGATATTGCCAATTGTGATGGAGGTACAAACAAAGAAGCAATTTTTTCTATAAATTACACCAACTCAGAATTAGAAAATAATGCTTTTGATGCTACTGCTACTAATTCGGGTAATAAAGGGATTGTTGATTTTGTGATGAAATATGATAAGGAAGCCGGAATGGAACGCGATGTCTTGAATGCTCGTCCTTTCCAAAGATATATGCCGTCCAGGTATCTGCTGCAATTATATAATGAGAATATAGATCAGCGTTATAAAGTGACGTTTAAAGATGCCTGGTACGCTAACAAGAATCCGTTATCCGAGAGTGATTTAAAAGTTTATCCTTTAATGGCTACAGGAGATACGGCCATATATATCATGAAAACGGCTGCTACTGATTCACAAAAAGTATGGGCGTCAAAGCGGTATCGTTTGCTGGATGTTAATGACGTGTACACTTCGGAAGGTAAAGCTATCTTAAGGTCGCAATTTGTAGAAATGCATAAGTTTGCCGATCCTACGGCGGTTTATAATCAGGATTGGTGTCAACGGGATGCATTTGTCATTCGTTTGCCGGAAATGTATTTTATTGCAGCCGAAGCGATGCTGCAAACGAATAAACAGGAAGCGGTGGATTTGATGAATGAATTCTTGATGAAACGTGCAATACCAGGTAAAGAAAATGACATGAAAATTACTGAATCGGAACTGACTATCGATTTTATTTTAGATGAGAGGGCTAGGGAATTGTGTGGAGAACAAATACGTTGGTTTGATTTAAAACGAACTAAAAAGTTAGTTGAATACGTTAAGTTGCATAATATGGATGCAAAAGATAATATTCAAGAATATCATATGCTACGTCCGATACCCCAAAATCAATTGGATGCGGTGACTAATAAAGATGAATTCACTCAAAATCCCGGATATACAAAATAAAGTAATTTTGTAAAAGGAGTATATTGAAGTATTTCTTCTTAACATACTCCTTTTATAATATACCATAAAGAAAAATAGAGGTAAAATGAAATCAGCTATAAAAAAAATATTCGTTTTAGCGGGTTGTGTACTATTGTTTGTAACATCTATGAGAGCACAGAGGGCATGTCTCAATTTATCAGAAACTCTATGGAATATCACTCTTGATCGTTCGGCTGTATGGCAAAATGATTCTCTTTATGTTCCTCCTGTCAATATTCATGACCTCCCTGTTCATATACCTACCGGAGGCTGGAATTTGCTTGATACACCCGATAAGATAGGGGTGACACTTCCTGCTACCGTAGAGCAACACCTATGGGGATGGAATGGAGAAACATTTGGAGTTACCGGAAATTATGTAGGGGTTTCATGGTTTGATACAAAAATAAATGTACCTGCTGATTGGAGAAATAAACGGATAGTGATGAATGTTGCTTCTGTCCGTTTTAGAGCTGAGATTTTTGTTAATAAAAAATTGGTGGGATATGATTTGGTGAATAGTACGCCGTTTGCTGTAGATGTGACACCTTTTATTCTACCTGGTCAGGAAAATGTGATTGCTTTCCGCATTACTGATCCAAATGGTAATTTTAATTGGAAAGATTCCCAAGTCTATACATGGGGAGAGTATAGAACTAATCCTTCTCATGGTTTTGGCGGTATAACTGGAAAAGTGGAGTTGGTTGCTACGGATAAGTTATATATTGGAGATGTTTTTATTAAAAACCAACCGGACCCTCATTCTATTGAAGTTGAAGTGACGGCTTGTAATGAAACAAAGAACCCGATGAAGGCTCAGAAAATGCTTTTAACAGTAAAAGAACATAAAGGTGAGAAAGTACTTTACCGAAAAGAATACCCTGTTGAAAATCTTGTTGTCGGAGAGAATAAACAAACTTTTCATATTCATTTGCCAGCGGCAAAATTGTGGAGTACGGATTCTCCTCATCTTTATGATTTGTCTGTTTCAGTAGGTACGGATAATTATACGCAGCGTTTTGGATTCAGATGGTTTGAAGTGAAGGATATTCATGGAGATAAGCAATTTTTCTTGAATGGAAAAAGAATTGTTTTACGTACAGCTATTTCATGGAGTTTCTGGCCGGATAATGGGATCACTCCATCTGATGAGTTGGCTAGGAGACAAGTGGAGAGTGCTAAAAAGCTAGGACTTAACATGTTGAATTTTCACCGTACTATCGGGCATAGCAATGTCTTGGATTATGCTGATGAATTGGGACTATTATACTTTGAAGAACCGGGAGGCAATCAGTATCCTATCAGTCACTTTAATGATAATAACAAGCAAAGCAAGTTTTATTTTGCTTACCGGAATGAAAAATTGGCGCGAATGATTAAACGTGACCGTAACCATCCGTCTCTTGTTATTTATAATTTGCATAATGAACGGGGAGCTTGGCCACAGGTACAGGATTATGCGCAGATGCGTATGGCACATTCGTTGGATCCTACCCGTATCTTAACTTATAATTCCAGTAATGGAGAGAATCCGGAAAATGAGGCGAATGCCCGTTTTAAATTGCACTTGATGCCAAACGATACTACTTTTTATGATTATGGATGGTATGACAGGCATCATGCAGGTGGTCCGGGTTGCTATCATGATAATTTATATTTGGGTAAAGATAACTATCACCGTTTTTCAGATCATAAGGATGAGATTATTTATTGGGGGGAAGACGGGGCTATTGGTACTCCGCCGCGTCTTCAGCTCATTCGGGATGAAATCCTGCAATCTGGCACTACTTCTGGATGGGAAGCGATGGATTATATGAAGTGGTATGATGCATATGATTCGTTTCTTAAACACAATGGATTTGCCAAAGCATTTCCTACAGTGGATGATTTGACCCGTGCCATGGGGAATGTGGCTTTCTATTATCAAGGTAGGGTAATTGAGAATATTCGTATCAGTAATACGGTGGATGCTTATGCTGTAAATGGTTGGGAAAGTATGAAACTGGAAAATCACTCCGGCATTGTTGATAATTATCGTTATCCTAAAGGAGATGTGGAAGTAATGGCTCGTTATAACCAACCGTTATTTTTAGCTGTAAAAATGAATCGGAAAGTGCTGAATGTTGGAGATACGACTATAGTAGATACTTATATTGTAAATGAAAAGAATTTGAAGGGGAATTATTCTCTTCAATTGATCGCGAAAGATGCGGAAGGTACTGTATTGGCTACCCATGTATCTAGTGTACATGTTAAAGGGGGGAATGTATATGGTCAATGTTTACAGATCGGCTGGAATTTTGTTCCTCGGGCAACAGGCTATGTTTGTATTGAAGCAAAGTTGGTCAAAGGCAAAAAAACTTTTGCAACTGGAAACGATTCTTTGTTTGCTGTAAGTTTGAATACGAAAGGAATTACAGCTAATGGTTCTATTGCTGATACTACGGGCGTTCTGAGCAATTTTATGAAAACAGTTGGTTTTGATATTCCGGAATATAAAGAAGGAACACCTTCGGGAGATTATTTGTTGGTTGGCGCCTTTGAACCTACTCAATGGGGAAGTGGTATGAGTGATATTATGGAATGGGTTTACAAGGGACATACATTGATTATTGTGGATAATGCGGAAAGGTGGGCTGAGTTCTTAGCGGATAAAGAAGTTTTGGATTATCGTGGTTCAAAGAAACTAGGTACGGCTTGGTATGGTGGGAACTTTTTCAATAGAGAACATCCTATTTTTGATGGATTGCCTGTCAATTGTGTCTTTAATTGGGAATATCAATGCTTTGCTACTTACAACCGTCATCGTGTAGGGTTGCGTTGCTTTAATGGGGAAACATTGGTTGCTTGTGTTTCCGATCATAAAAAAGAAGTTTATTCTGCCTTGTCTGTTATTCCGGCAGGTCGTGGAAAAATAATTATTACTACATTGGATATTCCTGCATGTATAAAGGATGTCAAAGCTTATACAGTTCCTGTTGATCTTGATGGCATGAACGAGTCGATGAATACTTTTAATACCAAAAGCGAGAATAGGGCTAATGTAGTGGGCCAACAGTTATTATTGAATTTAATAAAAGAAAGTAATAGATAATTATGAAGAAGAGTATTATTGCCATAGCATTTTTGTTGTTATGTCCATTTTATGGGGTGAGAGCACAGGAGAGACCATTTTTTGATTTGTCAGGAAAAGGATGGCATTTATGGCAGGATAAAAATGCAGCTTGGCAGACAGAGGATATTTATTTGACATTGGAAGAGGCACG
>ENA-UPWN01000463-UPWN01000463.1-human-gut-metagenome-genome-assembly--contig:-NODE-463-length-20571-cov-7.248268_pt1 | contig 20571 bp, 13 predicted proteins | sample MGYA00250050_ERZ773377 | MGnify/ENA primary metagenome ERZ773377 (study PRJEB29103, sample SAMN06112008) | human gut metagenome | biome: human gut; feature: ankylosing spondylitis patient; material...
TAGACACCGCTGTTGAAATGGGTTACTCCAGATTGCGGCGACAGAAAAACGAAGCAAAAAAATTTTGCATCATTATAGAAAATATGGAATACGAAGAACCACATCAATTTGGATATGATTTTATCATCGGTTTTCGGCAGATGGCAGAACCTGCTGGTTTTGTTGTGGATGTTATCGAGACGACCATACAAATACAAAAAAAGACGCCTTACGACGTCTTTATGCTACAAAATGATTATGTAGGAGCATTTGTACTCGGCTTTTCTCTCAATGATCCTTGGATGAAAGATTTCAAGACAAGCCACACTCCCACCGTTCTTTATGACAACTACATACCAGCCAACCCATTTATCGCTTCCATCGGAATCGACAACAGCGAAGGTATGGCACTTGCTGTATCCCATCTAAAAAAACTGGGACATCAAAAAATCGGATACCTCAGCAGTGCACTCGGCTCCCATATTATGCAAGTACGGCACAAGGCATTTTTTCATGCTATGAAACAAAACGATCTAAAAACCGAGCCAAATTATGCTGGTTCCTCTTACTACATTACACAGTGTATTGAAAAACATTTGCCACGTCTTCTAGATCTTGGAATGACCGCAATCGTATGCAGCCACGACCAGATTGCTAACTCGGTCATCGTGCAATGTCAACAACTCGGTTACCGTGTTCCCAAAGACATCAGTATCATCGGTTTTGACGATCTCCCTCTTTGTGCCTACACCTCTCCCCCACTCACCACGATCCGTCAGAACCGGATTGAGCTCGGCAAATGTGGTTATTATGCACTAGACAGTCTACTAAATAACGTATCGATTGGAACTATATTACTTCACGCGCAATTGATTGTGAGAAATTCGACTGATAGAATTTTTAAACTTCGTTAACAAAGATGTCATTTTTTAAACACACTTTTATCACATTTTCATAGTATTATAGTATATGAATAAAGGATAAAACCTTTAAGTTTCTTTTTTCATAACGCCGGTCGAAAGACCGGCCCTTTCCTTTTTATAGGGAATGTTCTGTAACAAATATACAAATTTCTCATTCGCATTTCCTCCAAGGGTCTCTTTATCTGTTCCCACTATCCCCAAAAAATATCTATCTTAAAATATAATTCCACACACGAAAAAAGCCGCAACCCTTGATTTCTCAAGAATCACGACTTCTATACTGCGGATGACAGGAATCGAACCTGCACGGTCTCCCACTAGATCCTAAGTCTAGCGCGTCTGCCAGTTCCGCCACATCCGCATATCTGATTTATCGGAATATCTCCCGAAGAATAAATATGAACAAGCTTACGCTTGTCCATTTAGTGAAGCATCGGGGATTCGAACCCCGGACAACTTGATTAAAAGTCAAGTGCTCTACCGACTGAGCTAATGCTCCATAATAATTACTGGGCTAGTTGGATTCGAACCAACGAATGCAGGAGTCAAAGTCCTGTGCCTTACCGCTTGGCGATAGCCCACTATAGAAGGGTGGATAGTGGGACTCGAACCCACGATATCCAGAACCACAATCTGGCGCGCTAACCAACTGCACCATACCCACCACAAAGCGTGCTTGAAGGGATTCGAACCCCTGACCCACGGCTTAGAAGGCCGTTGCTCTATCCAACTGAGCTACAAACACACATTTGATTTCCTGTTCCCAAATCCTCTAAAAGGCTTTAGGAAAGCGGGTGATGGGAATCGAACCCACGTATCTAGCTTGGAAGGCTAGTGTTCTACCATTGAACTACACCCGCAAAGTCGGGGTGACAGGATTCGAACCTGCGACCTCCTGGTCCCAAACCAGGCGCTCTAGCCAAGCTGAGCCACACCCCGAAGGATAATCTCCAATGCTTTTCACCTCTTGAGAAGCTTTGTTTTGTCTCTCAATCCGTGACGCAAGAGTTATTATATAAGAGCGCAAAGAAAATGTCAACACTTTTTTTACATTTTTTTCAACTTTTTTCTAATTGCCCGAATCCCTGATTTTTCGAGGTCTTTGCGCCTATAAATACTCAATTTCAAACGTTGCCTCTCCTTTTTTATCAAGATCCATAATAATATAAGATGGTCTTTTTCCTTCCTGCCTCGGATAAGAAAGGCTGCCCGGATTTAGCGCAATGACATCCTTATGATAATCGATGATCGGACGATGGGTATGCCCAAACATAACGATATCAAATCCTCTTCCTTCTGCTTCGCGCTCAATATCTTCAATCCCGGTATTAACATAATAGTAGTGTCCATGGGTAATAAGCACTTTATACTTTCCAATCTGCAGCTCTTTTTCCCGTGGCAGTGAGGAAAAAAAGTCGTTATTCCCCGCCACCACTTCCACAGGGCACCCTGCCTGCTCTGCGATATAATCCTCATACCCCTCAGCATCACCAAGATGGATCAAAAGATCAACCGGGCACTCCCGCTCTAACACTTTTAAAAGATTTTCATGTTTTCTATGGGTATCACTGATGATTAATATTTTCATAGGTTTTCCTTCGCAAGTTTCTCTTTCATGGCACGCAGTGCTTTTCCCCGGTGACTGATCTCATTTTTCTGTTCTTCCGAAAGTTCTGCGGTTGTACATCCGTATTTTTCCACGCAAAAAATTGGATCATAACCAAATCCATTCTCGCCTGCAATTTTACCCCCGATATAGCCTTCCATGGTCTCTCTTGTCACAAATTCCCTTCCATCCGGCAGCACTGCTGCAATGGAACAGACGAAGCGGGCAGTTCGTTTCTCCTTTGGAACACCTGCCAGAAGGTCTAAAATCGCCTGATTTTTAATATCATAAGATATATCCTCACCGATAAAACGTGCAGAATAAATCCCCGGCTTTTTGTGCAGGTAATCCACTTCCAGCCCGGAATCATCTGCCATCACAATTGCCCCAGGTGCCTCCTTAGACACTGCTCTTGCCTTAATGAGTGCATTCTCCTCAAATGTCTTTCCATCTTCTACAATATCCAGTTTTATTCCTGCCTCTTTCATGGATAAAAGTTCCACATCCAGATCTGCCATAATGTCTCTGATCTCGCGCATTTTTCCTGCGTTTCCTGTTGCAAAAATAATTTTTGTCATCTTTTTAATATCCTTTCGCAAATGCATCCAGAACAGCGTCATAAACGCCTTCTGCCGCTTTTTTCTGATAATCGGTACTGTTAAGAAGATTAAGTTCCTCCTGATTTGTCATAAATCCGACTTCGATCAATGCTACCGGAACTTCGCTGGTCCGAATGATATAAATCTCATCGCCTTCCACAAGCCCCTTATCCCTGCTCTCCAGCGCCTCCGTCACATGATCCAGGCAAATCTGCGCAAATGCCTTACTTCCCAACTCTTTCGTATCTGACTCACTGTACATCACCTGTGTACCGTGTGTCGAGGACATCCGCCCGCTTTTCGTTGAATTATTATGTATGCTGATGAACAGATCTGCCTGAGACTTATTCGCCAGTTGTACCCTCTGGTCAAAAGTCGGGTTGCTGTCATCCGTTCTTGTATAGTAAACACCGATATTCTCATCGCTGTTATCAAAAATCGCTTTCAGCTGCAGCACAATTCCAAGGTCAATATCTTTTTCGTTGATTCCCTGTTTCGTTGCTCCCGGCGCTCTTCCACCATGCCCGGCATCCACAACCACGACTTTGTCATAGACTTCATGCGGCGTCAGAAAATCAAAATAGTAATAATTCTCATCATAATCCATATCCAGTTCATAAACCTGATCCATCGTGATCTCGATCAGTCCACTGCTTCCCTTGCTCACTGCATAAGAAAGATTATCAATATGGTTGCTGCTTCCTGTCAATGGATCATTCTCAAAATAACTGACCTCTGTCTGCGGCAATTCGATACGGACAGTTTGTGTCACATAGTCATTTGAGATTGTGATATCACTCCCCTTTACTCCCGCCGGAATCTTCAGACGCAATTGTCTCTGTTCTGTGTCATCTGCCACTTCTGTATTTTTAATTGTAAGATCACTCATTGTAATCTTCTGTTCTGCAAGTTCTGCCTCTGCGATCCGCTCCTCCTCACGCTCCACTGCCCATGTGTGGATTGTCGGAAGTTTCGGCAATAACACACACACTATGATCATGAGAAGAACCGCTGTCACGGTTGCAAACTTCATTGCTTTCTCTTCCACGTAACCCCCTGTTAACGGTCATTACTAAATGCTTTGAGACAAATATTACAATTCTCCACATTTTTTACATTTTCCCACTCAAAACCATTGGCACTGACATAACCTTCGCCGTCATCTAAGACGACATCGGCCGTGGCATCATCCGCCTCATACTCAATGGCAAGCGGATGTACTGCATCCGGTGTACTGATAAATAATACCACCGCATACCGCTCTCCTGCATCCAGTGCAATTTGTTTGTCAAATGGGATTGTATAATAACCTGCATTACTCAATTTTCCTGATGCTACCGGTGTCATATTACTCAAAGATGATTCATCTTCAAAATTTTTCACAACATAAAGCTGATACTCCGAATCTTTTCCTGTGGCATAAAAGCTCGCAGCCGTAAGATTCTGATTGGATTCCGCAGTATAAACATTTGCACCGTAAATGCTCTCTTTGTTATAGCCGAGCTGTCCTACCCAGCCGCAGAGATCACTCTGATAAATGTGATCATAGTTATCACTGTCCTCAATTCCTGTATACACGACATTGTGGGTACCAATATTCGTATCATAGTAAGAAATATAAAAAATCCCGCCATCACCGAATTCGCTTCCCCAGCTGTTCTGACAGATAAATGCTCCGTCCCCCTCAAGATCAACGGAAAAATTATCCTTGGAATAACTGTCGTCCCAGCCGATGATCACAACATCATGGTTTGGTTTTTCCGTACCGATATAGCAGTACGAACTTGTTCTGCGGTCATAATAAGGTGATTTCGACTGTGAACTTTTTAACGAGTTATAAATCGAAGTCTGCACGCCACCGTATTTAAATACTGCTTCCTTTATCTTCTCATAATCTTTTCCATCGATGATCTGCATCTCCTGCACATGCTTTACAGCCGTAAGATCCGGGTTTGTTTTGTTATCTCCATACGGATCATCCTTTTCGAATACCGGTCCTTTCCATGACGCAAGATATGCCATTCCCATCGTGTACTCACCACCATCGTCCTGCGCCAGATGAAACCCATTATTCAATGTCATATGATCCACCGAAAACTGATAATCCTGCTCCGGTAAAAGAACGGATTCCATCGCACTCAACGCTGCAAAAGACCAGCAGGTTCCATACGTTCCCTGATTGCGGATAGCAGAAACCCTCGCTCTGTCCCGCAGATCGTACTTTGTCGGAATGATCGTTGCACTCTCCGACACATCTGCTGCCTGTGCCTTATTTTCCTGAATATTCCACGTATAGGAATAGTCCAGATAATTGGACAGGTCATTCAGACTCACATAATACTCTTTGTTCTTTTTGATCATCGGGGAAACCACTTTTTCCTTCTTTCCATTGACCTCTATCATATCGTCATTCAGAGAAAAAGAAAGCTCACTGTTATGCTTCTCTACCAGAAGCGTATCCTCATTATAAATATGTGCGCTGCAGTTTAATGCATCCCGTAAAATGGATACCGGAACCATGATGTCCAGATTCGCATCCATGAAAAACTGATACTTCTCATTCGTGTATTCTTTATTGTCGATCACAACTGAGAGCAGTCCTTCGTTAACGCTCTGAGCGATCAGAGGATTCCAGGTCTCCTCCTCAAGCTGCGCCCCACGGAAACGGTTCACAGTCTGATACTGTTCGCCAAAATTATTAAATTTTATCAAAAGTGCAACTGCCAGCACACCCGTGAAGGCAATATAACGCTTCGAATACTTCATGTACCCTTAAATCTCCTTAATTGCGTTTTTTAGGAGGCTTCGGTCCTAAAAACTGGTAAAAATAAGTCTTTAACATACCGTTATAAATCTTGCGGTTTTTATCCGCTTTTCTTCCAATATACTTTTCTGTATCAGTATAGCTTGTGATCAGAAACATCGACCAAGAATCCAGTCTCTGGTATGCCTGCCCAATCTGTGTATACAATTCCGGCAGATCTGCCTTATCCTCAAGACGCTCTCCATACGGTGGATTTGTGATGATGAAGCCATATTTTTTCGGATGGCTTAAATCTGCAACCGCTCTCTGCTGAAAATGGATCATGTGTTCCACTCCCGCACGCTTCGCATTTTCCCTTGCTGCTTTGATCACATCTCCATCAATGTCATATCCCTGAATATCTACTTTCACAGTAGTGTCGATCATATCCTCTGCCTCTTTCACACACTCATACCAGAGTTTGCGGTCAATCAGGTTTGTCCATTCCTCTGCTGTAAAATCACGGTTCATTCCCGGTGCGACATTCGCTGCGATCATTGCTGCCTCGATTGGGAAGGTACCACTTCCACAAAATGGATCGACCAGAATCCGGTCCTTTCTCCAAGGGGTTAACATAATTAAAGAAGCTGCAAGAGTTTCCGTCAATGGAGCCTTACTCGTCATCGTTCTGTATCCACGTTTATGTAAAGAATCACCGGATGTATCCAGCGCCACCGTCACTTCGTCCTTCAGTAAAAAAATACGGACCGGATAAGCTGCTCCATCTTCTTTGAACCATTCCTTGTGATATTTCTGTTTCATGCGCTCCACCATTGCTTTTTTGGCAATGGACTGGATATCGGATGGACTGAACAACTTGCTGTTGATAGAAGACGCTTTTTTCACCCAGAACTTTCCATCCTCCGGAATATATTCTTCCCACGGAAGGTTCTTGATTCCCTGGAAAAGTTCTTCAAAAGTCGTTGCCTTAAACCTTCCGACCTGGATCATAACACGTTCTGCCGTACGTAGAAAAATGTTGGCACGGCAGATTGCTTCCTCATCACCTTCAAATGTCACTCTGCCATCTTCTACTTTTGTGATCTCATAGCCAAGATCATATATTTCTCTTTTTAAAACTGCCTCTAACCCAAAGTGGCAAGGCACAAGTAAATCAAATGTTCTCACTGAAATCTCCTCTAAAAATAAGTCTAAAAACCTATTCTTATATTATCTGTTCTATTTTGAACTGTCAATTGCAAAAATATTTCCATGAGAAATGGTTCTGCCCGTCTAACGCCTTATCTGCTCCTGCATTGCATTTGCACCGCCAATCACAGTATAAACCTCATACCCTTCTTTTCCCAGCTTGCGCGCTGCAAGAAGACTTGTACTCCCATACTCACAGTATAAAAGCAGCGGCCGGTACTTTGAAAAACGACAGCACCAGCTGTCCTCATCACTGTACGGGATATTTACCGCACCCGGATAGTGATATTTTCTGTATTCCTGAGGTTCTCTGATATCAACTACACGCACCCTCTTTTGAAAACAAATATTCTGGATATCTCTTGGATAAATGGTATAAAATGCCATATTTCCCCCTTTATAACAAGAAACAGATTACAGTGTGATCTGTAATCTGTCTCTGATTCTTTCCTTATTACATATTATGCAATGATTTGTTTTCCGTGCTGCTACTCTTCGTGATGGCAGTCAGAAGTTTTGTTTGTGGATTTGTTTGTGGACTTATTTGTTGACTTATTTGTTGACTTATTGGTAGATTTGTTCTGACCACTCTTGTTCTGTCCATTGCTGTTCTCATAACTGTTCTGCTCGTAGCTGTTTTCACTCTTGTTTGTACCATCCATGTTCTTTGCCATGATAAAATGTCCTCCTGTTTTGTGTACAAAATTTTCTTCTTTTTCTGCATGTAAAATTACTTTGTCACATGCATTTTTATTATTTGAAGAATCACACAAAATATACATTTTTTAAATTGCTTTTTAAATATAGATAGGATATACTAACGTTGTGATACAAAAACGTATCATAGTTATACCCCTTATTAATTATTTATACTCCCCTCAGAAAAAGCCAGATGCGGTTGCATTTGGCTTTTTCTATTGATAGATCTCTATCATCAAAGAATGGAAAATCACTCATAAAATCATCAAACAAATTTTCTCCAAAAATACTAGGCATTAACATAAGTCATTTCTCCTTTTTATGAACCTGTCATGCCAGCCGGTCTTCCTTTGTTCTGTTTGTACTATAACGCATATATTAGCACTCGTCAAGCGCGAGTGCTAATAATTTTTATTGAAGGATAACCTTTATTTCATGCTTTTTATTGTCTGCAAAATCCGGAATCCTGTTTCCTTTTATCTGTGTTCCGTCCACAATAATTACGGATGTGACAGCCTTCCGGCACTGCGGATTCTCAATTACAATATGATAATCTGCGTTTCGGAAATGTCTCGTCATCTCAGCCCGTTCCCATTCTTTCGGAAAACATGGGGTAATTTCCAGCCCGTCATATCCGCGTTTTACCCCCATAATGCCTTCATACAGTCCCTTCATGCACCATGCAGAGGTTCCGGTTGTCCAGGACCAGTAAGATTTGCCGTAATATTTCGGATGTGTGGAATAGCAGTTTGTAAATACATATGGCTCGGCACCGGACTGCGTGGACGGATTCTTTTCACTGTCCGGCATGATTTTTTTCAGAGTACAAAGTGCCTTTTCAGCTCTGCCAAGTTTGCAGTCCATAAGGATTTTAAATCCCGTTGCATGGCAATATACTCCGCCGTTTTCAAACAGCCCCGGCAGCATTCCCGACATCCGCCCAACGTTTGGAGAATATTTCTCATACGGCGGCATATTCAGAGGGAAACCGAAATCATGTTCCATACTGTCAACCGCAGCCAGAAGCTTCGGGAGCTTCTCTTCATCTGCCACGTCTCCCAGAACTGCCCAGGTCTGGGCGTTCAGATAGATTTTACTGCCTTCACTTGTTCTGGAACCAATGTTTTCCTTCTTACTGAGTGCCCGCATATACCATTCACCATCCCAGGCTTTCTCATTAATAGTCTTTCTCATGGTATCATATTCTTTTTTCAGAAATTCTGCATAATCAGTCTCCCCGATTTTTTCCATAAGCAGCTTCAGTTCTCTGAAAGCAAGACAGAACTGATGAGAAAGCATGACGGATTCCGCTTCGGGATCGGTTGTGATATTCAGCGCATCATTCCAGTCTGCAAAATAAATCCGGCTCAGCCCATTTCTTCCCTTATCCCGGATCAGACAGTCTGCGGCTGCTTTTAAGTGTTCCACTACAGAAGCATCGCCGCCATCCTGCCACTCAATCTTCTTTTGCAGAATCGTGTAATCTCCCGTTTCCTTGATAAGTTCACACACCGCCCAGATAATCCAGAACGGCTGGTCTGAATACCTGGTGTCGTCATACGGATACCAGGTCAATACGGCATGGCCATCCCGAAACTGATGGCGCAGACATTCCAGAATCTCCTCCCTGGCCTTCTCCTGACGATAATTCAGAAGTGCCACTGCAATCTGCAGATTATCCCGCACGCCCTTTTTTCCAACAATACAGCAGTCTATCTGCTTCTTCAGCCACTGGTTCATAATATGATTGATTTTGCTGTCCGGTGTGGTGACGGACAGGGAACTATATTTGTCCAGATTATACTCCACGGCCTCCTTACAGGCACTTTCCGCACTCTTAGCATCTGCATACATTTTAGCTACCGCTCTTGCCTCGTCCAGAGATTCACTGACGCCGAAAACCATCCGGATTTCCTTTGTCTCGCCCGGCTGCAGTATGAACTTATGCTGCAGCACACCGCCAAGAATAAACAGTGCCGCCTCAGAATTCGTACAGTCACCGCCATTTACTACTACATCCGGTCTCTGAAACAGTGCATAAGCAGAAGCATCCAGCTTCGTGACAGATCCTGCCGCTCCACAGAATCTGGCCAGATCCCCGTCATAAGCATACACAGGCTCGGAAGCAGCCAGATAAGCATTGTACCGTTTATGCGGTGCAAACGGATGAGCGGATCTACAATATATTCCATTTAATTCCCTGTCAAAGGAAGTTTCAAGGCAACGGTACATTTCATAATAACGGGGATATGAGAACCCCTCCAGTTCAAAAGTTACCGCTGAAAATGTACTGAGCATACGGGCTCTGTCACTCTTGTTCCTGAGTCGAAACGTCCACACTTCCTGGAATCCGGTCTGCGGCACAAAAATTCTCCAGGAGCTTTCTATCCCCTGACACTCGGACTGAAGTCTGGAAAATCCGATACTGTGCTCACACTGATAGCTTTCTACCTGTTCATTCAGCGGTGCCGCACCGATATTCCAGCTTTTATTCGTTTCATCATCCCGGATATAGAAATATCTTGCATCATTGTTATTGATCATGCACATATCTGCTCTTTCATTCAGGTAATAGCTGCGTCCATGCCCGTTCTGGGAAACCTGCGCGCAGTAGCCGTTTTCATTCCACAGATAGTTAAACCAGTATCTTGGCGGCTTTGCATCATAAATCACACAGGAATTGCCGTCGTTTGTAAATTCATATATCTTCTTTTCCATTCTTTCCATTTCTTCCTTTCAAACTCTTGATTACCCGCAGCAGATGACTCGCCGCTGTCTCCAGCTGCCTGCGTGTCACTCGCCCTTCCCGGTATCCGTTCAGGATCTGGTTAATCACCGGCGGCCCGCCGGGCATGACAACATCATTTCCGGCCGCAACTGCATCCGCGCCATCCACCACAATATCCATATCCCCCCAGTCAGTCACCAGAAATCCTTCATATCCCCATTCTTCCCGCAGAATCTGGTTGCACAGGTCACTGTTTCCGCCTGCGAACATCCCATTAATTTTGTTAAAAGAAGTCATAATACAGCGTACATCGGCTTTTTTCACCAGCATTTCAAATGGCTTCAGATACAGTTCCCGGGCTGCCCGTTCCGTAATTACAGAATCCACTGCGTCATACTGTTTCTTTGCGTTTCCCCTGCGGTAGGTTTCCTGCTCATTAACTGCGAAATGCTTTGGACACACCAGTACCTGATGATTTTCCTGTACGCCTTTTGTAATTGCGCAGGCACACACTCCTGTAAGAAAAGGATCTTCTGAAAAATACTCAAAGTTTCTACCACACAACGGATTTCGGTGAAGATTTACTGCAGGTGCGAGCCACACATCAACCTGTGCTTCCTCACACTCTGCACCCACTGCATCTCCAAATCTGTACCACGCCTCTTTATTAAACGCACATGCCAGCAGCATTTCCGTCGGCCACGCAGTTCTCCCGATTCCGGCAGGTCCATCCATATAGAAAACAGAATGGATTCCTTTTTCTTTCATTGCCGGTGACACATATCCATTATGCCCTGCCGGATGATCATTGCAGGTCAAAGGCTTTCCTTCTTTGTCACAGATGGTCTCCGGAAACGCTGTATCCAGAAGCCCTGCAAAGGGAATTCCGGGACCGAAGCCTACGAGAAGTGCCGCAAGCTGTTCCTCTGTGAAATCTGAAAAATCTCCTGCCTGCTTTCCATGCCCCGCCTCTCTTTTCTCCGGTTTGACATCAATTCCTGAAAGCGTTAGTTTATACATTGGATTTTCTTCACAGACTCCGCCGCATGCATCACTCAGATTCCCCTGGTTTTCCAGGGGATTTTTCTTTAAAAACACGATTTTCCCCTCATTACATGCTTTCAACCCGAGCGCTGAACGACAAATGCTGTATATAATGTCCTCCGAAACCTCTAACTCACAGATGCAGACGGTCTCTTCCGAGGACGTTCCCATTCTGAGCTTATAGTGTCCCTTCTCAATCAGCCATACGGAAGATTTTTCCTCATAACACGAAAATCCGTCCCATGGTATATGGATTGACACACTGGTTTTCTCTCCCGGTTTCAAAACTTCTGTCTTGGCAAATCCCTTTAATTCTCTGTCTGCTTTTTCTGTTTTTCCGTCCGGCATAGAAACATAGATTTGCACGACTTCCCTGCCTGCACAGAGTCCGACATTCTTCACATCAATTTTTATAGTTATCCCGTCTTCTTCTTTTGAAACAGCAGCCGCGTCTAATGCAAATTTTGTGTAAGAAAGCCCATGCCCGAACGGAAACAGTACCTCTTTCCTAAAAGAACTGAAATACCGGTAGCCGTTATAGATATCCTCCTGATATACGGTCACCGGGCTTTTTCGGAAACCGAAACTCCCGTTTTCTTCCGCATCCAATCCATAATCCTCATAAGTCAGAATATGCTCTTCCTTCTCCTTGTCCCATGAAAAATGCTTTGCAGAAGGATAATCCTCATACCGGTGTGCAATTGTAAATGCCAGCTTTCCGGAAGGGGAAACATTACCTTTAATGATTTCTGCAACAGCCTTTGCACCACCCTCTCCCGGAAGACCAAGGAACAGAATACTTTTTACGGAAGCATACTTTGTTGTCCATTCCAGGTCAATAAGTCCATTTACATTAAGGATTACAATGACTTCCGGGAAGTTTTCGCACACCTGGCTGACCAGCTTCTTTTCTTCTTCGGTAAGATAATAATCTCCTTCCAATCTTCTGTCACATTCCTCTCCGCCTGCATTTCTTCCCAGCACAAGAATTGCGGTGTTTGTCCTGTCTCTCACATTAGTCAGCAGACATTCCGGAATCGGATACTCCGGAACCGGCGCATGGTACGTTCCAAATATCTCATACATCAGGCCACTGTTTACTGCCTCCTTCATCTGGGAAAAATCGAATTCTTCCTGCGGATTCGCTGCTTCCGCTTCCCGCTGCTGCAGATAGTACTGCTTTAACTCCTCACATACAGAGATCCCTGCTTTCTCAAGTTCTATTATGATATTACTGCTTTCTGCTCCTCTTGCCGCTCCGGAACCATTTCCGGAAACATAGGTCACAAGTGCTGATCGTCCGAACACAGCAACTGTCTGTCCTTCCTGAAGCGGAAGAAGCTGATTCTCATTTTTCAGCAGAACAACCGATTCTTCCACCAGCTGCTCTGCAAGCAATTTTCTATTTTTAACCATTCTCTTTACTCCACTGTCACATCTGCATAAAACGCTCTGTCTCTTCCGGCAACCCATCCATTTTCTGCAATCTCAAAAGCGCCTCTCAGCCTGATATCCTCTGAAGAGCTTCCTATTTCTGCCTCAATGGTTCCTTTCTCAATCTTCCATTTCATCCTTCTATCCAGAAATGCAAGCTGTGATGCTTTTATCTCAAAGATTACTTTTTTCTTTTCTCCCGGCACTAGCGTAATTCTCTTAAATCCCGCCAGTTCCTTGACCGGTCTTGCCATGCTTGCATGAATATCCTTCAGATAAAGCTGAACGACTTCATCCCCCTTGTATTCTCCTGTATTTTCCACATCACACTGAATCCGGATACTTTCTGTCGGCATAATGCAATCCTTGGATAATTGCAGATTGCTGTATTCGAATTTTGTATAAGACAAACCATGTCCGAAATAATACCTCGGTGTATGCGGCATATCCACATAATTCAAAAAGCCGATGCTTCCGGTCTGATGCCATGCGGAATTATGCGGGTGATTGTAATAAATTGGAATCTGACCGGAAGTATAAGCTGTCGTTACCGGCATTTTTCCTCCAGGATTATACCTGCCAAGCAGAATGCTCACAACTGCCTCCGCCCCCTTCTCGGACGGATTCCAAGCCTCCAGTATTGCATCCAGATGTGCATCTGCCGCATCACTGGATATAGGGCGTCCGTCAAAATGAACTCCGATCAGCGGTTTTCCAAGCTTTGCTGCCTTCCTGATAAATGCATCCTGGCATTCCGGAAGATTGATATTTGTCGCATCCACACCCTCTCCCATGGAGGCCATAGAACAGGTCCCGTGCTTTCCTCCTAAAGTAAGAATCACAATATCGGCATCCTCTGCAATTTCAAGCGCCCGGGCAAAACCGGATTGATCCGCTCCTGCAATCGGGTATCCATAAGCATAACGAATCTCTGCATCTGGCATCTGAGCTTTCAGTTCCTCCAATATACTTCGGCAGTCCGGTTTCTGACGTTTCAGAATCACATCAAATTCCGGCGTCTCATCTGACTGAATATTGGTTCCCGGAACAGTCACAATTTCTCTGTTGTCCACATTTTCACTTCCACTGACCCCTGCAATCGAGTTGGCAATTGCATAGGTAGATTCCATCATACACATATGCGTATATCCTCCGAAAAACTTTCTCGGACTGTCTGCGTGAGGTCCGATCAGTGCAATCTTTTTTACGGATTTTTGAATCGGAAGCACACCATTATTTTTAATCAGTACCATAGATTCTTTTGCAGACTGCAGGGAAATTTCTTTATCTGTCTTATTCATAAAAACTCTGCGAAGCTCTTCTCCTTCCAAAGCAAAAGGATGTTCAAACAGCCCCATACGAAACTTTGCCGTCAGGACTCTTTTTACAGCCCGATCCAGAATGTCCATATCTGCCCTGCCTGACGCAAAAAGATTTTTAAATGCTTCCCCATAGCCCTCAACACTCGGCAGCTCCATATCCATTCCCGCCTCCAGGCACAACAGCCCTGTTTCCTCTTTGGTTTCTCCGATTCCCTGAAACATAAATGCATTATTGATGGCACCATAATCACTGACGCAAAGTCCGTCAAACCCCATCTCTTCTCTCAGCAGTTCTGTCAAAAGATGATGCGATGCGGAAGCCGGCTCTCCATTGATCAGGCAATAGCAGGGCATAATTCCTCTTAAACCTGCTTCTGTAATGGCTGCCTGAAATGGCTTTCCATAGATTTCTTCCAGCAAACGTTCCGGTGTATCACTATTGGCTCCATGAATACCGGCTGCTGAATTATGAAATGCCAGAAAATGCTTGGCTACACTTTCTGTTCTGCGTCCTGCTGTCTCATATTTCTGGCACCCTTTTGTATAGGCTGATCCCAGGCTGGCTGTAAGAACCGGATCCTCTCCATACGTTTCTCCCTGCCGTCCCATTCTGGAATCTCTGGAAATATCAAGCACAGGGGCAAAAACATGCGTAATCCCACATGCCGCTTCCTGACGGCTTACAATTTCTGCAATTTTCTCCTCCAACTTTGGATTCCATCCGGCACCCCTTCCAATTCCGGAAGGAAAGCTTGTGGAATCCTGAATAAATGCTCCACAGAGTCCTTCCATATGAAAAATTGCCGGAATACGGTGCGGACTGTTTTCCATAACGATTCTCTGCACCTTTCTCTGCCACTGGACCACTTCATCCAGACTTTCCATTCTCCGCATTTCCAGCGTACTTACCTGTCCGATTCCATGCTTTGTCTGTTCATTGATTCCGGCAAAATCATAACTCGCCTTGTCAAATGGAAAAACACAGTTCAACTGAGCCACTTTTTCATCCAGACTCAGTTCCTCTAAAAGATATGCCGCCCTTTCCTCCGGTATCAATTCTGTATTCTGATATTTGTCGCTCATTTTATCATCTCTCCACTTTCCATTTAATTTCTGATATAGCATGAAGCCAGTCATAAATGGCCGGCTCCATACCTGATATATTTTTATTTAGTTATTCTGACCCGTTCTACGTGCTTCAACTTCCGCTCTCATTTTTGGAAGCTTCTCTTCCAAATCAAACTTTGTAAATACAAAGAACATCAGCAAATTCATCACTAACGGCAGATAATTTGAGAACCCGTAAATTGCATATCTCATAGAAGTAGTTGCAACTTCCAATGTAGCATCATAGGCTCCGATTGCAAGAAAGGCTGATAAAATAATGCTTCCCAGTCCGCCGCCTACTTTACTTCCAAATCCGATTGCTCCTGAAGATATTGCTACCAGCTTCTTGTCGTATTTCCATTCATTATAATCGACAGCCATTGCAAGAAGCACTCCATATAAGCACATCAGCGGAATCTGTACTAAACCTCCGATTAAGGACGTCACCGTAAATGCCATGAAATTCGTCGGAACGACACATCTGGCCGCACAGGTAATTGCCTGACCTAACACCCCAAAGTAAACCGTTTTCTTAATTCCGAGTTTAGAAATGATTGGCTTCGCAAGCACAAATCCAAGTAAAGTTGCCGCAAGCCCTGCGGTACCTGTTATAGCCACCAGATTATCATTTCCGAAGATCCATTTACAGTAATAAGTTCCGGATGCCGCTGCAATCGCATTTGTAACATTCGTAATAATATTGAATAAAAGAACAATCACCCAGTATTTGTTTCCAAAAAGCATTTTAATCGCATCTTTAAACGGAACTGCCTCTTCCTCCTCTACTTCATTTAGCGTTTCTGTATCTTCTGAATACTTTGCCTTGCGTCCGTTGTTATAACAAATTGCAAGCAGCAAAAGAACAATTAACGCTAAAATCGCTCCAAATTTAATCCATGCGCTCTGTGTTCCACCTAACATATTAGTAACAGGAATAATAATAATCGCAATGATCATCCCTGCCCCATAGTTTCCTACTGCACGGAAGATACCCATATTGCTTCGTTCTACCTGGCTGTTGGTACGCACAACCATAACTGCACCAAACGGTGTTGCAATCATCGTATAAATTACGGCTGTCAACAATACATTAGTCACAAGTACATAAATCATTCCGATTGTCTGACCTTTCGGCACTGTAAACATCAAAAATGTAATTACTGCCGCCGGAATCATCATGCGGAACATCCATTTGTAAAATTTACTGTTTCCGCCTTTTGAATGCTCGATTATATTTCCAAACCAGATATCAGTAAGTGCATCAATAACTTTAGCGATTGCCATCATAATACCGACACCGCCAACAGCAAGACCCACCTTGTCTGTATAGAAGTATGTAAGCTGACCGACTACATTTGCCATAAGTCCAAGTGCCAACTGACCTGACATATCTGCCATATAGTCTCTTTTTCGCATGACTTTTTTTGCGCCGTCACTGTCGAAACCAAGTTTTTTTTCTTTTTTCCCATTGATTTTACCTCTCTTAAAAAGTTATATGCTTAGTTTATTGATAAATGGTACATGATACCCGGCACCATTCCATCCAGATGAAAGAGTACAGATCCCCCACTCTTTTGTCCATCCATTACCGTAATGACTTCTCCGACCGGACTTAATATCTCAAGGGATGCCTTCTCAGCTTTTACAGAAATCGTTCCTTCCAGCGTATCTGCAAAAAGCTTTCCTTTCATTGTCACTGCAGTAAATTCATAGCCCATCAGTTCAATTCCCGTCTGCATCTCTGTTTCATCCATTCCCGTCTCACCCATTGCCGTGAGGATAAACTCTTTTGCATCTGCTAGCTTGTCCGTATCCATCGGAAGCACCGAAACAGATATTCTGCTGTTATTCACTTCTACACTAATTTTTTCCGTCAGGCGGATATTTTTCTCCGGGGATCCGCTGAAAAAGCTGCAATAATCGGTGTTCAGTGAAAATCTGGAATTATCCGGATCAAATATCATTTCTTTGGTAACTGAAATCATTTTCCCGTCCACAAGTCCTGCATCCTCCGGAACAATCTCCCATTTCTTAAAGGCCTGATCCAGGATTCCTGCAAATTCCCGATAATCTCCGTCCCCTGCAATCTTTTCAATCTCATCAAAAACCAGTGTTTTTTCGCCAAGATGTACACCCTGCTGTATCTCTTTGGTATCCCTTGCTGCAAAAGTCAGTCGGTTTTTATCCGGATATCTTCTCGTTGCATCCCTGTAAGGAGACCATGCATAATAGACTCCTTTCTTTGCCTCGGAAAGATCGGCTCCATTTAAAAAGCCTGCATTGATGGCCGCATCCGCGTCACCGGTGTACCTCTCCCCTCCATCCAGGAAAACGTTTCGCATACCTGTGATGTAAGGTAACATCGTTGTCAGCATGCCATGCCAGTTTGGAAGCGTCTTAAGGTCATCCTGTGTATATACAACATCTACTTTTTTATCAGAAACAGCCACAAGGCCCTTCAAAAATACAGATGCCATAAATCCCCACTGACAGGCCACCGCCGGATCATTGTATGCATCAAATACACTTAAAATCTCATCCGCCGGCTGATCATCCCATTTTTCAGAAGTTTGATAATTATAAAGAATCAGTCCGTCCCAATCATTTAAACATGCACATGCCACTGTCTGAACAAATGCAGTGGAATGGAACGGATGAAGTCCGTATTCATTCCATTCACTCAGCATAAACGGCTTTCCTTTTATAATGGCAGTTGCACCCATGCTCGGGATCGTTGTTGCTATGGCCCCTGCACCCTTTTGTATGGTCAGCGGATTGGTGGAAACATATTCCATCGGGCCTGCCACCATAAATGTCGTTCCCTGGACCGGAAGCAGCGGATGATTGAAATAGCTGTTATTTTCCATTACGTCCGCATCGCTGTGTCCGTATACATCAGCCGCACCGCCCAGCAGGTTACTGGTGTTAATCGGAACCTTCACCCCGATAGAATGCAGATAATTTTTCATCATCTGATAAAATTCCCGATTAATAAAAATTCCAAACTCCATATAATCTGCATATCTTGCCGGGCTGTTCATTCCTTCCCATGAACCCATCGGATCATTCACCGGTTGGACAAAATCCCCCTCCGTAATACGCACTGAGCATTCTTCCGGATTCTCATCCTCCCGCAAGGCAGAAACACCGTCAAATGTCCAGGCTTCTTTTAATTTTTCCCTTGTATCGTATTTCATCAGAAGAAAATGATTAAATTTTCTCTGAACCTCCTGCCTATAAGGCTTCATATGTTCAACATGCTCCAGCTCCGCTGTTCCCTTAATCGCCGATTCTTCATTATTGATCTGAACGGTAATGACTGCCGGATCATCTGCCAGTGCAAGTCCGGTATATGGATTCACATGCAACAGAAGCTTTCTTGCATAATCCTTCTGCAGTTCAATCAGTCTTTCATTAATCATCGGAAAGCATTTTGTACAGGAATCCACTCTATCGGAATATTCAATTCCATCTTCCTTATTAAATGCTCTTGCAACTAACAGATCAATGTGCAGATAGATTCCCTTTTCTTTCAATTTCGCGACAAAATAATCAAATCTGTCGAGACCTGCTTTGTTAAATTCCAGGCTGTTCCCTCTCTCGTAATCCAAAAGCGGCGCTTCCTTACAACTGCTCCACGTACACGGTTCTTCACCGATAGGAGCATCCGCTGCATGCAGCCTAATGACATTCACACCCATACTGGCAAATCTTGCAGCCAATTTTTCCGCTGTCTCATGATTCGGAGTATTGGATCTTGCTGCCATATTGAAGCCCAAAAATCTAATGCGTGTTCCGTCTTCAAAATAAAAATGTCCGTCCTTTACACGTACAAACCCATGCTTTCCTGCAGGTGCATCCAACAGATGTGAAAAATCCGCTGCGCCTTTGTTTGTTTCAGCTTTATGGATTCTTATTCTCTGTCTCACTTCACTTTCTCCTTCCCTTCTTTCTTTCGTTTCTACTCATAAAATACTTCATTTTCCATGATTCATATTTCATAATTTTATTTTATATTATATTTTTCTGTATTTTCAAAAATTTTGTGATATACTTTTGAAAAAAGGAGAGAATTATCAATCATGGATTATATTGATTTCTGTAAACAGTATTATGCCACAACCAAGATTCCTATTAGTTTACTTCTCGGAACGGCCGGAAAGTACTCAACCATCGGTGAGCTTTTTTCTGTAGAACCGCTTACAGATTACCCTGTTCTCGCAGGTGGTCCTAATCCGTCCATACATTTTTATTCTTCTGAAATCATATACGGATGTATTTGTATAGAAGAGACCGACTATGTTATCATTCTTGGTCCTATTTTCGAGTGCCCCGTCACACCCTCACAGATCAATCTGTTCATGAAAGAGAGTGCTGTTCCGGCAGCATACCGGGAGCAAATCGTCGAATTTTTATATACAATACCGACAACCAGCCGCCTGCATCTTGCAAGACATCTGTCATTACTTCATCTGATTCTGAACCGGAAGAATGCCGATATTCCGGAAATACTGGAAATAAGCTTTGGTAATACTGTGAACCGCAATTCACACAATGTAGAGCAGTTTATTGAAAATAAGGAAAATGAAGAACTTCACTCCACCCATTATATGGAGTTGGAGCTCTATGAACATATTCGAAACGGGAATCCAAAGAAACTGGCGGATTTTCTCAAATCTACTCCTTTGAATCTCAATGAAAAGAAACTGGCAAAATCGCCTTTACGCCAGGCCAAAAATATTTTTATCAGTACGGTGACAAATGTAGGGATGATCGGCGCAATTCCGGGCGGTGTTGACGTTGAACGTGCTTATCATCTTATGGATATGTATATACAGGAATGTGAACAGCTTCAGACGCTAAAAGAAATCAACGATTTACAGTATCAAATGCTTTTCGACTTTTGCGAAAAAGCCGGTGAAACCCACATACCAAGCGGGATATCTGCGGATATCTACGCCTGCATGAATTACATCAGAAGTCATACCAATGAAGCGATTTGTCTGGAAGATGTTGCCGCTCATATTGACCGCAGCACCTCTTTCATTGCCAAAAAATTCAAATCCGAATTAGGATTTAGCCCCGGCGCTTATATCAGCCGCCCACAGCATCCAATTATCCGGATACCAGGTAGAAAGCGTACAGATTCCTTGGAGCATGTTCCTGTCAGCCCTATTG
>ENA-UPWN01000467-UPWN01000467.1-human-gut-metagenome-genome-assembly--contig:-NODE-467-length-20522-cov-9.099389_pt1 | contig 20522 bp, 19 predicted proteins | sample MGYA00250050_ERZ773377 | MGnify/ENA primary metagenome ERZ773377 (study PRJEB29103, sample SAMN06112008) | human gut metagenome | biome: human gut; feature: ankylosing spondylitis patient; material...
CGCCTCCTGAAGCGGGAACAAAGCCCAAATTCTGCTTCAGGTCGCGAAATTCACCGAGCAGGTCTTAGGACACGTACGAACCGATTTTTGTACGAGGATCACCCATGGCCTCCCACGCCTTCCGCATCCGCTCGATCACCCCTGAAGCCGAGAACGTCCGCACCGTCATGCTCACGCCCGCCGACGCGGGTGCCGAGACCTACGCCTGGAAGGCGGGGCAGTTCGCGATCGTGACGCTCCCCAACGGCCTGGAGCGCCCCTGGACGATCGCCACATCTCCCCTGATGGGCACCGGCCCCACCTTCACGGTGAAGGTCGTGGGCGAAGGCACGAAGGCGCTAACGTCCCTTCAGCCCGGCACCCTCATCCGCCTCTCGGACGCGATGGGGGCGCTCACGCTCCCCGAGGACGCCGCCCTGCACAAGCACCTCTTCCTGGCGTCGGGCATCGGCATCACGCCGATGGTCGCGATGATCCGCGACCTCCTCATGCGCCACCCCGGCACCCCCGCGACGCTCGTCTGCTGCATGGAAAGCGAAGCCGCCTTCCCCTTCCGCGAGCACTTCGACATGCTCGCGGCAACGCGCCCCGAATTCACGTACCGGGCTTTCGTGAAGTGCGATCCCTGCGAAGGCCGCGAGTGCGGCAGGCTCGACGCCGAGCGTCTCCTCGCGCTCGTCCCCGACATCGCCGAGCGCCGCGTCTACGCGTGCGGGAGCGGCGGCTTCATGCGGGCGGCGTCTTGCTGGATGCAGGTTCTGGGCGTGCCGCCCAACCACTTCCTCTCGGAAGCGTTCGGCTGACCGAACCGAGAGCGACCCGGGAAGGTTTCGGAGAGAGCGCTCACTCTCTTTTCCTTCCCCCCCTGCTCCCAGCGATTCACTTGAAGAAAAAGCCCGGCTTCGCGGAGAAGTCGGGCTTCTTTCTGACGGGCGGCACTCCGTCCGTTCCCAAGGATCAGAGCAGCGCCTCAAGCGCTTTCAACTCCTCTTCGGGCGTCATGCGCCGCTCGGCTTCGAGCTCCTCTTCCCAGGGTTCGGGCTCGCGGGGCTCGTTCGGGTGCTCTTCGCGCCAGCGGCCGGAGAATTCCGCCACGGCTTCGCGCAGAAGATCCATCCCGGCGCCGGTCAAAGCCGACACGAAGACCGCCTTCGGCGTCCCGTCCGGGTGGCGCACGATTTCGGGTTCGTGCGTCGTGCGGTCGATCTTGTTGTAGACGATGATCACGGGGACGTCGTCCGCCTCGATCTCCTCCAACACCAAGTTCACCTCACGGATCTGCTCCTCCCTGACGGGCGAGGCCGCATCGACCACGTGAAGAAGCAGGTCCGCGTGGACCGTTTCGTCCAGGGTCGACTTGAAGGCTTCGACGAGCTGATGGGGCAGCCCCCGGATGAAGCCCACCGTGTCGCTCGCCACGACCGTCTCCTCGTCGTTCACCCAGAAGCGGCGCGCGGTCGTGTCGAGCGTCGCGAAGAGCTGGTCGGCGGCGTAGGACTTGGCGCGGGTCAGCCGGTTGAAGAGCGTCGACTTCCCGGCGTTGGTGTAGCCCACCAACGAGACCGTGAGCGTATCCCCGCGGGTGCGGGCGCGGCGCTGCGTGCCGCGCTGACGCGCGAGTTTTTTGAGCTGCTCGCGCAGCTGCTTCACGCGCACGCCGATCATGCGGCGGTCGAGTTCGATCTGCTTTTCGCCCGGCCCCCCGGTTTTGCCCAAGCCCCCGCGCTGGCGCTCCAAGTGGGTCCAGCCGCGCACGAGCCGCGTCGAGAGGTGTTCGAGCCGCGCGAGCTCCACCTGCAGACGCCCTTCACGGCTCTTCGCGCGGGCGCGGAAGATTTCGAGAATGAGCGTCGTGCGGTCGAGCACGGGGAGTTCGATCGCGCGTTCGATGTTGCGCTGCTGCGCGGCGGAGAGCGCCGTGTCGAAGACGACGACGTCCGCCTTCGCCTCGCGGGCGAGTTCGCCGAGCTCCTCGATCTTGCCGGAACCGAGGAAGGTCGCGGGATCGGGCTTTTCACGACGCGCTTCGAGAAGGCCGCACGGCTCCAGTCCGTAGGAGGTGACCAACAGACGAAGCTCTTCGGCGCTGTCCGCATAGCGGACGCGCCCGATGGTGACGCACACGAGAAAGGCGCGCGAGGCCTTCACGTCGCGCGTCTCGTCGATCTGAAAAACGGCCAGCTTACTTCTCCGTCGTCGGCGCCGGGACGGCCGCGCCGTTGACGCTCACCGAGCGGGTCGGGACGACCGTGCTGATGGCGTGCTTGTAGACCATCTGCGTGACGGTGTTGCGAAGAAGAACGACGTACTGGTCGAAGGATTCGATCTGCCCCTGAAGCTTGATCCCGTTGACGAGATAGATCGACACGGGGATGCGCTCCTTGCGGAGGGAATTGAGGAAGGGATCCTGAAGAAGCTGACCCTTGTTAGCAGCCATTTTTATGTTCTCCGCCGGCGGATTCCTGATGAAACCTTCCGCCGACATTTCGTTGTTGTGTTCTTGTTCTCCAGCGCTTGGGGCGGAGGTGCCCGGGGCACCGGAGGCGCTTGGGGCGGACCGCCCGAAAACGCAGGGCGGCCGACGACTTCTACATCTTAACACTGCGCGTCTGTCGGGAGATGGACGCAAAACAAAGAAAGCCGCCCGAAGGCGGCTTCCGTGTGTTAACGCTTGTCATCCTTCACGAAGGGATTGTCCTTCGTGCGGAATTCGATGCGAAGCGGCGTCCCGGCGAGGTCGAACTTCTCGCGGAAGAAGCTCTCCAGGTAGCGCCGGTAGCTTTCCCCGATGTCCTCCAGGGCGTTCCCGTGCACGACGATGACGGGCGGGTTCGAGCCCCCCTGGTGCGCGAAGCGGGGCTTCGGGCGGCCGCCGCGGGCGCGCGGGGGCTGCTGACGCTCGACGGCTTCGAGAAGCGCCCGCGTCAACTTCGGGGTCGGGATCTTGCGGTAGGCCGCGGCGTGGGCTTCGTCGACCGCCTTCATTAGGTGGTTGAGGCCGTTTCGCTTCAGGGCCGAGATGCGGATCATGCGGGCCCAGCGGAGGAAGTGGAGCTTGCGCTCGAGCTCCAGCCCGAACATCTCGCGCTCGTACTCGCTCATGAGGTCCCACTTGTTGACGGCGACGACCAGCGCCCGACCCGACTCCAGCACGTAGCCCGCGATGTGGGCGTCATGGTCCGCGATGCCGTTCTTCGCATCGATCACGAGGATGACGACGTTCGCGCCGTCGATCGCCTGGAGGGTCTTCACGACGGAGAACTTCTCGATCGCTTCGAAGACCTTCCCCTTCTTGCGAAGACCCGCCGTGTCGACGAGTTCGTACGGGCGGCCGTTGTACTCGAAGTCCACCTTGATCGCGTCGCGGGTCGTCCCCGGCATGTCGAAGGCGATGAGGCGCTCTTCGCCGATCAGCGCGTTGATCAGGGTCGACTTCCCGGCGTTGGGGCGGCCCGCCAGCGTGACCTTGAGGCGCTTGGGCGCGTCCGGATCCTCGGGCTCTTCGTCCTCCTCCTCTTCGGGGAAGCCTTCCAGCGCGAGGTCGATCACGGCGCGCACGCCCTGACCGTGGGCGGCGGAGATGAGGTACGGTTCGCCCAAGCCCAGCTCATAGAACTCGGCCTTGGCGACGTCCGACAAGCCTTCCGCCTTGTTGACCAGAAGGAAGACCTTGCGACCCGAGACGCGCAGGCGCTGCGCGATGCGGGCGTCGTGCGGCGTCAGCCCCGCGCGCGCGTCGCAGACGAAGAGCACGACGTCGGCTTCTTCGATCGCGAGCTCGGCCTGACCGGCCATCGCCTGAACGATGCCTTCGGACTTGACGGGTTCGAACCCCCCGGTGTCGACGACCAGGTACGGGCGCGGGCCCACGCGGCCCTGACCGTACTGACGGTCGCGGGTGAGGCCGGGGTAGTCCGCCACGATGGCGTCGCGGCTGCGGGTAAGCCGGTTGAAGAGCGTGGACTTCCCGACGTTCGGGCGCCCCACAAGAGCGATAACAGGAAGCATGGTGCGTTCTATTCGGTTGGCCCAGGGCGGACCCACGGGGCTCGTAAGGATGTCGGAAACGGATTCGGAAAAACGGCAAAGGGCGGGCACACCCTTCTCGTCGGGTGCGTCCGCCTTCATGCATGTGGGCTCCCTTGCTTGAGGGGGGAGCCGCCCGCAGCCGGTCTGCGACCGGCCGCGCCGTTTTGAAGATTAGTTGTCGATCGACTCTTCGGTCACGTACGCGACGTCGCCTTCCGTCGTCTGGAAGACCGCGCCGTAGCCGTACTGCGCCGCGGGCGCGCTGATCGCCCCGGAGAGCTTCACGCGGCCGACGACCGTGCCGTCGGCGGGATTGAGCATCGAGACGACGCCCTCGTAGTCACCGAACGCGAGCGTCGTGCCCACGCGGATCGGGGCGCTGACGCTGCGGTAGAGGAAGTCGCCGTTGACCCAGGCCTCTCGACCGTTCGCGCGATTATAAGCGTGAATGCGGCTCTGCGCATCGACTTCGTAGACGGAGCGCCCGTCCGCGACCGGACCCGTCACGGCGTCGACCTGAACGTTCCAGACCGTGCGGCCGTTCTGCGTCTGCATGCAGACGAGGTTCCCCTGGAAGGTGGCGGCGCACATCAATTCGCGGTCCACCCAGGGGCGGCCGACGACGTCAATGAGGCGCTCGACCTCGGTGATGCCCTTCGCCTGCCCGATCGGGGCTTCGAAGATCACCTTGCCGTCGGCGGGGTTAAGCGCCAAGAGACGCCCGTTCGCCTGACCGGCGAGGATCCCCGCGGGGGACCACGTCATCTGCGAGAAGGTCTTGAGCGTGAGCGCAGGGGTCTGGCCCTGGTAGCGCCAGCTCCTCTGCCCCGTGATCAGGTCGAAGCCCGAGATGCGGGTGTCGGACGACTTCACGACGACGCGGCCCGCGCCGACCAAAGGCGGAATCTCGATGTCGGAAGCCAAGGCGGCGCGCCAGACGAACTTCCCTTCGGCGTCGTAGACCTCGACCTCGCCGCGGTCGGTGCCGACGGCGACGTAGTTGCCGTCGCTCCCCACCCCGGCGGTGATGTTCCCGCCCGCCTTCGTGCGCCAGACGACCTCGCCGGTTTCGCGGTCGAGCCGCACGATCTCGTCGCGGCCCGCCGCATAGACGGCGTTGTCGGTCACGACGGGCGTGAGGCTCTTCGAAGCGCCTTCGCCCACGTTCGTGCGCCACACGATCCGGGCGTCGACCCGCTTCGTGAAGTCGGGGAGATCGTTCGGTTGGTGAGGATCCGAGGACGAGAAGATGCCGCAGCCGGCAAGCGGGAGCACGGCAAGCGCCGCGAGGGCACCCTTGATGACCTTGTTCTGAAGCATGAAAGTGTTCGGCTTGTGTTTGACCAGCTTCGCGGGGCCCTCAAGGCCCCGCCGATACGCTTGATTCTACGCGAAGCCGCCGGAAATCCGTCTCCGGCGGCACGGGGTTTTCGTGAGGGAGCTTTGCCCCCTCAGAACGGTCAGGCGGCGGGAAGCGACCCGAGCTTCAATTCGATGAGGCGGCGGAGCGGATCGTTGGCTTCCGCCGAGGCGAGCGCCTCTTCGTAGGCCTTCTTCGCGCCGGCCGCGTCGCCCTTCGCGCGAAGAACGTCACCGCGGCGGTCCGCGACCGAGGCCTTCTGGCCGTCGGCGGGCTTGGCGCCCTCGAGGACCTTCAGAGCGTCGTCCAACTTTCCGGCATCGAAGTAGACGCCGGCCAGGCGCACGCGCGCCACCGTGTCGTACTCGGGGTGGCCGCCCTTTTCGATGATCCAATTGAGCTTCGCGGCGGCCTCATCGAAATTCCCCTGCGCGAGCGCGGCCTGCGCGGCCGAGAACGCGGCCAAGGGGCCGTAGATGGTCGACCCGTACTGCGCGATCATCCCGGCGGAGATCGAGTCGATGTTCTTCACGTCGTTCTGGTAGACGGCGTTCTGGAGCTGGATGTAGGCGACGCTCGCCTTCGCGGCTTCGTTCCGCTGATACCAATTCCAGCCGTTCCAACCGGCAAAGCCGAGACAGACGACGCAGACGGCGGCGGTCACCGGGGTGCCCCAGGTGTCCCACCAGGCCTTCATTTGGTCGATGCTCTCTTGTTCTTCCAAGTCGTAAGCCATCGCTTCGGACTCCTTTGCTGCTTTAAGTCGGTTGATGGGGTCAGAGCGCGCGGACCGCGGCGATCGCCTGCGCGACGGCCGTCGGGGCGTCGGCGACGTCGACGAGCGTCTGCTGCGCGAACGGCACCTCAGCGGCATGCTCGCGCAGGCACTTGACGGCGACCTTGCCCTGGGCCAGTTCGTCCGCCGTCGCGAAGACCGCGTATTCGGCACCGGAGGCGTCCGCCTTCTTCATCTGGCTCTTGATGCTGCCTTCGCCCGGGTGGACGATGACGCGCACGTCGGCGTCGCGCATGGCTTCCGCCAGAAGGAGCGCGTCCTTCTGCGTGTCGCCGCCGTGGTGGATGACGTAGACGTCGGTCTGGGTCGAGACGGGCACCTGGCCCACTTCACGGAGAAGCTCGATCACGCGTTCGATCCCCATGGCGAAGCCCACGCCCGGCGCGGGACGCCCGCCCAGCATTTCGACGAGCGGGTCGTAGCGGCCGCCCCCGCAGATCGTGCCCTGGGCGCCCAGACGGTCCGTGATCCACTCGAAGACCGTGTGGTTGTAGTAGTCGAGACCGCGCACGAGTCGCGGGTTGATCGTGTATTCGATCCCGGCCGCGCTCACGAGCTCTTCGAGGCGCGAGAGAAACCCGCGGCTCTTTTCGCCCAAGAAATCGAGCAGACGCGGGGCCGCGTTGACGAGGTCCTGCATCTCGGGGTTCTTCGTGTCGAGGATGCGCAGCGGATTCGTGTAGAGACGGCGCTTGGCGTCTTCGTCCAGCACGTCCTGGTTCTGCTCGAAGTAGCGGATCAGGGCGTCGCGGTGCGCCTGACGTTCTTCGAGCGCCCCGAGGGTGTTCATTTCGAGCTTCACCGGACCCACGCCCAACGCCTTCCACATGCGCGAGAGCATCATGATCATTTCGGCGTCGACGTCGGGGCCTTCCATGCCGAGGGCTTCCGCACCCAGCTGATAGAACTGGCGGTAGCGGCCGCGCTGGGGGCGCTCGTGGCGGAACATCGGCCCGAAGTACCAGAGGCGCTGGTTGGTGCCGTAAAGGAGGTTGTGTTCGTTGACGGCGCGCACGACCGCGGACGTGCATTCGGGACGGAGCGTGAGCTGGTCGCCGTTCATCGAGTCGACGAAGGAGTACATCTCCTTTTCGACGATGTCGGTCACCTCACCGACGCCGCGCGTGAAGACGCGCGTGTTTTCCAAAATCGGCGTGCGGATTTCCTGGTAGCCGTAGCGCTCCAGAACGCCCACGCACGTCGACTGCACGTGCTGCCAAACGGCGGCGTCCTGCGGGAGCATGTCGTTCATGCCCTTGACGCCCGTAAACTTTTCCTTCGCCATTCTCTGTTTCTCTCGGGGCGGGCCCGTCCGGGCGCCTCCCCTTCTCTCTTTTATTGCACTGATCCGGTTCGGTTTTCCTTCGACGCCGGGACGCGGTCCTCACCGCGCGCCGTAGGTCGAAAGAACGAATTTTTCTATCATATCTTGAAAGTCCCGCTCCATGTCGGGACCCTTCAGGCTCGCCACCTTTTCGCCGCGGACGTACACCGGGGCGACCGGACTCTCGCCCGCACCGGGAAGGCTGATCCCGATGTCGGCGGCGCGGCTCTCTCCGGGGCCGTTGACGACGCAGCCCATGACGGCCACCGTCATGCTCTCGAAGCCCGGCGCGCGCTCGCGCCACTCGGGCGCGCGCTCGCGCAGGAACCCCTGGGTCGAAGCCGCAAGCCTCTGGAAGAGGTCGGAGCTCGTGCGCCCGCAGCCCGGGCAGCTCGTCACCATCGGCGCGAACGCGCGGATCCCCATCGACTGGAGGATTTCCTGGGCGACGACGACCTCCTCCGTGCGCGGGGCACCGGGGGCGGGCGTCAAGGAGACGCGGATCGTGTCGCCGATGCCGTCCTCCAAAAGGCAGGCCAAGGCCGCGGCGGACGCGACGATCCCCTTCGAGCCGATCCCGGCCTCCGTCAGGCCCAGGTGGAGCGCGTAGCGGCAGCGCTCGGAGAGGCGCCGGTAGACGGCGAGCAGGTCCGGCACGGCGGACACCTTGGCGGAGAGAACGATGCGGTCCGCGGGCAGCCCCAAACGCACGGCGGCGTCCGCGGACGAGACGGCGCTCTCCACCAACGCTTCTCGAAGCACGGCCTGCGGCGTCAGGAGGTTCCCCTTCGCGGCGTTCTCGTCCATCATGCGGGCGAGAAGCGCCTGATCGAGGGAGCCCCCGTTCACGCCGATGCGCACCGCCGCGCCGGTGCGCTTCGCGGTTTCGATCATCATCGCGAAGTTCTCTTCGCCCTTGGCGCCCTTCCCGACGTTTCCCGGGTTGATGCGGTACTTCGAGAGCGCTTCGGCGCACTCGGGCACGTCCGCCAAAAGCTTGTGCCCGTTGTAGTGAAAGTCCCCGACCAGGGGCACCCAGATCCCGGCGCGGTCGAGCTTTTCGCGCAGTTCCACCACGGCGCGCGCGGCTTCGGGCGTGTTGACCGTGAGGCGCACGAGTTCGCTTCCCGCGCGGGCGAGCGCCACGGTCTGCGCGTAGGTCGCCTCGACGTCCGCCGTCGGCGTGTTCGTCATCGACTGCACGACGACGGGCGCGTCGCCCCCGATCGTCACCGTGCGCGCGCCCCAGCGCACCGCCACGGCGTGGGTGGGACGACGGCGGCGCAGGCCGTCCGTGTGGATCACTTGTTGGGTCATGGGTTTTTCGTGTTGGGTCTTCGGTGGCGAAAAAGGACGGCGGCGCCGTCCTTTTCCATCTTTGTTCGGGTCTCTGCCGGTCGGGCGCGCGTGCCTTACTGGAGCACGAAGCTCGCGACGCCGGCACGCACCGTATGGGCGTAGTCGTAGGCCGCGCCGTCGACGGTGATGCTCATCGCCGGGGCGTTCCCGATGCGGAATCGCGATTCCTTCGGCACGACGAGCGCGACGCGATCGCCCGCGCGGAGTTCGCGCGCGACGAGGCGGCGGCCTTCGGGCGTGGTGATCTGCGTCCAGCAGGGCGCGGAGACTTCGAGAACGACTTCGTGGGCGCCCTCGGGGATGGGGGCCGTCTGCGCGGCGGCGGGCGCTTCGGCGACCGGGGTCGTCGGCACAGCAGGCGCCGCGGGCGCCGCCGGAACCGTCACGGGTTCGGGCGCGGGGGCCGGGGCGACCGGAATTTCTTCAACGGGCTCGGCGGGCTGAGTCGGCTGAGCGGCCGGAGCGGGCGGCACGGCCGCGGGTTCGCTCACGCCGTTTTCGATCTTGACGGCTTCGGACTGGTCGTTCGAGCCGAACTGATCGGTGTAGAGCGCCCAGCCGCCGGCGGCCAAAAGCAGAAGGAAGACGACGAAGAACGAAATCTTGAGGCCGCGGTGGCGCGAATTGGATTCGATCACGAGCTCTTCGCGGGGATCGTGCTCGGGCACCTGGCCGACGCTCGAGGTGTTGACGCCCATGCCGCGGCCGAAGCGCGCGGAGTAGTCGTCCTGGAGGGCCTGGGCGTCGAGTTCGAGAATGCCCGCGACGCCGCGGATGAACGCACGGACGTAGACGGGCTCGGGAAGCGCGCCCATGTCTTCGTCTTCGAGGGCGCGCAGCTGCTGCACGGAGAGGCGGCTCCTCACCGCCATGTCGCCCAAGGAAATGCCTGCCGCTTCGCGCGCCGCGCGGATGCGCGCGCCGAAACCCATCGGCGCTTCGGCGCCGGACTTGCCGGCGGTGTTCATGTCTTTGACTTCCTCGGCCATGACCGTCCTTTACGTTCTCGTTGGGTGGTGGGACTCAGCCTCGCTGAAGGAGCTCGGCCGCTTCGGCCTTCTGCAGCACCAGACGTTCGGCGCGGCGGGTGCGGTCGCGCACCTCGCCCGCCAGCTGCCCGCAGGCGGCGTCGATGTCGTCGCCGCGGGTCTTGCGCACCGTGGTGACGATGCCCGCTTCGTTCAGACGTCGGCAGAAGGCAAGAACCTGTTCGCGCTCGGGCTTCTTCAGGTCCGACTGCGTGAACGGGTTGAAGGGAATCAGGTTGAATTTGCACGGCACCTGCTCGTCGCGCACGAGGCGCACGAGCCGGTCGGCGTCTTCAAGGGAATCGTTGATGCCGCCCAGCATCACGTATTCGAACGTGATGAAGTCGCGCGGAGCGACCTTGAGGTAGCGGCGGCACGCGGCCATCAGGTCCGCGAGCGGATGCTTGCGGTTCACAGGCATCAGCTTGTCGCGGAGTTCGTCCGTGGCGGCGTGCAGGCTCACGGCGAGCGCGACGGGCGCGGCTTCGGCGAGCTTGTCCATCTGGCGCACGAGGCCCGACGTCGACACGGTGACGCGTCGGCGGGAGAGCCCGTAGCCGTTGTCGTCCAAAAAGAGCTTGAGCGCGCGGATGACGTTCTCAAGGTTCTGCAGCGGCTCGCCCATCCCCATCAGGACGACGTTGGAGATGATGCGGTCGTTCGGGTCGGTGACGCCGGCCGCTTCGCGGAGTTCGCGCTCGGCGTGCCAGAGCTGCCCGACGATTTCGGCTGTCGAGAGGTTGCGGTTGAAGCCCTGCTTCCCCGTCGAGCAGAAGAGGCAGCCCATCGCGCAGCCCGCCTGCGTCGAGATGCAGAGCGTGCCGCGGTCATCCTCGGGGATGAAGACCGACTCGACGGCGTTGCCGCCGCCGACGTCGAAGAGCCACTTGCGGGTGCCGTCACCCGAGATCTTCTCGGTGATGACGCGCGGCGCCTCGACCTTCGCCAAGGCGTGGAGCTTCGCGCGGAAGCTCTTCGCAAGATTCGTCATGCGATCGAAGTCGCCCTCGACGTGGCGGTGAAGCCAGCGTGCGAGCTGCGTGGCCCGGAAGGCCTTCTCGCCGTGCGAAGCGCACCAGGCGGTGAGGCCCTCAAGGTCGTAGTCGAGCAGATTGACCCGTTCGGCGACGGGCTCTTCAACGATGTCGGTCACGGACTAAATCCTCGGGTCGGTCGATCAGCGGGAGTGGATCGAGAGGGCCGGGAAGAAGTAGGCGATTTCGACGGCGGCCGTTTCCGGAGCGTCGGAGCCGTGGACGGCGTTGGCGTCGATGCTTTCGGCGAAGTCGGCGCGGATCGTGCCCGGTGCGGCCTTCTTCGGATCCGTGGCGCCCATGAGCTCACGGTTCTTGAGGATGGCGCCTTCGCCTTCGAGGACCTGGATCATCACGGGGCCGGACGTCATGAACTTGACGAGGTCGGCGAAGAACGGACGTTCGCGGTGAACGGCGTAGAAGCCTTCGGCTTCAGCCTGCGAGAGCTGACGCATCTGGGCGGCGACGATCTTGAGGCCGTTCGTTTCGAAACGGGAGTAGATCTTGCCGATAACGTTCTTGGCGACGGCATCCGGCTTGATGATGGAGAGGGTACGCTCAATGGCCATGATTGACTCGTAGAAAGTGATTTTGGTAAGAGGTGGAGAACGGGTTGCGGACGATGGAAACGCCCGATCCGTTCAAACGATGAATTTTATCATGGAGGCCGCAAAGGCCCGCCCGTGCCGACGCGCTTTGGTTGCGCTTTGTTTCGTATGCCTAAAATGTCGACACCGGACCAACTCACTCGAAAGGATTCCCATGGAACGACCGCTCGACAAAGCTCTCGCCGACGAACTCGGCCTCACCTACGGCGCCGCGCTGCGCGAACTCGTCTCGGGGCCGTTCCTGCGGGAGGCGGCCCGGCACGCCGCGGTATCCCTGCCCTTCTTCCCCTGGTCGGGGGCGGAAGTGCGCGCGGGCTTTCTCATGAAGTGGAGCGCGTACCTGGAGGCGCTCGCGCTTCAGACGGCCGTGCGCATGACGCCGGGGTTGGGCGGCGACGAGCGCCTTCGCCGCAAGACCTTCTTCGGCACCTGCGCCTTCGTCGACGCCTCGACCCAGAAGCGCACCAAGGCGCTCTCGCCCGAAGGGAAGGAAGAGATCGAGAAGCTCCGACGCCGGCTCCTTCGCGCCGTCGAAGTCGACCGCCTCGACGAGGAAGCGCTCGCCCGCCGCTTCCTTGAGCTCCTTCACGGCCGCCAGGCTTCGGACGCGGAAATGGAAAAGCTCATGAAGCTCACCCACCGCACGACGGAACTTCTGGAGAAGCTCACGAAGACGACGCTTGAAGCCGACCCGAAGAAGGCGAAGAAAGCCTGATCCTTGGGAACGACTCCCTCAAAGGCGCCCATCCCCGGCCGGGCGCCTTTGTCGTGTTTGTCGTCCCCGTCTCCGGTTTGTGCCTACATGGTTCCCAAAGCCGGCGAACCGGATTCCCTACGACCTCAAGGTTTCCCATCGCCACGATCCTCCGGATTTTCCGAAACTCGTTCCGCCGCACGTCTTCGCCGTCCCGCCGCCGGTTTGTGCCTACATGGTTCCCGAAGACGGCGCCCCGGGATCCCTGCGGTCTCAAGGTTTCCCAACGCGCACCCGGACCGATTTTTCCCAAACGTTCTTCCCATGCCGCGCAAGGAAAAAGGGCGCCGGTCCCGAGACCAGACGCCCTTCGTCAAACGGCGCCCCCGAAGGGGCCAACCGGATTACTCAGCCGTTTCGGCCGTTTCGTTCGCGGGAGTTTCTGCGGGAACGTCCTGGGCCGCTTCCGTCTGAAGGTCTTCAGCCGGACGGCGTTCGGGCTTGGGGCCGGGTTCCAACACCGCAATCGACTCGACGTGGCCCGTGTGCGGGAACATGTTCATGATCCCGGCCGCACGGATGTGCCAGCCGCCTTCGTGGTGGAGCTTCGCGCAGTCGCGCGCCAGCGTCGCCGGGTTGCAGGAGACGTAGACGATGCGGGCGGGACGGCGGTCGGTGGCGGCGAGCGCGCCGGCCAGCTCGATCGCGCCTTCGCGCGGCGGGTCGATCAGCACGCGGTCGATGCCGCCCATGCGGTCCCAAAGCTCGTCCCAGTCCTTTTCGGTCCAGGTGAAGAGGTTGCGCGCGACGAATTCCGTCTTGTCGGCAAGGCCGTTGTCGGCCGCACCCTGGCGGGCGCGCGCGACCAAACCTTCGCTCCCCTCGATGCCGATCACCTTGGCGGCCTTGGTCGCCAAGGGCAGCGTGAAGTTACCGAGGCCGCAGAAGAAGTCGGCGACCTTGTGTTCGGGTTCGACGTGAAGGAGACGCACGGCGCGGCCCACCATCGTTTCGTTCAACGCGTGGTTCACCTGCGTGAAGTCGGTCGGCTTGAAGCTGATCCGCACGCCGAATTCCGAGAGCGAGAGCCCGAGCGCGTGTTCGTTCTCGGGGAGCACCGCGTGCGCCGTTTCCGGGCCCTTGGGCTGGAGCCAAATGTCGGCGCCGTGCTCGCGGCCGAACGCGAGGAGCTTTTCCATGTCGTCGTCGGTCGGCGCCTCGAGCACGCGGAAGACCAGGGCCGTGCGGCCGTCGCCGCCCACGGCGACTTCGATCTGCGGGAGGCGCTGACGGATGGAGAGCGAGGCGACCAGCTCACGCATCGGCATCAGCATCGCGACGACGTTCTTCGTGAGGATCTTGCAGGTCGTCATGTCGGCGACGTAGGACGAGGCCTTTTCGTGGAAGCCCACGAGGACGCCGCCCTTCTTCGCGACGTCGCGCACCGTGAGGCGCGCGCGGTGGCGGTAGTTCCAGGCCGGACCGTGAATCGCGGGGAGGACGCTTTCGGGCTTGACGCGGCCGATGTGCCAGAGCGTGTCCATGAGGACCTTCTGCTTGTAGGCGACCTGGGCGTTGGCTTCCAAGTGCTGCATCGCGCAGCCGCCGCAGCTCCCCGGGCCGATCCCGAAGTGCGGGCAGGCGGGCTTGACGCGCTGGACGCCCTCGCGGTGGACCGCGACGACGCGGCCCTTCTCGTAGCTCGGCTTCGAGCGCAGGCGCTCGTACGTCACGCGCTCGCCGGGGAGCGCGCCTTCGATGAAGACGACCTTGCCTTCGTCGTTCCTGGCGACGCCGCGGCCTTCCTGGTCCAGACGGTCGACGTCGACGGTGAAGTATTCGGGGGTCTTCTCTTTGCGTTTGGCCATGACGGCCCTCCTCATCAACTCGTGGCGCGGCGAAGTTCGAGGGGCCGCGCCGGCAAACAAAATCCGGTGGGGAAAAATGCGAAGCCGACCCGGTGGGGTCGGCCTCGCGGAGGATGGATTCTAGCGAAAGTGCGTCCGGGCTTCAGCGCTTCGGACCCAAATAACGCATCGGGTCGACGGGCTTGCCCTTCTCGCGCACCTCAAAGCGGAGCATGGGGCGGGACGACTCGGAGGAACCGAGTTCGGCGATCTTCTGCCCGGCGCGGACCTTGTCGTTCAGCTTCACGACGATCTTGTCGTTGTGGCCGTACGCGGTGACGAGCGTAGGCGAATGCTTGATGATCACCAACTGCCCGTAGCCCTTCACGCCGTCCCCGACGAAGAGCACCTGACCTGCGGCCGCGGCGACCACGACGTCGCCCTGCGTCCCCGCAATGTCGAGGCCCTTCCCGTTCGCGGAGTAGTCGGAGAGCACCGTCCCCTGCACGGGCCAGAGCATGCGCGTCCCGGGCGCCACGGCGGGCGTGGTCTTCGGTGCGGTCTTCGCGGGTTGGGCGGCCTCGGCGATGTCCTGGTTCGGGGTATTGGTGATGGCGGGCGTGCCGCCCGTCTTCGTCGCCGGATCGAGCACCACGGTTTCGGGCTCCTGGGAGGGCGTCGTCACGGTTTCGGGCTCAACCCCCGGCACGCGGCTCACGCGCACGTTCTGCGAAACCACGGGAACGCGCGGTTCGGTCACGCTCTCAGGGAGCCGGAGCACCTGCCCCAAACGCAGCTGCGTCGGATCGGTGACGGCGTTCAAGCTCGCCAACGCACGGCTGTCGAGCCCGTAGCGCACCGAAATGTTGTAGAGGGTGTCCCCGGGCGCGACGACGTGCGTGCGGCCGGAATCCCGCACGGTGCCCGGCGTCAGCGGGGTGATCGACCCGGAAACGGGCGCCGCCTGACGCGTGCCCTGCGAATAGTCGGACTGATCGACGATCGGCGCGACCTTCGGGGGCGTCCCCGCGCAGCCCGCAAGCAGAAGGGCGGCGGCCACGGCCGTGAGGCCGGTGAGTGTCTTGGTCATGGTGTGCTTTTCCTTTGTCGTCAACCTTTCAATGCACCGTCGGCCCAGAGCGCGGTCTTCGCGACTTCCCTGTGGGCCGTGAGATCGATCTGAAGGGGCGTCACGGAGACGTGCCCGTGCATCGTCGCCCAGAAGTCGGTGTCCTCCGCGGCGTCGGCGGGCTTCCCGGCGGCGCCCAACCAATAGATCGGGAAGCCGCGCGGGCTCATCTCGGCAATCACCGGCTCCGCGCTCTTGCGGCGCCCGAGCCTCGTCGAGCGCACGCTCTGGAGCGCCCCGTAGGGCATGTTCGGGATGTTCACGTTGAAGAGCGCGGGACCGGCGGCGTCGCGCCCTTCGAGGTAGCGCTCGACCACCTCCTGCGCGACGCGCGCGGCGCTCTCCAATTCGCCCCAGCCGCGGTCGATCTGCGAGAAGGCAAAGGACGGCACCCCGAAGAGGTACCCCTCGATCGCCGCCGCGACCGTCCCCGAGTACATCGTGTCGTCGCCCATGTTCGCGCCGCAGTTGATGCCGGAGACGACGAGGTCGGGCTTTTCGTCCAGAAGCCCCGTCATCGCGACGTGCACGCAGTCGGACGGTGTCCCCGAGACGACGTAGAGGCTCTCGCCCGGCATGTGGTCGACCGTGAGCGGACGGTTGAGGGTGAGCGAATTCGACGCCCCCGAATGGTTGTGGTCCGGGGCGACGATCGTCACGCGGCCGAACCGGCGCATCGCGTCGGCGAGCGCCCGGATCCCGGGCGCGCGGTACCCGTCGTCGTTCGAGACAAGAATGTGAAGCGGCATGGGTGGCTGTGTTGAATATCGTGGAGAGGCAGCGGAAGAACCCGCAGTCCTCGCGGTTGGCCTTGGGATTGTATCGCACGGGATCCGCGCGCCCTCGGGCTTCGCCCGACGCCGGGCCGATCCGGACGGAAATCGTTTCAAAAATTCGGCCTGAGAAAAAGCCGCCGGGCGCTTTGCGGCGCGTCGGCGGCTTTTCCGAGCCTCAGATCAGGCTGCCCGTCAGAGCTCCACCCCGAGGAAGTCGAGCGCGACCTGCACGTGAAGCGCCGCGGCGCGCACGAGCTGGGATTCGTCGACCTGGTAGCGGTTGTGGTGCTGGCCGTAGATCGCGTTGCAGGCGGCGTTTTCCATGCCGACCAAAACCATCACGCCCGGGACGCGGAGCTGATACTGCGCGAAGTCTTCGCCGCCCATCGTCGGGGGATAGTCGTAGAGGCAGTCTTCGCCGAAGACCTTCTTGGCGCTCCCGCGCACGAGTTCGGCGAGCGCCGCGTCGTTGACGGTCGGAGGGACGAGCTCTTCGTAGATGAGCTCGGCGTCGCCCCGCATCGCGCGGGCGGTTTCCTTCGCGACGCGCTCCATCGCTTCGGGGAAGTGCTTGCGGACTTCCGGCGAGAAGCAGCGGGTCGTGCCGATCAGCGTCGCTTCGCCCGAGATCACGTTGAAGCGCGTGCCGCTTTCGAACTTGCCGACGGTGACGACGCCGGTTTCAATGGGCGAGATTTCGCGCGAGACGATCGTCTGGAGGTTCTGCACGATCGCCGCGCCGATCACGGTCGCGTCCGCACAGAGGTGCGGCTGCGCGCCGTGCCCGGCCTTGCCGGTCACCTTGATCGTGAAGCGGTCGCCCGAGGCCATCGTGCCGCCCGTGCGCACCGAGACCTTCCCGGCGGGGAAGTCGGACCAGACGTGCATGCCGTAGGCGGCGTCGACGCCGTCCAAGCACCCGTCCTCGATCATCATCAGGGCGCCGCGGCCGATTTCCTCCGCGGGCTGGAAGGCGAAGACGACGTCGCCCGCCAGGCGGTCCTTGATGTCGTTCACCATCGCGACCGCGATCAGGAGCATCGAGATGTGGCAGTCATGCCCGCACGCGTGCATGAAGCCCGGATGCTCGCTCGCGTAGTCGACGCCCGTCTGCTCCGTCACTTCGAGGCCATCGATGTCGCCGCGAAGAAGGATGGTCTTCCCGGGCTTCACGCCGCGGATGCGGGCGAGCGTCCCGGTCGGGCCGCCGCACACGCGCCATTCGACGCCCATGCGGTCCAATTCTTCGCGGATCTTCGCCGCGGTCTTGTGCTCCCGGAGGCTCGCCTCCGGAATGCGGTGGAATTCGCGGCGCAGACGTATCTGCATCTCGCCGTACTTCTCTTGAAGTTCCTGCAACGTCATGATGTTTTCTGAATCCTTGTGGTCCTATGGTCCGAAGGGGGTTCCGGTCACACTCAGAGCATCTTCGAGAAGATGCCGGCGATGACGACCGAGGTGATGGTCACCGTCGTGAACCCGCCGACGATCATCGACGGGAAGAGACGGCTCATCAGGAATTCGCGTTCTTCCTTCGTCTTGCCGACTTCTTCGCAGAGCGATTCGGTGATGATCGCGTTGAAGGGGAAGCCGTAGAGCGCGGTGAGGCAGTTCGAGAAGCCGAGCCAGGGCGAGACGCGGAGCACCTTGCAGGCGGCCCAGCCGGCGACGGCCATGCCGAGAAGACCCGTGACGATCAGCATCACCATCGGGAAGGCGATCTGGATGAGCATCTCGGGCGTGCAGTCCTTGAGGCCGTCGAAGATATTAACCCGGCGTTAATTTAGTTTACGTTAAGAGGCCTTGGGAAGGTCCTGGGCGCAGTGACGAGCATACCGCACCTCCTCAGGCTCGAAACACCGGGTGATCTTCTCGGGGTCTTGCCGACATTCGTTCATGAATTCCCGGGCCCGCTCAAGGTTCTTCTCGTGCGTGCCGGAAGGTCGCAGGCGAAGCTCCGTCTTGAGGTGCCGATTGAGGTACTCGTCGGGGTTGAGCGTCGGCGAATAGGCCGGGAGGAAAAAGAGCTCAATCTCCAACTCGTGCTTCTTGGTCCAGGCCTGAACAAGTCGGGAGTGGTGGATTTTGGCGTTGTCGCAAATGACGAAAAGCTTCCGGCCTGCCGCCCTTGTGTCGGCGATCAAGCGGTGCAGGAAGCGGATGAAGTCGTAGGACGTCACCGCCTTGCGTTGGAAGAGAAAGAAGCATTTGCCCTGATTGTTGATGGCTGAGACCATCACAGGGGCGCCGTACTTGCCGCGGGTGTCCTCGAGCAAGGTCGGAGTTTGCCCCTTCGGGGCGTAACCACGAACCCAGTTGGAGTCCTGCTTGACGGCAGTTTCATCCTGCCAAAAGATCGTCGCGCCTTCTTCCTTGGCACGCTTGCTGATGGCCGGATAGACCTGTTCCAACCAAGCGGCCACCTTCTCAGGATCTTGCTGCAGGGCCTTCTTCTTGGGACGTTGCGGCGTCATGCCCCAACGCTTTAAATACTCACCCACCGTTCGGATGGCGATGTCCTTGCCGAACTGCGCCTTGACGAGCTCCTGAACGGCGCGCCGAGTCCACAAGGCCCACTCGAACTTCATCTGCTTGGGGTTCTTGTCGACGATCCAGGCCTGGAGTTGGCGTTCTTCCTGCGAGGTGAGGACCTTCATCTTGCCGACCGTCTCGCTCTTGGGACCGCGGCGGTGACCGATCACGGCCGCCCGCTCGCCGTGCTTGTCGAAAGAGCGAAGCACCTTCCACACCCACTGACGGCTCATGCCCAAAGCACGCGTGATGTCGCCGCGCTTCATGCCTTGCTTGTAGGCGGCGATGGCGCGTTCACGGAGGGCTCTTTGGGCGGATTCGGGGAGGCGGCGGCCATCCAGGCCGGTCGGGACATTCTCGGACATAGGGGGATTTTACCCGAAAACGGCCTAATTGTAAACTAAATCAATGCCGGGTTAATATGCGCGGAGAACCCGCGGCCTTCGTCCGGACACCTTCATCCCTATGCGGCGGGTTCGCCCGGCGGGATCGAAGAATGAAGAAGGATCTGTGACTGCTGAGTTGAAACAGGCGGAGGCCGCCCGGGTGGGCGACCTCCGCCTTCTTCATTGAGGGACCGGTCAGAATCAACCGGCCTTGATCAACCGGTCGAGCGCAGCTGCGCGATGTGGCGCTTCGGGGGCACCTGGAAGAGCCGCGCGTAGTCGCGGGAGAACTGCGCCGAGCTCTTGTAGCCGACGCGGAAGCCCGCGCTCGCGGCGTCGATCCCTTCGGCGAGCATGAGGCGCTGCGCCTGCACCAGACGCAGGCGCTTCTGGTACTGCAAGGGGCTCACCTGCGTCACTTCCCGGAAGCAGCGTTGGAAGTTCGTGGGCGACATCGCGGCCATTTCAGCGAGCTGCGCCAACGAATACGGTTCGTCGTAGTGCTCCTGAAGGTGGCGGATCACGCGGCGCACGCGCGTCGTGCGGGTGTGGGACGCAAAGATCCCGCGCAGGTACTGGCCCTGCGGGCCCAAAAGGAGCCGCATGTGGATTTCGCGCATGATCATGGGGGAAAGCAGCGGCGCCTTCACCGGGTCGTCGAGGAGTTCGGCAAGCCGCAGGAACGCGGACAGTACCGCCTCGTCCGCGCCGCACGTCATGAAGCCGCACTCGCACGGATGGTTGAAGACGGGGCTCGAAGCGTTTTCTTCGATCTGGAGAAGCAGCTCCGCGAAGATGTCGGCGGAGAGTTTGATCGAGACCCCAACCATGGGCTTCCCGTCCTTTTCCGCGACGACGCAGTAGTTCGACGGCACGTCGACGGCGGTGACGATCATCCTGCCTTCGCCGTACTCGAAGACCCGCTCGCCGATCGTCGAGCGCTTGACGCCCTGCAGGATGAAGGCGCAGGCCGGGTCGTAGAAGCCCTGCCCGGCGTTGTTGGAGGCGCGCCTCACCGTCCACTGGAACCCCGGGACGCACCCCGCGTGCTCACCCGGGCCGTCCGCCTTCGCCATGAGCATCTTCAGGAGCCTCACGCGCATCCCATCGATGCGCTCAAGCGCCTCTGCGGAAGCGTGATCGGGCAACTGGATGATGGGAATGTCGTTCATCATTTTCTCCGGGATAACCACCGGTTGCGTAGGCAATCCGGCGTTTGGTCGTCTGAAGGGAATTTTAAAACGACGATGCCCGAAAGCGCATCAAAACACACTTTCGGGCAATCCCTGAAAGCACGATCCGTCAAGAGAGAGGCGCTTTCGTGCAAGGCGCGGGCGAAGCCTCGCCCACGCGCCGGACAAGCCTCAATCCTTCGGAAGCACGACGCCGGGGTCCGGGTCGCCGAGACGCTCAACCGCGTCGAACACCATCGCCCAGAAGCGCTCCTGATCGAGCTTCACAGCGGCGTGGGTATGACACCCTTCAGGGGCCGGACGGCGGAAGTCCGCCACGGTCATCCCGCGCGTCAACGTCCCCGTCATCTCGATCGAAATCGGCACCGGCACGGTTTCGACGACCGTCGGATCGATCACGTACGCGACCGCGCAGGGGTCGTGCACC
>ENA-UPWN01000469-UPWN01000469.1-human-gut-metagenome-genome-assembly--contig:-NODE-469-length-20507-cov-7.878218_pt1 | contig 20507 bp, 18 predicted proteins | sample MGYA00250050_ERZ773377 | MGnify/ENA primary metagenome ERZ773377 (study PRJEB29103, sample SAMN06112008) | human gut metagenome | biome: human gut; feature: ankylosing spondylitis patient; material...
GGAGTATTTGAAGATGCAGCATCGTCTGACGGTCAAGGGCCAGGTCACCATTCCGAAGGAAATTCGTGAGCTGCTGGGCTTGGAGGGTGGCGAATCCAGCGTGGAGTTCGCCGTGGGTGCGGACGGTTCCGTGACGCTCCGGAAGGCCGAGAGCCGCACGCCGCGCCGCGCGGTGCGCCGCGCGCCGCAGGCGGCGAACCGCCGCCTCGGGGGCGGCGTCCTGGCGCTCCTTGCGGGCGGGATTTGAGAGAGAGTGAAGAATGGGCGTTGAGATCGAACGCAAATTCCTGGTGAAGCCGGGTGCGTGGGAGAGGGCGGTGCCTCAACCCATGGCGCAGGGCTACCTCGCGAGGGGCGACGCCGCCACGGTGCGCGTGCGCGTCTCGGGCGGGCACGCCTGGCTCACCGTAAAGGGCCGCGGCGACGGCCTCTCGCGCCCGGAATTTGAGTACGGGATCCCCGCGGACGAGGCCCGCGCGATGCTCGCCATGGTGCCGGGCGTCGTGGAGAAGACGCGCCGACGCGTCCCCGTCGGGGCGCACGTCTGGGAAGTGGACGTCTTCGAGGGTGAGAACGCCGGACTCGTCGTCGCGGAAGTGGAATTGACGTCCCCCGACGAAGCGTTCGAGCGCCCGGCGTGGCTGGGCGCGGAGGTGACGGGCGTTCCCCGCTACTACAACAGCGAACTCTCGGTCCGGCCCTTCCGAATGTGGTCGGCGGCGGAGAAGGCCGGGAAGGCCGCTGAGGCCGACGAAGCGTGACCGACGCGGAGGCCGGGCGAAGTCCCGGCCTTTTCATGCCCGGGAAAAACGAAAAGCCCCGACCGGTCATCGAGGCTTCTTCTCTTTTGCCGTCACTTCCCAAGCGGAGGAAGTGTGTTGGCGTCCCCAAGGGGAATCGAACCCCTGTTAACAACGTGAGAGGCTGCTGTCCTAGGCCGCTAGACGATGGGGACGTCATGCGGTACGAGATCCAATCTTACGCCTGCGCCGCGCGTCGGGCGTATCCGGCGCAGGGCGCAGGTTGCGCTGAATCAAAAATCAGCCGAGAGTGGCCGCAATGCGCTTCAGAACCTCGTCCTTGCCGATGAGGCAGAGCGTGACGTCGATCTGAGGCGTGCGCTCGGCCGCGCACACGCAGACGCGAAGCGGCGTCGCGAGGATCTTCATCCCGATTTCGCGCTCGGCCATGACTTCCTGGATGATGCCGTAGACGGCTTCCGGGGTCATGTCGGCGAGCTTGCCGAGCTTTTCACCGAAGAGCGCGAGCGCTTCGCGGCCGCCGTCCGCCAACGCGGCCGCGGCCTGTTCGGCGTCGACCTTGGGTTCGACGTAGAAGAAGAGGGCGTTCTCGGCCAACTTCTCAAGGGTCGTGGCGCGGTTCTTCAGAAGGCCGCAGACCTGCTTGAGGCACGGGCCCCCTTCGACCTTGCCGCCGCGGGCTTCGATGCGCGGGGCGACGAGCGTGGCCAGACGTTCGTCGTCGGCTTCCTTCATGTACTGGCCGTTCAGCCATTCGAGCTTCTTCCAGTCGATGCGGGCGGCCGCACGCGAGCAGTCGGCGAGCTCAAAGACCTTGGCGAGTTCGTCGCGGGTGAACTTTTCCATGTTCCCGTGACCCCAGCCGAGGCGGGCCAAGTAGTTGAAGATCGCTTCGGGGAGGTAGCCCTGGCGTTCGTACTCGAGCACCGAGACCGTGCCGTGGCGCTTCGAGAGCTTCTGGCCGTCCTGACCGTTGATCAAGGGCAGGTGCGCGAAGACCGGCACTTCGGCGCCCAACGCGGTGTAGATGTTGATCTGGCGCGGCGTGTTGTTGATGTGGTCCGCACCGCGGATGACGTGGCTCACCTTCATGTCCCAGTCGTCCACCACCACGGCGAAGTTGTAGGTGGGGATGCCGTTGCGCATGATGATGAGGTCGTCGAGCTCAGCGTTCGAGACCGTGATCGGGCCGTAGACCGCGTCGTTCCACGTGACGGCGCCGTTGTCCGGGTTGCGGAAGCGCACGACAGGCTGCACGCCTTCGGGGATGGGCTTGCCGACGCAGTTTTCGGGACGCCAGCGGCCGTCGTAGCGGGGCTTCAGACCCTGGGCCTTCTGCGCTTCGCGCATTTCGTTCAGCTCTTCGGGCGTCGCGTAGCAGTAGTAGGCGCGGCCGTCCTTGAGCATCTCGTCGACGACTTCCTTGTAGCGGTCCAAGCGGTCCATCTGGTAGATGGGACCTTCGTCGTAGTCGAGGTTGAGCCAGCGCATGCCGTCCAGAATCACCTGCACGGCCTCCTGCGTCGAGCGGACCTGGTCGGTGTCTTCGATGCGGAGGAGGAACTTGCCGCCGAAGTGACGGGCGACGGCCCAGCAGTAGATGGCGGTGCGCGCGGTGCCGAGGTGCATCATGCCCGTGGGGCTCGGCGCAATGCGGGTGCGGATTTCTTTCATGACGACTTCTGTGGTCTGAGAATGGAACCGGCCTCAGAGCGAGGCCGGTCGGAAAAGGTTTGCGAATTTTATCACCCGGTTGCCGACCTCAGGCTTAAGCCGGGGCGGGTTTGAGGGGCGGGCGACTCAGAGAAAGGCCGACGGAATTCCGCCGAAGTCGCCCCGCAGGTAGCGTCGCCGGATCTCACCGTTGCGGCAGGGGTTCGGCCCCTTCTCCATGCCCGGTACGGCCGAAAGACGCTGGATTTCCGTGCCGCGGCAGTCGATCAGCCTCATGGTCGCGATTTCGGAGACCCGCAGGAGCCCCGCGTCGAGAAGGTGGGTGTTGTGGAGCGTGAAGATGATCTGGGCGTTTGTCTTGTTGAGGCGCCGCTCCTTCAAGAGGCGCACGAGCTCGATGACGAGAAGACCGTGCGTCGACGCGTCGAGGTCGTCCACCAACACCGTCTTGCCTTCCTCCAGGGCGGAGAGGAGAAAGCCCAAGAGCCCGATCAGGCGCTTCGTTCCGTCGGACTCCTCCTGCCAAAACCACCGCACGGGCGCCTTGTCGTCGCCGGCTTGGACGGTCGTGAGGCCGTCCAACCCTTCGGTCGGCACCGTTTCAAAGATCTCCGGACCGTACTCGAAGTCCTGAAGGTCGATGTCGAGCTGGCGGAGCCGTCGCCGGACCATGTCTCCGGCACCGCGGAGCCGTGCGAACGCATCGGGATCGTCCACGGAGAAGGCCAACGCCTTCAGTCCCGGGAGAAAATCGGAGAGATCCTCCTTTTCAACGACCGCGAGCTCTTCCAAAAAGAAGTCCACGGCCGCACTGATCCGGCTCCGACGGTCGAGCTTGTAGTACAAGGCGTCGATGAACGTGAGGACTTGGCGCTTCGTGCGGTCATGAACCGCCTCGGTTCGGAACAGCTCTTCGACCTCCTCCAAGGTGGGATTGTCGGGGAGCTTTTCGTTGAACGCCGTGAGCTCCGCATTCTCGACCGCGAAGACGAGGCGGCCGTCGGCGGTGAGGGATTCCGCGACGATGCCTTCCGCGTCGATGCTCAGCGCGTACGTAGAGCGGATGCCGTCCTGCCAAAAGGTCATCGAGAACTCCGAAGGTTTGCCCCAGAGTTCGCTCACGAGCAGGTTGGGTTCGTAGCGGTCCGCGTACCAACCGTCGAGCACGGTGTCCCGCAGCGTGTGGGCGGCGCGGATGAGGGCGCTCTTGCCGCAGCCGTTCGGGCCGTAGAGCGCCATCGCGGTGACGAGGCGGTCGCGCGGGGTTTTGCCGACCTGCACGAACGGAATGTTCTCCATCGTGCGGAAGCCGGCGGGCGCGCGGCGTTCGGCAAAGGTGAGCGAGAGCGTGGCTTCCTTGATCGAGCGGAAGTTGCGGACGGTGAAGGATTCGAGCATGGCCGCCTCTCCCGGCTTTCGGCGGTTCAGGCGAAATATCCCGTCGACACGAGCGTCCACGCCGTGAAGACGGTGAGCAGAATGACCTCCAGGATGACGATCGGGATGAGGGTCTTCAGGAAGTCCGACTTGAAGTAGTCGACCGTGATCGTGAGACAGACGTGGGTGGGCGTGATCATCTGACCCGCGACGCCGAAGACCAAAACCGCACCGGTCAGGACCAGGTCGCCCGGCGCCAAGGCCGCGACGATCGGCATCACCATGGCGACGTGGCCCTGGCTCAGCCCCGTGAGGATCCCGATGACGAAGCTCGTCATCGTGAGGATTACCGGCACGGGGAAGGGCATGGCGCGGAACATCGCCGTGATCTGGTCGATGATCCCCGACGCCGTCAGGATCTCGATGAAGTAGAAGATCGCGACGATGTTGAGAAGCAGCCGCCAGTCGAAAGCTCCCTTCACGATTTCGCCCACGTCGACCTTGCGGTGGAAGATCATGAGGACGGGCACCATGCCGGCCACCACGATCCCCATCGAGACCGCGGCGGGGAGGCCGAACGCGATCATGAGGAAGATGTTGGCAAAGATCGGCAGAAAGGCGAGCGTGATGTCGAGCGCGTACTTCCTGCGGTCCTCCGAGCTCATGGGCGTGCGCTCGGGTTCGTGGATTTTGAGCGGGCGCACCAGGATGAACCACCCGGCCGCGTAGGCGAAGACCGTGAGCCAGAAGAGGTGCACGGCGAGGTCCGAAATGTGGATCCCGACGATCCCGCACGCGAGCAGCATCCCCGGAATGATCGGGTTGCAGAATTCGAAGATGTGGCGGAACCAAAAGTTGATCGCGGCCTTGCTCTCGGCGGGCACTTCATGTCCCTTGCAGGCCTGCTCGACGATCGGGGCCGAAAAGCGTGCGCCGCCCATCGAAGGGAGGAGCCCGAGGAAGGCCGGCATCGAGGCGATCGTCACCTTGGTCGAGTGGAAGATCCGGTTCAAGGCCGCCACCATCCCCTGAAGCGTTCCCGAGCGCCGGAGCTGAATCTCCAGGCACATCACGAAGTAGAGGGCGAAAAGCAGATCGTACGTGCGGGGCTTTTCGACCGTGGCGAGAACCGCCTCCCAGAGGTTGAGGAACGTCCCGCCGAGCGTCGCCCACATGAGAAAGCCGCCCGCGAGGATCGAGAGGCCGATCGGAATCTTCCTGCGGATCAGCACCACGATGAGGACGAGGGAGACGGGGAGGATCCAGGTGATGCTCATGATGACGGGGGCGTTCTGCTCGCCTTCAGGCCGCCTTCCTCTCTAAGGGAGAAGCGTGCGTGGCGGCGGATGACGGTCGTTGTTTCAGGAAAGAAAATGATGCGCCCGCCCGTCATTCGGCGTCAAAGCGGCGCTCCCTCGGGATTACCCGAGGGAGCGGAGGTTCACCAACGGTGAAAGACGCTCTTCGTCTGCGTGAATTCGAGGAGTCCCTCGACGCCGCTCTCGCGCCCGATGCCGCTTTGCTTGTAGCCGCCGAAGGGCGCGCTCACGTCGCGGGGCGCGTTGTTGATGAAGACGTTCCCGGCGCGGATGCGGCGCGCGACCGCGAGCGCCTCCTCGTCGGGGCCGAAGACCGCAGAGGAGAGCCCGTAGGGGGTGCCGTTGGCGATCTCAACCGCTTCGTCGACGGTGTCGTACGGAATCACGCAGAGGACCGGCCCGAAGATTTCTTCCTGCGCGATCCGCATGTCGGGGCGCACGTTCGTGAAGATCGTGGGCTCGACGAAGCAGCCGCGGGCGGCATCAAAACTCTCGGGGACCTTGCCCGCGAGAAGCTCGGCACCCTCTTGGAGGCCAAGTTCGATGTAGGCCTTCACCTTTTCGTACTGACGTTCCCCGCAGAGCGGTCCCACCTTGACGCCGGGCGTGCGCGGATGCCCGACGGGGAAGCGCTCCAGCCCCAGCTTCATGGCGGCGTGGGCTTCGTCCAGGCGACTCCGGGGCACGAGCACGCGCGAGAGCGCGGTGCAGGTCTGCCCGGCGTTCAAAAAGATGCTCTCGAAGAGCTTCAGCACGGCGCCCGTGTAGGCGGGCGCCGACGGGAGCCAGATCGCGGGGGACTTCCCGCCGAGTTCCAACGCCGTCTTCTTGGGCGCTTCCGCCGCGGCCCGCGCGATGGCGCGGCCGACTTCCGTGGACCCCGTGAAGGACACCATGTCGACCAACGGGTGGCGGGTGAGCCTTTCGCCCAGGACGCTCCCGCGCCCCTGCACGAGGTTCAGAACGCCCGCGGAGAAGCCCGCCGCTTCCGCGGCGTCGATGAGCACCGCGGCGGTGAGCGGCGCCAAGGTCGAAGGCTTCAACACCACCGTGTTACCCATCAGCAACGCGGGGATGATCTTCTGAATGATTTGGCCGAGCGGGTAGTTCCAGGGCGTCACCGCGGCGACCACCCCCATGGGTTCGCGCCAGACGTAGGCGCCCTCCGTGCGGCCTTCGAGACCGTTGCGGTCGTCGCGGGCCAATGTGAGCGCCCCCTCGACGTAGGCGTCGATGCGGCTGATCTGGTAGTCGCAGTGCTTGCGGAGCGCATAGTCCGCGGGGCTCCCGAGTTCGTCGACCTCGAGGTCGGCGATCAATTCCCGGCGCGCCGTGAGCTCATCGCGAAGCCGCGACATGAAGCGCACGCGCTCCTCGACCTTCAATGCGCTCCAGGCGGGAAAGGCGCGGGCGGCGGCTTCCGCCGCCCGGTCCGCGTCTTCGGGCGCGCCCGCAGGAATCCGGGCGACGGTCGTGCCGTCGGCGGGATTGATGACGGGGAGCGTCTCGCCGGAGGCGGACGGCGTCCAACGGCCGTCGATGTAGTGAAGATGGAAGCGTTCGCGCATGTGCCCTTTTCCTTGTCGCTGGGGACTCGGTCCCCGAAGATGCGGAGCACTTCGGTGGCCGGGTACGGCGGGGGTTGTCGGTCCATCATACGTGACGGGGCCCGATCGTGCGGGAAAACGCGCACTTTTCGGGCCCGGCGAAACCCCGCGCCGGCGGTGCGGCCGTCACCCGATGAAGGCGATCAGCACCGACATCGAAATGATCGCGACGGCGACGCTCATCGAATTGAGGTTGGCGGCGAGACCGATGTCGCCCTTCAACTTCGCCGTGTAGATGAGGTTCATCGCGGGGATGGGGCTCAGGGCCACCAGGGCGAGCGCCACGCGCACTTCGTGCTCGAAGGGAAGGAGGTAGTAGAAGGCTGCGGCCAAGAGGATCTGCACGACGAAGCGCTTTCCCAAAAGGCCGAAGAGGCGCTTGAGGATCCTCGGGTCGGAGGCGAACGTCACCGACTCGCCGATCATGATCATGCAGAGGAAGGTGTTGGCGGATGCGCCCACCTGCGCGCAGGTGATGACGGCGTCGGGGAGCGTGAGGCCGAAGAGATAGAGGATCGTCATGAAGACGAACGCGAGCGTCGGCCCCGAGCGGACGAGCTTCGAGGCGATGAGCTTCACGCCCTCCGTCCACTTCGTGTTCTCCTTCTGCGTCGCCACCACCGCATAGGTCCCGCCCGCGCTCATCACGCAGTTGCCGACGTCGAAGATCAAGGCGGTGAGGAGCCCCGTCCCGGGGAAGAACGCCTGGATGTAGGGAATCGCAAAGGGCCCGATCGAAAAGCCGCAGAGGTTGAGTTGCTCAAAGGCCTTCTCGTCCGCGTCGGCGTGGCGCATGGTGAGCATGCGCGCGTAGAGAAGGAGCAGGACGTTCGAGAGAAAGCCCAACCCCGCGACCCAGATCATCGGGCCCGAGATCGAGACGCCGTTCAGCCCCACGAACACCACGCAGGGGAGCGTCACGCACATGACGAGCCCGCTGATGGCGTGGAAGGCTTCGCTTTTCAAGATTTCCGTGCGGCGGAGCACGTACCCCAGCGCGATGAAGATCGCAAAGGAGAGGACTTTGGCGGTGCTGGTGTCCATGGTGTTTTCTTCGTTTTTGCCGCCCGAGGGTGGCGGCCGGTCTTCTTGTGGTTTTCAGCGGGGCCCGGAGTCCCTTTCGGACGGCCGAGAGTGGTCGTGAGTGGTCGATCTTGGTCTTCTCAACCGCCGCAGGCGCCGCACTTGGGCTTGGGCTCCGTCGAGCCTTGGTCGGCGTCGTCCGGCCGACATTCTTCTTGGGCGTTTTCTGCTTCGGCCGCAGGCGGGCGCATCGGGATGAGGTGCCGGACGTGCTCGGGGAGCTCCATCGGGTCGCGGGTGGCGAGATGCCCCATCGAGAATTCGCAGCCGCACCAGAGCTGGTTGTAGAAGCCTTCTTCGGCGATGATCTCGCCGCGGCGCTGCTGCAGGCCGCCCTTTCGCCAGTTCATGTCCCAGTAGCTCGTGCCGGGGTGGCGCTCCGCCGCTTCGAGCGCGGCTTCGCGGATCTGCTCCAAGCGCTTCCAGCGGCTTCCCGCAAGCGTCGTCGTGAAGGAGGGGATGCCGAGCTTTTCGGCCATCTGGGCGGTCGCCTCCATGCGCACGCCGAAGCAGACGCGGCAGCGGCGGCCGCGCTCGGGTTCGTTCTCCAACCCCTTCACGGCACGGCGCCAGAGATCGTGGTCGTAGTCGCCGTCGACGAAGGGCACGCCCAACTTCTCGCACCAGCGCTTCGCCTCGTTCTTCCGGAGGAGGTATTCGGCCTCGGGAAAGATGTTCGGGTTGAAGTAGAAGACGGTCGGCTTGCGGCCGTTCTTCAGAAGCCATTCGAGAATCGCGCTCGAACAGGGTGCGCAGCAGCTGTGAAGGAGAACGTCGGACATCGGTGTCGGAAGCTCCGGCTTCTTCGTGTGGGCGCCGGAGGGAATGGGGGAAGGGTTCATTCTACGCCGTGCTCTGCGCCTCCCCGGAAACCTGAGCACCGTCCAAAGGAGGTAGCCACGGTCGGTAGGAGGTAGGTGAGCGGCTGATGTGTCCGGAAGATGCGGATCGTATGAACGTTCGCCGCGGCGGGCCATGGAGCACCGCCGCGGCGTCAAGGAGAAACGCGGAACCCTCCCGCAAGCATCCCGGAACCGTTCCGGTCGACGGCCTCCCTACGCGCACCGCCCGAGAAGAAGCCACCCGTTACCGTCGCGCTTCAGCACCACCCGGAGTCCCGACGGGTTGCGCGCGAGCGCGTCGTCGCGCGTCTGCGTTTCGATCGTGAGCGGCCCCTCCCACCAGAGGCGCCGCAGCTTCAGAGGCGCGGACGCCTCAAAGAGCGCGGCGTGCGGGGTGGGCGCATGGGATCCCGTTTCGGGTGCGGCGAGTCGTTCGGACGCGGGCGCCATTGCGGTGACGGCTTCGCGCCGGGTCGCGCCCTCAGGCGTCACCCCGAGGCGGAAGACGTTCGAGGCTCCCAACCGCCCCGAGAGCATCCCGATGAAAGGGTCGGCGGGTTCGGCGGCGTCGTTCCATTCGGGCGCTTCGGTCACGTCGAGCGCAACCGTCTTCACGCGCCCGAAGGGTTCCATCCCGTAGGCGGCGGAAAGGAGCGCGCCCGGGTCGGCGTGCGTGACGGCGGGCGCGCGGTACGTGCGGCCGCTCTCGGCCCCAAGCACCAGTTGAAGGTGCGGCAGGGGCTCTTCGGTCTGCGCGGAGCCGAGTCCGCGCGTCAGCATGTGAAGCGCCAGGAGCCGCTCCACCGCGCGGCGCCAACGCTGCGGGTCGGCGGCGGGCTGCGGGAGCGTGAGGCGCACGGGCGTGAAGACCGAGACGACCGTCGCGTCGTGATGGGCGATCTGGGTTTCGGACGGCACCGCCCGGATACCTGCGGCGCAAAGCCGCGCCACCAACACGGCCTGCCGTTCGGGACTGGGGGCGGGCGTCACGGTCAAGTGCGCTTCGTCGGGCTCGACCCCGATCAGCCTCACGACGTAGGCGGGGAGGATCGCAGCGGCGAGCTTCGCCGCCCAGAGCGCGAGGTCGCGCCCCGCGTCCGGGTCGATCCGGTCGAGGATCACTTCGGGGACGCGGCGGACGGCGTTGACGGCCAATTCCCCGGGGCGCAGCCCCAGGCGCTTCGCCGCGTCGTTCACGCCCCAGATCACCCGTCCGTCGTGGCGGGCCGCGGGACGCGCGGCGGGGGCGGGCGCGTCCGCAAAGAGAAGCCCCTGGAGGTGGAGGTGAAGGTTCGCCGTTGCGGGGACGGCGGGGGTTGCGGTGTTGGTCGTCATGTTCTTCTCCTTCTTTTCCTGTTCTTCTTGTGGTCGCTGTCGTTCGGCTGAGGTCAGGCGGCGTTGTCCGGCGTGGACGGATCGGTCGGGTGCGTCGAATGCGTCGGACGGAAGGGCTGGACCTTGCCGACGGGCGCGGAAGGCTCGGTGAGCGGGGAGAGCGAGGAGAGGGGCGAAAGCCGCACGACCGCGGTTTCCGTGCGGGCGAGGAAACCGGCGCGGGTGACGCGCACGCGCGTCTCACCGTCGGCCGCAGGCGAGAGCGCCACGCGCAGATCGGCGTTCGTGGCGGTGCCGGAGAGGTTGAGCGGCCGCACGACGAAGACGGTCGTGCCGGACGTGCGGGCAGCAAGCGCCAAGCGGCGCATGGCGCGGCGGTCTTCTTCCGGGGAGAGGGGCTTCAACCACGCGACCACCGCGCCGAAGGTCCCTTCGGCGACGGCGCGCTCCGCCGCCCAGTAGGCTTCTTCCGTCGCGGCGGGTGTCACGAAGAGCTGTTCGGTGAGGACGAGCCCGCAGGCTTCCATCGCCGGAGCGCAGGGCGTGAAGAATTCGACGCCGGGGAGCACCCAAAAGGCGCGCCCGAGGGAAGCGACCGCGGGGAGGATGAGGGAGAGTTCACCCGAAGCTTCCGTCATCGTGAGGAGTTCAACCAACTCACCCTTCGGGAAGCCCCCGCCCAGCATCTCGCGGATGACGGGATCGGCGACGGGGAGGCGGTCTTCTTCCGCCTTCTTCCCGAACCCGAAGGGGACGGAGGGAAGCGGAATGCCGGGAAGCCCGGGCAGAGGAAGCGTGTGGATCGCGGAGAGCGTGGCGGTACGGGCGGACATGATGACGAACCTCGAAGAATCAAGCCCAAAATGAAGTGCGAAAACCCGAAAACGTGTTCGGATTCGTCTCGAGACCTAGTCTCAAAGGTTCGTGATGGCGCCGGTGAATGTTGATCCTGAGTCTTCTTTTCGGCCCACTTGTCAACAAGCGGATTCGTTGAGGTGCGGGAAATGCTGAGGTAAAGGATCAGTTTGAAAAAAGAAGGAATGCATGATCCTCTGGAAGTCGAAACGCCAAACAAAAATACATGAGAATCAACGACTTCCGAAAAGTTCTGGATCAAAATCGAAAGGCCTCAAAACGTGATCCTCAACGGCCTCTTTCGCTTTGCTCTATGATTTGGATCAAACCGGACGGCCCTCGTCTTCACGAAAAGAGGTCTTCGCCGTCCGCCCGCAAGCCTGTTTTGGAGTGAGGAATGACGCTGGAAGAGCGCTACCGCAAGGTGGTGGAGCGCGTGCGCGCCGCGGAGCGCGCCGCAGGACGGCCTGAAGGATCCGTGGCGGTCCTTGCCGTGGGGAAGACCTTCCCCGCGGAGACGATTGCGGCCTGCGCGGCGTTCGGCCAACGCGCCTTCGGCGAAAACTACGTCCAGGAGGCCGCGGCGAAGATCGACGCGCTCGCGCACCTCGACCTCGAGTGGCGCTTCATAGGGCCCCTTCAAGCCAACAAGTCCCGCATCGTCGCGGAGCGCTTCGACTGGGTGGAGTCGGTCGATCGGCTCCGCATCGCGGAGCGCCTCTCCGCGCAGCGCCCCGAAGGGATGCCGCCCATCAACGTGACGGTCGAAGTGAATTTGGACGGCGAAGCGACGAAGTCGGGCGTTTCGCCCGAAGAGCTCCCCGCCTTCATGGACGCCGTCGCGGCGCTCCCCAACCTCCGGCTTCGCGGCCTGATGGCGATCCCGTCGCCCGACGCCGGCCCCGAAACGTACGCGCGCATGCGCCGCCTTTGGGACGAGGCCCGCGCCCGCCGTCCCGAGCTCGACACGCTCTCCTTCGGGATGAGCGCCGACATCGAGCCCGCGGTGGCCGCGGGGAGCACCCAGGTGCGCGTCGGGAGCGCCATCTTCGGCGCGCGCGACTACGGCAAACATTGAGACCCCACTGAACATAGGAGATTGGGGATGAGAACGATCGGATTCCTGGGCGGCGGCAACATGGCCGGCGCCATCATCGGCGGGCTGCTGCGTTTGGACGATGCGCCCGTCATTCACGTCGTGGACCACAATCCGGCGAAGCTCGAACGCCTCGCCGCTTTGGGCGCGAAGACCCACGAGGCGCCCGGCGACTGGATCACCGCGTGCGACCTCTTCGTCTTGGCGGTGAAGCCCCAGGGCATGAAGGATGCGTTGGGACCCGTGAAGGCGTTCCTGAACCCCAAGGGCGCGGCGCTCACGATCGCTGCTGGGATCGAGTCCGCGGTCTACGCCGAATGGCTCTCGGGCTACCCCCTCATCCGCTCCATGCCCAACACCCCCGCGATGGTGGGTGAGGGCGTGACGGGCCTCTGGGTCCCCGAAGGCATCGCTCCCGAGCACGCCGAAGCGGCGGAGTTCGTTCTCTCCGCCGTCGGTCGGGTCGTGCGCGTCGCGAAGGAAGAGGACATCGACCTCGTGGGGGCGATTCCCGGTTCGGGTCCCGCGTACGTCTTCCGCTTCATGGAGGCGCTCCAGGCCGCCGCGGTGCGCCGCGGCATGCCCGAAGCCGACGCCAAGGCGCTCGCCTTGGGGACGGTGAAGGGTGCGGCGCTTCTCGCCGAAGCCTCCGGGAAGCCCTTTTCAGAGCTGCGCGAACAGGTGACGAGCAAGGGCGGCACGACCGCCCGCGCGCTCGCGGTCATGAATGCGCGAGACATCGACGCGATGATGGACGAAGCCGTCGGCGCGGCCATCGCGCGCACGCTCGAAATGAAGGCCATGTTCCGCTGAAGGTAGGCCGGAAACAAAATTTTCCACTTTTGGCGTATGGACACGCCTAATGCGTTTTCCCTATGATCCCTGTCGGTTGCGTTCTGCGCGCGTAGGCGCGCGCAGAATGCGGCCGATCCATCCCCATTCACCGACCGAAGATGCGCGGGCTCCGGCCCCGGAGTGCGCATTTTTTTCTCCCGGCGTCGGACCGATTTCCCCAGGAGGGGAGGCCCGGTGCGCGCCGCTTCCGCGGGGCCGTCCTCTATGGAGATTCCATGATGTTGAAGCATTTCGCGCTGGCCGGCCTCGCCGCCGCCACGATGGCCGCTCAGGCCGCCCCCGTTGAAATCACGTGGTGGCACGCCATGGCCAACACCCTCGGCGACTGGGTCCAGGACACGGCCAACAACTTCAACAAGAGCCAGACGGCCTGCAAGATCGTTCCGACCTACAAGGGGAGCTACGATCAGACGATGACTTCCGGCATCGCCGCGCACCGCGCGGGCCGCTCCCCCAACATCCTCCAGGTCTTCGAAGTCGGCACCGCCACGATGATGTTCTCGAAGGGCGCCGTGGTTCCGGTGGGCGACATCATGGCGAAGGCCGGGTACGAATTCCACCCCGACGAATACATCCCCGCGGTCTACGGCTACTACGCGACGCCCGACGGCCGCATGATGAGCTTCCCCTTCAATTCGTCGACGACGGTCATGTACGTCAACCTGACGAAGTTCAAGAAGGCGGGTCTTCCCACCGAAACCGAGAAGCTCCCCAAGACCTGGGCTGAGGTCGAAGCCGCCGCGAAGGCCCTCAAAGCCGCCGGCGAAGCCTGCCCGATGACGACGAGCTGGGTGGGCTGGACGCAGCTCGAAAGCTTCTCGACCTGGCACAACGTCGAGTACGCGACCTTGAACAACGGCTTCGGCGGCCCGAAGGCGCGCCTTGCGGTCAATACGCCGCTCCATCAGAAGCACATCGAAAACCTCGCCCGCATGGCCAAAGAAGGCACCTTCGTCTACAAGGGCCGCGGGAACCTCGCCGACGCCACCTTCTACTCCGGCGAATGCGCGATCAACATGGGCTCGTCGGCGACCCTCGCCAACATCCGCCGCAACGCCGACTTCGAATTCATGACGCTCCCGATGCCCTACTACGAAGGGGTCGAGAACGCCCCGCAGAACACCGCCTTGGGCGGCGCCTCGCTCTGGGCGATGGCCGGGAAGTCCGAAGCTGAAAACAAGTGCGTCGCCGACTTCTTCAACTACCTCTCCGACCCGCAGGTCCAGGCCGACAACCACATGCGCACGGGCTACCTCCCGGTCACGCTGAAGGCCTTTGAAATCGCCAAGGCGAGCGGCTACTACGAAAAGAATCCGGGTGCGGACGTCGCCGTGAAGCAGATGCTCAAAACGACCGAAAAGAGCCGCGGCATCCGTCTCGGTTACCTGCCCAACATCCGTACGATCGTGGACGAAGAGTTCGAAAAGATCTGGTCCGGCAAGCAGGACGCCAAGACCGCGCTCGAAGCGGTCGTGCGCCGCGGCAACGAGCAGCTGGAACGCTTCGAACGCGTGACGTCCCGCTGAGCGTTTCCGAAGCTTTATAAAACCGACGCGCAGGAGCACCGCTCAAAAGCTCCTGCGCGTCCATTGAGTGAGGCCCCTACGTGGAAAAACGAGCAGTCTTTCAGAGCAGGTGGTTGCCCTACGCCCTGGTGCTCCCGCAGCTTCTGATCACCTTCATCTTCTTCTTCCTGCCCGCCGGTCAGGCCGTCATGCAGTCCGTCATGATGGAGGACCCGTTCGGTCTTTCGACCGAATTCGTCGGGTTGGCCAACTTCCGTGAGCTCTTCGCGGATCCGAATTACATCGCCAGCTTCAAGATCACGATCCTCTACGCGGTGCTCGTGGCCTTCTCGGGGCTTGCGATCAGCCTGCTTCTCGCCGTGTGCGCCGACCGGGTGCTCCGCGGGGGCGGCGTCTACAAAACCTTCCTCATCGTCCCCTACGCGATCGCCCCCGCGGTGGCGGGCGTCCTTTGGATGTTCATCTTCAATCCGACGTTGGGGACGCTCTCGCACGCGCTGCGCGCCTTCGGCCTCGACTGGAACTACATGGTCCACTCGGGCCACGCGCTGACGTTGATCGTCATCGCCGCCGTCTGGAAGCAGGTGAGCTACAACTTCATCTTCTTCTTGGCCGGCCTTCAGGCCGTGCCGAAGTCGCTCCTTGAGGCCGCGGCCATGGACGGCGCGGGTCCCTTCCGCCGCTTCTGGTCGGTGGTCTTCCCGCTCCTGTCGCCTACGACCTTCTTCCTTCTCGTCATGAACGTCGTCTACGCGTTCTTCGAAACGTTCGCGATCGTCGACGCGACGACGATGGGCGGCCCGGGGCAGGATACGAACATCTTGGTCTACAAGGTCTTCGTCGACGGCTTCCGCAACATGAATTTCGGCGGCTCCGCCGCGCAGTCCGTCATCCTCATGGTGATGGTAATCGCGCTCACCGTCTTCCAGTTCCGCTTCATCGAGCGGCGCGTCAACTACTGAGTCTGAGGAGAACGCAACATGGTTGAAAATCGTCCTTGGCTCAATGCGGTGACGCACGCCATCCTGATTCTGGGCGTCATCATCGTCGTCTTCCCGGTCTACGTCGCCTTCGTCGCGTCGACGCAGACGGCCGTGCAGGTCGAGCAGGCGCCGATGAGCCTCTTGCCCGGCGCGCACTTCATCGACAACTATCTGCAGATCCTGACGGAAGGCGGCGGCACCGCGTCGCGCGCGCCGGTCGCCCGCATGATGTGGGTCTCGCTCGTGATGGCGATGGGGATTTCGGTGGGGAAGATCTTCATTTCGCTTCTCTCCGCCTTCGCGATCGTCTACTTCCGCTTCCCCGGCCGCAAGCTCTGCTTCTGGCTCATCTTCATCACGCTGATGCTTCCCGTCGAGGTCCGCATCACGCCGACCTACGAAGTGATGGCGTCCTTGAATCTCCTCGACAGCTGGGCGGGCCTCATTCTTCCCGTGATCGCGTCGGCGACCGCGACGTTCCTCTTCCGTCAGTTCTTCATGACGGTCCCGGACGAACTCGCCGAAGCCGCCCGCATGGACGGCGCGGGCCCGATGCGCTTCTTCTTCACGATCCTGATCCCGCTTTCGCTCACGAACATCGCGGCGATGTTCGTCATTCAGTTCATCTACGGCTGGAACCAGTACCTGTGGCCGCTCCTCGTCACGACGAGCGAAGACATGTACCCGATCGTCATCGGCATCAAGCGCATGATCGGCGGCGGCGACTCCGCCAACGAATGGAACCTCATCATGGCGACCGCCATGCTGGCGATGATTCCGCCCGCGTTGGTCGTCACGATCATGCAGCGTTGGTTCGTCAAGGGACTCGTGGACACCGAAAAATAAGGAACAAGAAACATGGCTGGCATTCAATTGAAGGACATCCGCAAGTCCTACGGCGACGTGGCGGTGGTCCACGGCATCACGCTCGACATCCCGGACGGCGAGTTCGTCGTCATCGTGGGTCCGTCGGGTTGCGGGAAGTCGACGCTTCTGCGCATGGTGGCGGGGTTGGAACCCATCACCTCGGGCGAGCTCGTCATCGGCGACCGCGTCGTCAACAATCTCGAACCCAAGGACCGCGACTGCGCGATGGTCTTCCAGAACTACGCGCTCTACCCGCACATGACGGTCTTTGAGAACATGGCCTACGGCCTCAAGATCCGCGGCGTGCCCAAAGAAGAGATCGCGCGCTGCGTCGACGAGGCGGCGAAGATGTTGGAACTCGGGCATCTTCTTGAGCGCCGTCCGCGTCAGCTCTCGGGCGGCCAGCGTCAGCGCGTGGCGATGGGCCGCGCGATCGTGCGCGAACCCGCGGTCTTCCTCTTCGACGAACCGCTCTCGAACCTGGACGCCAAGCTTCGCGTGCAGACGCGTCTGCAGATCCAGAAGCTCCACCGGCGCCTGCGCACGACGAGCCTCTACGTCACGCACGACCAGGTCGAGGCGATGACGCTCGCGCACCGCATGATCGTCATGAACGGCGGGCGCGCCGAACAGGTGGGGACCCCGCAGGAGGTCTACGACGACCCCGAAACGATGTTCGTCGCGGGCTTCATCGGCTCGCCCCCGATGAACCTCGTGCGCGGCGTGGTTTCCGCGGACGGCGCCTCGATGGAGCACGACGGCTTCAAGCTGCGCCTCCCCGAACCCGTTCCGCAGCTCGCGGGCCGCGACGTCGTTCTGGGCGTGCGCCCCGAAGAGGTGACGGTCGTTGAGCAGGGCGGTCTCGGGAACTTCCGCTGCGAAACGGTGGAGGCGCTGGGCGCCGACCACCTGATCCACGGGAAGCTCTTGGGGCAGATGGTGGTCTTCCGCGAACCCAACGGCAAGTGGCTCCCCGAAGCGGGCGTCGACGCCGGGATGACGTTCGAGGCGAAGGCCGTCCACTGGTTCGATCCCGCGACGACGAAGCGCATCCGTCTCTGATCGAGGATGCGTTTTGACGGGGCGGCGGCTCTCGCCTGAGCCCTCCGCCCCGGCCAAATCCCGAGGCCCGGCGTTCATGAAGGACGCCGGGCCTCACGTCTTCTCGGGCGAACGTCGGCTGAAATCCGCCGACAACTTTCGTTGCACAGAATCACCCGTCCGGCCCCCGGTTCTTGACGGGTGTTTCACCCACCTCCGGTATCCTTCACGAGTCCCCGAAACTGAGCCCCAAAGAGGTTTCCCCGTGATCGATTGGCTGATGCCGTACCTGCAGTACGAACAAATGGAGTGGGTGGTCTTCGTGGTCGCCTTCGTCTCCGCGACGGTGCTCCCGGGCGGCTCCGAAGTGGTGCTCCTGGGGGCGATCACCGGGAACCCCGACAAGTTCTGGATCTTCCTCGGGATGGCGACGCTGGGGAACGCGCTCGGCGCGATGACCGGCTACCTCATGGGGCGCTTCATCCCCGAGAAGGAAAAAGAGGGGAAGGCGATCGCCTGGCTCAAAAAGTACGGCTACTTCGCGCTTCTGATGACCTGGGTCCCGCTCTTCGGCGACGCGATTCCGATCGCGGCCGGGTGGCTCAGACTCAATCCCCTCATCTGCGCCGTGATGGCCGCCTTGGGGAAGGGCGCCCGCTACCTCGCGATCTCGTCGGCGTTCCTGCCTTTCGTGAGTTGAGGTCAGTTGAGGTCGGTTGAAGTGAGCTGAGGCGTGCTCGGAGGAATCGGCCGAAGCCTCCCAAACAAGCATGATTTCAAGGTTCGGGGAGCGGACGGGATCCGCTCCCCGAAGTCTTTCTGCGGGCGGGGTTCGGCGCCTTCCGGACGCGTCGCCATATGTCGGATGTTCCTCTCAAAATTGAGTTTCGGCATAAGGTTGGCGTAGGGGTCACCCCGTTATAATCCCCACCACATTCGAAGGCCTCTCCTCATTCTTTGAGAGCCTTCGTTCTCTTTTTGAAGGGGAAGCCGACCGCGCGGCGCTTCGGAATGAATGGAGCCGAAGCGCACATGACCGCGGCCGCCCTCCCGCACACACCTCCCTGGACCGAAACACCCATGAAGATCCTTGTGGCCGTGAAGCGCGTCGTCGACGCGAAGGTGAAGGTTCGTCCGCTCCCCGACGGGTCGGGCGTCGACACCAAGCTCGCCAAGATGGCGATGAACCCCTTTGACGAAATCGCCGTGGAAGAGGCCGTGCGCCTGCGCGAAGCCGGGCAGGCCGACGAAGTCGTCGCCGTGACGGCGGGCCCCCTGAAGGCGCTCGACACGCTGCGCGTCGCGATGGCGATCGGCGCGGACCGCGGCATCCACGTCGAAACGGATGCGGCGCTCGAACCCCTGGCCGTCGCGAAGATCCTCAGGAAGATCGTCGAGAAGGAGTCGCCCGACCTCATCCTCTTGGGGAAGCAGGCGATCGACGACGACGCGAACCAGGTGGGGCAGATGCTCTCCGCTCTGATCGACCGCCCGGTCGCGACCTTCGCGAGCGAAGTGGCGGTGGAGAACGGCCGCGCGGTCGTCACCCGTGAAACGGACGGCGGCACGCAGACCTTGTCGCTCGAACTCCCTGCGGTCGTCACCGCGGACCTCCGCCTGGCGGAACCCCGCTACGTGACGCTCCCCGCGATGGCGAAGGCCCGCAAAAAGCCCGTTGAGACGATCGCGCTCGATACGTTGGGCGTCGATGCCGCCCCGCGCCTGAAGCTTCTCGGCGTCGAGCAGCCCTCGACCGCGCGCGCCGGCGAAATGGTGGGTTCCGTGGATGAACTCGTTGCGAAAATCAAGAGCGCCCTCGGTGCGCACTAAGGAGCCGTCATGACCGCGCTTTTGATCGCCGAACACGACAACCGTACGCTGAAGCCCTCCACCCGTCAGGCGCTCTCCGCCGTTCTTCAGATGACGGACTCGGTCGACATCCTTGTGGCCGGGAACGAATGCGCCCGCATCGCCGAAGACGCCGCGCGTCTTGAGGGCGTGCGCACGGTGCTTCTCGCCGAAGCGCCGAAGCTGGCGCAGGAATCCGCCGAAGTGCTCTCGAAGCTCGTCGTGGCGGAAGCCGAAGGGTATTCGCACATCTTCTTCATCGCGAACGCCGTCGGCAAGACCGCGATGCCCCGCGTCGCCGCGAAGTTGGACGTCTCCCCCGTCTCGGACGTTCTGGCCGTCAAGGGCCCGAAGACGTTCGTGCGCGGGATCTACGCGGGCTCGCTTCTCTCGACCGTTGAGGTGACCGACCCGGTCGTGGTGGGCACGATCCGCCCGACCGCGTTTGAACCGATCCCGACCAAGGTGGAAGCTTCGCCCGTCGAATCCGTGATGGTGGACGGGGCGTACGAGGCGAGCACCTTCGTCAAGTACTCGGAAACGATGTCGGACCGTCCCGAACTCGTCTCCGCCAAGGTGGTCCTCGCGGGCGGTCGCGGCTTGATCGACGAAGCGGGCTTCGCCGCGCTCGAATCCCTGGTCGACCAGATAGGCGCCGCCGTGGGTGCGACCCGTACGGCGGTCGACATGGGCCTTTGCCCGAACGACTGGCAGATCGGTCAGACGGGCAAGATGATTGCGCCGGAACTCTACGTGGGCTTCGGCATCTCGGGTGCGATCCAGCACACGGCGGGCTTGAAGGACGCCAAGGTGATCGTGGCGGTCGACAAGGATCCGGAAGCGCCGATCTTCGAAATCTGCGACTACGGCTTGGTCGCCGACGCCGCGGAAACGATCGCGGCGATCAAGGCGAAGATCTGACCTTCGCGACACCCCAAAGAACGGCGTGGCTCTAGGCGGGTCACGCCGTTTTTGTTTGGTTTTGTAGCGTTCCGGTGACGCATCAAACCTTCGGTATGATTTCTTGTTAATGGTTGATAACCGTCAATAGCTGTCGACATATAGGGTTTACCCCCCCCCGCGCGGACTTGACAAATCAAGGGTTACCTTTCTTGTCACAGCGCGCCTACAGGCGCCTTCGGTTTCTTTCCGCTTCGTGTGACTGCGAAGCGGTGACCCTTAAAGGAAATAACGATTATGAAGAAGTCTCTTGCTGCGCTCGCCGTTCTGGGCGCTTTTGCGGGCTCTGCTTTCGCCGCCGACGTGACGCTCTACGGCCTCGTCGACTATGGCTTTAACTACACGCATTACGATGCCGACTACACGGGCGTTGACGATGACTCGTCCTTCCAGATGAAGTCCTGTGTTCCGTCAATAAGAATTCCCCACTTTCGCCAGCAAAAAGGACCACTAGGGTGGGGATTTTTGACGTTACTCA
>ENA-UPWN01000471-UPWN01000471.1-human-gut-metagenome-genome-assembly--contig:-NODE-471-length-20478-cov-9.769472_pt1 | contig 20478 bp, 18 predicted proteins | sample MGYA00250050_ERZ773377 | MGnify/ENA primary metagenome ERZ773377 (study PRJEB29103, sample SAMN06112008) | human gut metagenome | biome: human gut; feature: ankylosing spondylitis patient; material...
TTTGGCCGCGGAGTTGGCCGCGCGCTTCTGCTCAGTCTTGGCGGCGTACTGCGCCTTGAGGTTCTCCAGGGCATTCGGGTCCTTTTCCAGAAGCTTCGCCAAGTTGCCGAAGTTATGCACGACGCGCGACCGGTTCTTACCGTCCGGCGTTCTGTACGACTCCTTGAGCAGCACGTATTGGTTCTTGCCGCCGTGACCGTCCTTGACTACCGAGATGAACATGGAGCGCCCTCCTTGAACGTATGCCCAATTCTACCATCTCTTAGTTTTGATCACAATCCGTAGATGAATAAATTAAGCGAAACCCCTGGAAAACCAGGGGTAGTTCAGGATCTCGAGTGCCTCAAACCGTCAAACTCGGGCCGCCTGGCGGACGAGCTGGGCAAAACCGTCATCCTGGTCCTTCACGAAATCAACCTCGCGGCCTTCTATTCGGACTTCATCTGCGCGTTCAAAAACGGGAAGGTCGCGGCCTTCGGGCCTGTGGACGACGTGATGACGCCCGAAACCCTCGAAGCCGTCTACGACGTGCCCTTCGAAATCCACCGCATCGAAGGCCGACCGCTCGCGGTCTACCACTAAAGCGGGGCCCCGGGATCCCCGGGGAGGCCTCATCCGCCTCATTCCCCCGCATTCAGAACATTTCCGACTTTCCAAAACACAAGGACGCCACACCATGCTCCGACGCAACGTTCTTCAGTTCGCCGCCTGCGCGGCGATGACGCTCTCCTTCCTCGGTCTCGCCGCGCCCGCGCAGGCCGTGGAGCTCGACTCCTTGAACGGCCGACAGAAGCCCGTCAAGGTCGAAGTCCCCGCCAACCCGCAGCGGATCGCCGTCCTCGACATGGCGGTTCTCGACATGCTCCAGAACTGGAATCTTTTGGACCGCGTCGTGGCGATGCCGAAGACCTCGCCCGTTCCGTTTCTGAAGACCGCCTTTGAGATGGACTCGATCCGCGACGTCGGCACCTTGAAGGAAGTCGACATGGAGGGCTTGATGGCGAGCGAACCCGACGTGATCTTCATCTCGGGGCGATTGATGAAGAAGTACGACGAACTCTCCCGCATTGCGCCGGTCGTCTACATGACGGTCGACCGTACCGAGGGCTCCATGAAGAGCTTCGAGAAGAACCTCATGAACGTCGCGAAGCTCTTCGGGAAGGAGTCGGACGCGAAGGCGACCGTCGAATCCTTCGAAGCCCGCATCGGCGCGATCCGCGAAAAGAGCAACGGCGCGACCGCTCTGGTCGGGCTCGTCACGGCCGCGCACGTGAACGTCCTCGGCGACTCGGCCCGCGGGTCCCTGATCGGGAAGGAATTCGGCTTCAAAAACCTCGCGGTCGACGCGGGCGCGAACCACGGGAACGAAGCGTCGTTTGAACTTCTCCTGAAGCGCAATCCCGACTACTTCTTCGTCCTCGACCGCGACAGCGCGATCTCGCGCCCGGGCGCGAAGCTCGCGAAGGACATTCTCGAAAACGACCTCGTCACCCGCATGAGCGCCTACCAGAAGGACCGCATCGTCTACTTGACGCCCGCTGCGTGGTACCTGGCCGAAGGCGGCATCACCGCGATGGATCTGATGTTCTCGGACGTCGAGAAGGCGCTCGGGATCGAAGCCGCGAAGTAAACGCCCGCCTCATCGGACACCGGGAGACCGAAACCCCAAGAACACGATAAGAAGGACAACGACCATGAAGAACACCATCGACCGCCGCAGGCTCCTCGCGGCCGGCGGCCTCACGCTCTCCGCCGCCGCGTTCGCGGGCGTCGTGACGGGCTCCGCGCTCGGTCTCATCCCCGACGCCCACGCGGCGGGCCGTCCGCTCACCGTCAGCCCGAAGCGCATCGCCGCGCTCGACTACGCCGTGCTCGACATGTTCACGGTCTGGGGCGAGACGGACCGCCTGGTGGCTGCGGCCGACCCGGCGCCCTTGGGCTACCTCAAGGCCCCCGAAGGGATTCCGCTGACGGGCGGTTTGAAGACCGCCCCCGTCGCGGAACTCCAGGCCGCGAAGCCCGACCTCATCGTGATCACGGGGCGGCTCCAGCGCTCCGAGGCCGAATTGAAGGCGATCGCCCCGGTCGTGCTCATCACCCCCGACCAGGCGGGCGGCGCTCTGGAGAGCTACGCCGAGAACATGCGCTTGGCCGCGGGCTGGGTCGGGAAGCAGCGCGAGGCCGACGCCGAAATCCGCCGCATCGAAGCGCGCGTCAAGGCCATTCACGAGAAGGCCGCGGGTGCGACCGTGGCGGTCCTGATGGTGAACGAAGGCCGCGTCGGGATGCTGCCGCCGGGCGGGCGCTGCTCCCTCATTTCGCGCGAATTCGGCTTCACGAACGTCGTCGCGCCCCGCACGGGCGCGGCGCCGAAAAAAGGCGGCCCGAAGCCCGACGCCGCAGCCATCAAGGCCGGGAACGAAAAAACGCTCACCGACCTCAAGGCGCTCAACCCCAAGTACGTCTTCATCCTCAACAAGGACCGCGCCGTCGGCCGTCCCGAAGTGGGCGACCACCGCGCGCTTCTGGGCGCGGAAGGCTGGGATTCGCTCGAAGCCGTCCGCGAAGGCCGGGCCTTCGGTCTGACGGACGTCGCCTGGTACCTGGGCGAAGGCGGCCCGACCGGGATGGATCTGATGGTGAAGGACGTCGAGCGCGCGCTCGGGATCTGAACCGTCTGAAGCGCTGAAGCTCCAAGGCGCGCACCTCCTAAACTCCATGCAAATCGCCCGGCCGTCTCGCGACGGTCGGGCGATTCGTCATATGCGGGTTGCGGGGCCTGCGCTCACGTCCTTCTTGCCGGATGGGCGGTGGCTTGATGCCCCAACGTTGCGGGGTGAGCGCTTCATCCCTGGGGCTTCCCGGGCCCCCTGCGGCCCTGCGGAAGCGCTTCCGGGACGGCCGGGAAGCCGTCCCGAGAGAGCGGCCGCTCAGCCGCCCGAAGCCGGTCAGTTCGTGGTCTGCACGGCCGCCGCCGCGCCGCGGCGGTGCGTGTAGCCGTAGAACCAGATGCCGGCGAAGGTGACGAGGCCGCCCCAAAGCATGGCGGTGGCGCCCGACGCATAGAGCGCGTAGAGGCAGTAGAGGCTCCCGATCCCGGCGAGGATGTTGGTGATGCGGAGCTCCCGGTCCGAAATCCGGAGGCCCTCGTGGTCGATCATCACGTTGATGGCGGCCAAGGCGAAGAGGAACGGAACGAGGTTCGTCACGACCGCGAGGTCGACGAGGATGAAGAACTGCTCCTCCAACTTCGGGTTCATCGTGAGGATGGAGAGAAGCGACTGCGACACCGCGATGATGATCATCCCGATGATGGGCACGTGCTTCTTCGAGACCTTGCCGAAGATCTTCGGGAAGTAGCCTTCAAGAGCCGAGCCGCGGAAGACTTCCGCGAGCGTGAACTGCCAGCTCATCAGAGCACCGGCTTCCGCCAAGGCCATGACGGCCATGATGCACTTCCCGATGAAGGGCGTGAACATCGTCGCGAAGACGAGGCCGAAGGGTGCGGTCGAGCTCGCCAAAGCGGCGTTGTCGACGATCCCGGCCGCGACGTTGTTCGAGAAGATGTAGATGACGGCGACCCCGGCCGTGGCGCAGAGCACCGCCTTCGGAACGGTCTTCTCGGGGTTTTCGACGCGGTCGGCGTTCGCGCACGCGCTCTCCAGGCCCAGGAACCCCCAAAGCGTCATCGAAAGCGCCGCGCTGATCCCGTCGAAGTAGCTCATGCCGTGCGGGTTCCAGGCGGCGACGAAGCGCTCGGTCTCGAACCAGAACCAGCCCGCCGTGCAGAGAAAGAGAATCGGGAGAATGAGCGCCCACGCGAAGAAGTGGGAGATGTGCCCGGTCGCACGGACGCCCGGGAAGTTGATCACCGTGCAGATCCAGATGAGGCCCATCGAGTAGAGACCGATCTCCAAAGCCGAGAGCTGCGCTTCGAAGATCATCGCGCCGTAGCCCACGACTGAAACCGCGATCGAGAGGTTCGCGATCAGAAGCGAAATGCCGTAGGTGTAGTTGGCGAGAAAGCTCCCGCTGCGCCCGAAGGCGTACTGGGAGTAGCCGCCCAGACCGGCCTGCGCGTTGCGCGAGAGCGTCCCGCAACGCGCGAAGACGTACGCGACGGACGCCGAGCCGATGATCGTGACGATCCAGGCGAAGATCGACATGGTGCCGACTTCCGCCAGTTTCGTAGGCATGAGGATGATTGAAGAGCCGACCATGTTAAGGATCGTCGCCATGGTGAGCTCGAGGAAGGTCAGTTTCTGCTTGGATGCGGACACAAGGGGCCTCTGTGGAAGGTGCTTGTGGAGCCGTGATTTGGGCTGTTCGTCTAGTGAAACCCGCCCGCGGGCTCCCTTTTACGGGTGTGAAATAACAGCGAAGCCGCCCGAGGTTGAGACGGACGGCGTCGATGGGGCGCGGAGCCGCCTTCAGTGACGGGTGCGCGTAGGCCGGACGGATGCGGGTGAAGAGTCGTAAAAACCCGGATCGTCGGCGAAAGGCCGGATTCTAGCGGGTTTCGGGAGGGCGCGTGAAATTTTGAGGCGGGGATCTTGCGTATGGACCGGCCGCGGCCCGTTCCCTAATCTGAAGACAAGAAAGCACGCAAGATCCGCGCGGAAAGGAGGCCCATGAGGACCTCGAACGATTTCGGCATGGTTTGGTGGGCCGCCGCGACGGCGGCCTTGGGGATCTGCGTCCCGGCGCAGGAGGCGGCGGCCGTTTGGAACGCGCACGAAGAAGAGAAGTTCATCGCGGCCATCCAGGACGCCATCGACTACACCATGACCGGCGAAGCCTCCCCGACTCAGAACCTCACCGAAACTCCCAATCCGGTCAACTTCGTTTGGGAGGGACTGCGGGCTCAGGGCGGCTCGGTTGTCAACACCGGCGTCCTCTCGCACCGGATCGACGAGAAGGTATCTGTTTCTGCCGACGCGACGATGCGGCTTCACGTGAGGGAGTTCAAAAGCACGCCGGAGAGCTTCAACGCCCCGTGGACGATGAACCACTGGAATGTCCCCAACCTGACGGGTGACGGGCTTGAGCTCGTGCCGATCTTCAATTACACCTACAGTCAGGAAGTCATTCTTTTGGCAACCGGCATCACGGTCGAGGGCGGGACGGGTGAAAACCGCGGCCGTATCGACATCGGAGCGAGTCTTCACGCCGACCTCTCGGCGCGCGCGGCGTTCGAATTCTCGACGGAGCAGAGCGTGCCGACGAAGGACCAAGTCAAGGAGCACGGTCAGACCGGGCGTCCGTCGTTCGATTGGTTCATCACGCCCGGCGTGTAGTCGACGGCGCAGGTCCAACTCACCATGACGCTCGCCGCGCTTGTCTGCTCCCGAGGCTTCCAGAACGTCGGACTGAGGAAGCATCCGACGGTGGGTCTTGAACCTGTACCGCAACGTAGTTCTCCTTGAAGGGATCACTGAGGCTGGTCAACCAGAGGCCGAAGCCTCTCCTTTCGGAGGGGTGGTTGACCCTCGTGGTCCAAGACGAAATTACTTCGCCTTGCCCCAAACCTCGTCCCAGGAGCCCGTAAGCGACCCCTTGGCGTAGTCGGTCACGCGCGTCTCGAAGAAGTTGCTGTGGGTGACGCCCAGCATCGCGTCGACCCAGGGAAGCGGGTTCTTCTTCACGCCGAAGATCGCCTTCATGCCGAGGGCGGTCAGGCGGCGGTCGGCGATGTAGCGGATGTAGTCGCGGACCTCTTCCTTCGACAAACGGCGCATGTCGGAGACGCCGAAGGCGAGGTCGATGAACTTGTCCTCCAACTCCACCATCTGCTCGGCGATCGTGTAGATCTTCCTCTTCAATTCATCGGTCCAGAGCTCCGGATTCTCCGCAATGTACTCGCGGAAGATGCGGATCATCGATTCCGTGTGGAGCGTCTCGTCGGCGATCGACCAGGCGATGATCTGCCCCATGCCCTTCATCGCGCCGTTGCGCGTGAAGTTCAAGAGCATCACGAAGGAGGAGAAGAGCTGCATCCCTTCCGTGAAGGCGGAGAACGCCGCGATCTGCTCGGCCAAGGAGGTCTTCTCATCCGACACTTCATTGAAGTACTCATGCTTCGCGGCCATCGCCTCGTACTGCATGAATTCGTTGTAGATCGACTCCGGGAGCCCCAGCGTTTCGATCAAGTGCGAGTAGGCGGCGATGTGCACGGCTTCGCGGGCGGCGAAGGACGAAAGCATCATGCGGACTTCGGGCTGACGGAAAACGGGGAGGTACGTGTTCACGTACGCGCCCGAGACGTCGATGTCGCCCTGCGTGAAGAAGCGCAGGATCTTCGTCAGAAAGTCGCGTTCGTCGTCGGTGAGCTTTTGAACATAGTCCTTGCAGTCCTCCATCATCGGGACTTCGGTCCAGAGCCAGTGCATCTGCTCGGACTGCAGGAACGCCTCGTACGCCCACGGGTACGCGAAGGGCTTGTAGGTCGTGCGCGGGGCGAGAAGACCGGTCTTGGGTTCGTCGGCCGGCGCGTCGTTCTTCTTCAATTCGATCATTTCAGAATCCTTTCCGTGATCAGCCTTCGCAGGCGAGGCAGGTGTCGTTGTCGGCGACGGCGCGCATGCTGATGTCGTCCTCGATGCGGCGGCGCTCCAGAGCCGTGCCGGGTCGGTCGGCCTTGCGGAGCTTGTCGCTGCGGTTGTAGTAGAGGGATTTGAGGCCCTTCTTCCACGCGAGGAAGTGGCAGACGTGCAGGTACGGGACCGAGACGTCGGGCGGGAAGAAGAGGTTCACGCTCTGGCCCTGGTCGATGAACTGCTGACGGTCGGCGGCGAGTTCGATCAACCAACGCTGGTCGAGCTCAAAGGCCGTCTTGAAGACCTCGCGGATCTCCTTCGGGATGTCCTCGCGGTGCTGGATCGACCCGTCGTGCGCGATGAGGTCGGACCAGGTTTCCTGGGTATTGAGCCCCAGCTTTTCGAGTTCCGCTTCGAGGAAGCGGTTCTTCATGATGTAGGCGCCCGAGATCGTGTCCTGACGGTAGATGTTCGCGCGGTAGGGTTCGATCGACGGGCTGGTGCCCCCCATGATGAGGGACGAGCTCGCGTTGGGCGCGACCGCATTCCAGTGCGAGAAGCGGCGCTCGACCCCCGCGTCCGCGGCGTCGGGGCAGGGCCCGCGCAGCTTGCAGAGGATCTCGTCCGCACGGCGGCATTCGTTCTGAATGTGGCGGAAGATGCGGATGTTCGCGCCCTTGGCGAGTGCCGAGTCGAACGGGATGCGGTTCTTCTGGAAGTAGGCGTGCAGACCCATCGCGCCCAGACCCACCGAGCGCTCGCGCGCGGCGGCGAACTTCGCGCGGCCGATCTGGTCGGGCGCGTGGTCGATGAAGTACTGGAGCACGTTGTCGAGGAATTCCATCGCGTCCGGGATGAACTGCTGGTCGTCCTTCCACTCGTCGAAGTATTCGAGGTTGACGGACGAGAGGCAGCAGACGGCGGTGCGCTCGGCGGAGGTGGGGAGGAAGATCTCCGTGCAGAGGTTGGAGCCGTTGATCTTGAGGCCCTTGTCGGCGAGCCACTTCGGCAAAGCGCGGTTCGCCGTGTCCGTGAAGACGAGGTACGGTTCACCCGTGTGCATGCGCATCTCGAGCATGCGCTGCCAGAGGTCGCGCGCCGAGACGGTCGTCACGACCTTGCCGGACGCCGGGTCGACCAAGGGCCACGTGTCGTCGTAGGAGTCGTCGCGCATGGACGCTTCGACCTTCTCCATGAAGGCGTCCGAGATGTTGACGCCGTGGTGGAGGTTCAAGGCCTTCATGTTCTGGTCGCCCGTGGGCTTTCGCATCTCGACGAACGGGATGATGTCGGGGTGCGAGACGTCGAGAAACGCCGCGTACGACCCGCGGCGGGTCGAGCCCTGACGGTAGGCGAGCGACGCCGCGTCGTAGACCTTGAGGTGCGGCATCACGCCCACGCTCTTTTCGTCCGCGCTGCGGATCGCGACGTGGATGCCGACGCCGCCCCCCAGCATCGAGAGGCGGTTCACTTCGTCCAACGTCTGGAGGAGCCCTTCGGACGAGTCCGCCATGTACGTGAGGAAGCACGAGATCGGAAGACCGCGCTTCGCGCGCCCGAAGGCGAGGATCGGCGTCGAAAACGAGAGCCACTGGCGGGAGGCGTAGTCGTAGATGCGCTGCGCGTGCGCTTCGTCTGTGGCGAACTGCTCCGCGACGAAGGCGAGGCGCTCCTGCGGACTCGTCTCGTCCGGGCGCATGTAGCTTTCCTTGAGACGCATCATGGCGAGCTCGCCGAAGAGGCGGTCGCGGGAGGGATCGGTCTTGATGGACATGGGTGTTTTGGTCCGGGAGGGGTTGCCGGTATTTAGTGTTGACGGTCCGCGCAATCTACCACGCTTGGTGTTTTTGCGTCGCTTTCGGCAATCACGTAAATAGGTATGATAGCGTCACGCTATTGAAAAGAACGCCTCCGCAACCCCTTGTGTACGCGGGAATGGTCCGCGGTTTTCACCGAAGAGCTACGCCCAAAGACTGAGGCGAAAAACAAAAGGAGGAGAGGGACGGAGGCGACGGGTCCGCACCCCCTCGACCACAACCGGTTGGGGTGTCGGGGCGCCCGGAACACCCCTGGCGGGTGTTCTCGGACGCCGTGCCCGACGCCATGCCGACGCCGCGCCCAACCTCACGCCCGATTTCGCGTCCGACGCCTGAACCGGCTCCGAAATCGACGCCTGAACCGCCTCCCGAATCGTGCCCTGAAGCGCTTCCGCCAAAAACGGTAACGCGTAGTACAATCTCAAAAATCCATCGTTGAACCCACCTCTCAACGTTCAACCCCAACGCTTTTTCGGAGCCGGTGCCGCCATGCGCAGCAAGATCCTCAAGACCACTTCCACCTCCCGTTTTGCCGTCAAGGCGCTCCCGGCCATGGTCGGCGCGGCGGCCGTTCTGCTCTCCTTGGGCGCTTCGGCCGAGACGCTCCGGATCGGGACGCTCCCCGCCGCGGACTCGATCGTGCTCCACGTCGCGAAGGACAACGGTCTTTACGAGAAGGCGGGGCTGGAGGTCGAACTCATCCCCTTCAAGTCGGCGCTGGAATTGGGCGCCGCCATGCGCGCGGGCCGTTTGGACGGTCACTTCGGCGACCTGATGAACGTCTTCACGCAGAACGAAACCGGGATCCCGCAGAAGGTGGTCTTCACGACGACGCACACGATTCCGCAGCAGCGCGCCTTCGCGCTGATCGCCTCCCCCAAGAGCGCGACCGCGCCGAAGACGTTCGAGGAATTGAAGTCGAAGAAGGACGTGACGACGGCGATGAGCTCGTCGACGATCATCCACTACCTTTTGGACCGCATGACGGAGACGGAAAAGCTCCCCGAAGGCGCGCTGAAGAACCTCGAAGTGAAGCAGATCCCGATCCGCATGCAGATGCTCCTGGGCGGCAAGGTCGACACGGCGCTTCTTCCCGAGCCCCTCGTCACGGTCGTGGAATCGAAGGGCGGGAAGGTCCTCTGGGACGACCGCAATCTCAACGAAGCGCTCGCGGTCGTCGCGCTCAAATCCGAGAAGCTCGACCCGAAGACGGTCGACGCCTTCCGGAAGGCCACGGCCGAAGCCGCCCGCGTCATCGAAGCCGACCCTGTCCGCTACCGCGCCGTCATGGTGCAGAAGGGCCTTCTGCCCGCGCCCGTCGCGGAAGGCTACAAGATGGTCGCCTTCTCCTTCTTCGGGACGAAGGACGGTCTCCCGCCTCTGCCCACCCCTGAGGAAGTGAAGCGCGTCGGCGAATGGATGGTCGGGCAGGGGATGCTCAAAGCCGTCCCCGCCTGGGATCAGGTGGTCGTGCCCGTCGCGGAATAAGGCGCGACCCCAAGAAAGGGGCATGACGCCGGAGCCGGGCGCATTCGGAAACGCCCGCTCCGGCCTACAATGCCTCTGCGGCCCGCCGGGCGGCGCTCAGGGAAGCGCCGCGGTGACGGCGGGCCGATTCATGTCCGGAACGCCTTCCGGCCCGACCCGGCCCCACGACCTCAACCCATTCACAGACCCCACGACCATGCCCGACACCCACCACGCCCGCGCCCCGAGCCTCACGCTCCGGGACGTGACGCTCCGCTACGGGGCGGACGCCCCCGTCATCGACCGGCTCTCGATGGAGTTGGCCGGGGGCGAGTCGCTCGCGATCGTCGGGGCGTCGGGCTGTGGGAAGTCGACGCTGCTCTCCGCCATGGCGGGGCTGCGGCCCGTCGACGGGGGCGTCATTGAGTGGTCCCGCCCCGTGCGCTCGTCCTTCGTCTGGCAGCAGCTGGCGCTCTTTCCCTGGAAGCGGGTGTTGGAAAACCTCACGCTCCCGCTCGTCACGGCGGGGGTCCCCAAGGCCGAGTGCCTCGAGCGCGGGCGGGAGATGCTCGCCGAATTGGGGTTGGAGGGCCTGGAGAAGCGCTTCCCGGCGGAGCTCTCCGGCGGCCAGCGTCAGCGCCTGGCGCTCGGCCGCGCGCTCATCGCCGAACCGGAAGTCCTCTTTCTCGACGAACCCTTCTCAGCACTCGACGCGCTCCTTCGCGAGCGCCTTCAGGACGTGCTCCTGGGGCTCGAAAAACGCCACCCGGTCGAGCGCATCATGGTGACGCACGACATCGCCGAAGCCGTGCTTCTGGGCGAGCGGATCCTCGTCCTGGCGGCGAAGCCTTCGCGCGTCCTGGGGTTGATCCGAAACCCCGTCTACACGCCGGATCCCAGCCCAGAGCACCGCACGAGCGAAGCCTTCTACGCGGTCTGCCGCGAGATCCACGCGCTTCTGCGCGGGGCGGAATCCGCGGAAGGAGGTGCGCGATGATGCTGATTCTGCGCTACGCCCTGGCGACCTTCCTCCTGCTCCTTCTTTGGTGGGCGGGCTCCGCCGCCATGGGGCCGGACCTGCTCCCCGACCCGTGGGCGACCGCCGCGGCGTTTATCACCGCGCTCGGGGACCCGGACTTCATCCGTCACGGCGTGATTTCGCTCTGGCGTCTCGTCGCCGGCGTCGGGGTCGCCGCGTTGGCCGCCTTTCCCCTGGGGCTTTGGCTCGGCCACAGCCGCCGCGCGGACTGGTTGGGCGCGCCCGTGGTCTTCATCACGTTCCCGCTCCCGAAGATCGTGCTGCTCCCCGTCTTCTTCATGCTGGTGGGGTTGGGAGACGCCTCGCGTCTTCTTTTGATCGGCCTCACGACCGGCTACCAAATCCTCGTGATCGTCCGGGACGCGGCGCTTAGCCTCAACCCCGTCTACGAGCAGGCCTACCGCAGCATGGGCGGGAAGGGCTGGGGGCTCCTTCGCCACGTGTGGCTTCCGGCCGCGCTTCCCGCCTTGATGACGAGCCTCAAGGTGGCGGCGGGGACCGCCGTCGCCGTCCTCTTCCTCGCGGAGAGCTTCGCGACGGATTCGGGGTTGGGTTGGCTCATCATGGATGCCTGGGGGATGGGCGACGCTTTGAGGATGTTCACCGGGATTCTCGGGATGAGCGTTCTGGGGTTGTTCCTTTACGGGAGCGTGGGCGTCCTGGAGCGGATCTTCTGCCGGTGGCAGGAGGCGTAAGGCGGACGCAGACGTAAGAAAAGCGGCCCGGGGTGCGCAGAGCCGCGCCGCACGTTCTTCGTCCTCTTTGTCGGCGAGGCTCCGCCCGGCGGCGGAGCCGACGTTCGGGAAGATGCCGTCCGGGCGGCGGAAAAGCTTCCAAAGTTCTTCCTGGAGGTCCGCCGTCGCGGCGGCCGCTCTTCTGCGGTCCCCGCGGTCCCCGCGGTTCCGGCCGGACGGAAGGTGGTCGAAGATGAGGCGTTTCGATGGTTTCGACATGGTGTCCTCACAGTGCGGAACGGACGGCGGCGGCCGTTCGTTCCATGGCTCGATTGTCGCACGTTGGCCGGTCGAATCGTCCGGGTTCTTCGGGGCCCTCGGTTCGGCCCCGTTCCGTCGGCTCATCCTCAAGGCATCATCGCCAACAGCGCCGTCATGATCGCCACGGAAATGAAGATCGAGACGGTGTTGAGGTTCGCGGAGAGCGACCAGTCGAGCTTCGCCTTGATGGTGAAGATCAACCCCATCGCAGGCAAGGGCGCCATCAGCACCAACACGACGGCCTTGACGATGACGTCGGGCCACGGGGCCGCGAGCACGACGCCCACCGCCAAAAGGGCGTTGACGACGTAGCGCCAGAAGACCATCGCGAGGCCGCGCTTCAGCTTCTCCACGTCGATCCGGAGGTCGATCGAAAGCCCCACCAAGGTCATCCCCAGGAAGGCGTTGGCGTTCGCGATGATGTCGAGGAAATGCGAAACGGGCCGCGCGAACGTGACGTCGCCGAGGTTGAGCAAAAGCGCGAGGATGTAGGCGCAGATGGGACCGGACGAGAAGAACCGGAGCGCCATGTTCTTGAGTTCGGTCTTCCACTCGCCGCTCTTTTCGCGGCAGACGAGCGCGTACGTGCCTCCGGTGCACATGACCGAATTCCCGGCGTCGAACAAACAGAGCGCGAGAAAGCCTTCGGGCGGAAGAAACCCCGAGGTGAAGGGCATCGCGAAGATGCCGATGTTGTAGCCGGGGAGGTTCAACCCCGCGAACTGCCACTCCTGGTGGGTGTGCTTTCGGGTCAGGAACCGCGCGAGCCCGATCATGAGCCAATTGCCGCCGAGGCCCAACAGAAAGATCCCGACGTACTCCGGCCGGAATTCGGTCCCGACCAACGCCCGCAGGATCACCGCCGGGAGCGTCACGTAGAGCAGAAGCATCGTGAGCGGGCGGATCGCGTCCTTCGGGACAGCCCCGGTGAGGCGGAGGATGAGGCCGAGGAAGATGAGGGCGACGTAGCCGAGAACGTCGAAGAGTGCGGTCATGGTCGCTCCCGGGGGTTGAAGCGGTCGGGAAAAATGAGACGGAACTTCTCCGATTCTACGGAGCGGCCTTCGTTTTGCCTCTCGGGCGTTTGCCTTAGAAGGGGCTTTCCCACCCGCTTTTCTCCCGTTTGAGGTAGGATCCCGGTTCCCCTCCGACAGACCCCGTTTCCCCGGATACCCATGACCGCTTCCTACGCCTGGCAGGACCTCATTGCGGACCTTCGCGCCGCGGGCGCCAAGCCCGAACACGAACGCCGCATCGTGCGCGCGCTCTTCGGCCGCGCCCCCATGAAGGCGCCCAACGGCGCGAACTTCCCGAAGGCGGTCCTGGACGCGATTCCCGATATCGAATCCCGCTGGGCCGCGGTCTCGCGCGTCGTGCGGGTCTCGGGCGACAAGCTTCTCTCGCAGCTCTCGGATGGGGAACTGGTCGAGAGCGTGATGCTCCCGAGGGAGGGCCTCTGCATCTCAACCCAGGTCGGCTGCGCCGTCGGGTGCCGCTTCTGCATGACGGGGAGATCCGGGCTCGTGCGCCAGTTGACGAGCGCCGAGATGCTCGCGCAGGTTAAGGCCGGGATCGCGATCGAACCCAAACTCTCCAAGGTGAAGTTCATGGGGATGGGGGAGCCCGCCCACAACCGCAGGAATCTTCTTGAAACGCTCGACGTTCTGGGCGGGGTTCTGGAGTTCGCCCACAAGAACCTCACGGTCTCGACCGTGGGGGACGTGAAGCTCTTGGAAGCGCTCGCCGCCGGGCCCGTCCGGCCCGGGTTGGCCGTGAGCCTTCACGCGACGGACGCGGAGCTGCGCCGCCACCTTCTGCCGAAGGCGCCCGACCTCGCCCCCGAAACCTTGGTGAAGATGGCCATCGACTACGCCGATCTCGTCAAGTACCCGGTGCAGTTCGAGTGGACGCTTCTGGAGGGCGTCAACGATGCCGTCGACCAGATCGAGCGCCTCGCCGGATGGCTCGCCGGCCGCCGCGCGATGGTGAACTTCATCGCGCTGAACCCCATCCCCGATTCGCCCTACAGGCGCGTCCCGCAGGCGCGCGCCGAAGACCTGATCACGGTGCTTCGGCGCGCCGGGGTCGTCGCGACCCTTCGCCAGAGCGCCGCGCAGGAGGTCGACGGCGGCTGCGGGCAGCTGCGCGCGAAGTGCCTGCACGAGCAGGGCGTGGCGGCAAAGAATGAAGATCAGGAAGAGCAGGGCAGGATCGTCCCGATCACGCCCCGGAAGTGAGCCCTCAAGCGCCTCTTAACGGGGCTCAGGGAACGGGGAGTCTCAGAGAAGCCTCCTCGGGAACTCAATACCCCTCGGGTTTCGCGCACCGGTCGACGTAGACGAGGCTCGCCAATTCGCGGACGTGCTCGGGGATCTCGGCGCAGTCCTCAAAGCTCGCGACCAAAAGCCGCGCCCCCGTCGCCCGCATCTCGCGCATCCGGGCTTCCGGCATCTTCGCCCGCACGACCACCATCTCGAAGCCGTGCCGGCGGGCGGCTTCGGGTGTTTCCGTGTTGACGGCGACGTTCGAAATCCCCACGAGCTTCGCGGCCGCGTACTGGTTGGCGTCGCCCACTTCAACGAGAAGTTGGTCCTTCAAGGGGAACTCCTCGACGAGCATCATGAAGTCGGTCGCCTTGTCGGTGACGAGCATCATGTCGGGGTGCGCGCGGAAGATGGGCACGAGGTCGGTCAAAAGCACGGGCGTGAGGCCCCCGTCCAACGTCCGCGTATGGACTTCCGCGGCCGTGGGCGGCACCACGCCCCAGAAGTCGTGGTCGGTCTCGGCGTTGAAGTCCTTCGTGCGGTGCGCGCCATAGTAGCTGTTGTCGAGGGTCTTTCTGAGGTCGACTTCGATGAACCGGTACCCGGCCGCGATCGCCTGCTCGATCGCCTCCAACGAATTCGTGTAGATGCGCCCCTCGATCTCGCCCGCGGCGTGGGCGATGAAGCCCAATTCGTCGGCGGCCTGCGGGAGATCCCCGCAGACGACGCAGGGCGGCTCGTCGGGCAACCACCCCTTTTCCGCCATGAACCCCAACGGCCACTTCGTGATCTTCAGCGCGGCGAGGACCACGGCGAGCGTGACCAGGGCGGCAAGGGACCGGAAGAGGACTCGACGGAGACGACGGACGGGCATGGCGGGGGAGAGCGGTTCGTGGAAACCTTTTGCGGAAGGCTTCCTGAAAAAGGACTTGCGAAAACAAGAACCCAAGTACGCTGAACGGACGTTCAGCGCGCCGGGCGTCGCATTATAGGGCAATCGTCAACGGAATTGTCACGTCTTTTCGTCGGCGCGGAGGGCGAGCGTGCCGTTCGCCGACGGTTTCCGTGACACCCATTCACGAAGGGATTTTGCCGGGAACCCCGGACAAATCAGGGGTTTTGCGGTGAATTGGGCGCGTTCGGGGCCGGATTTCTCCGCTTACGCGCAATTACGTTCCGACAAGTTTTGTCCGTTGCCGCTATAGTGAAGGTTTGCGCACACCATTGTTTCCGCCTACGCCTCACGCCATGCCTCTCGCCGCCAACGTTCCTTCCGGCCTACGCCTGCTTGAACCCCGCCGCTTCGGCGACGAACGCGGGTGGTTCGCCGAGCTCTGGAGCGACGCGCGTGCGGACGCCTGCGGGTGGCCGCAGCGGTTCGTGCAGGACAACGAGTCGTTTTCGCGGCGAGGGGTGCTCCGCGGGCTTCACTTCCAAATGGGTGAGGCCGCGCAGGCGAAGTTGGTGCGCGCGGCGGTGGGGGACGTTCTCGACGTCTGCCTCGACCTTCGGGTCGGATCCCCCACCTACGGACAACACTGGACGGTGATGCTCTCGGCCGACGTCGGCCGTCAGCTCTTCATCCCGAAGGGGTTCGCCCACGGCTTCATCGTGCTCTCCGACGTGGCCCTGGTCTGCTACAAGTGCGACGCGCCCTATGCGCCCGAAGCCGAAGGCTCGGTGAACGCGTTCGATCCCGCCTTGGGGATCGATTGGGCGCTGCCTCAGGAATTCATCATGCGCTCCGACAAGGACATCGCGGCGCCCGATTGGGCGGCCTATGCGGCCGACCCCGTTTTTCGTCTGGAGTGAGAATGAGCGAAGAGCTGATCAAGATGGAGGTGCCGGTTCTGATGGAGACCCTGGAGAGAATGGCCGGGGAGGAGCCGGCCGAAGAACCGGATCCCGCGCTCCTGCCGCTCAACCTTCCCGGTCCCGTGTTGGTGACGGGTGCGGGCGGACAGTTGGGGCGCGAGCTCGTGCGCGTCTTCCGGGAGGCGGGCGCGGACGTGCGCGCGATGACCCGTGAGGACCTCGACATCACCGACATGCTCGCGGTCGAGGACGCGATCGAGGAGATCAAGCCCGCGCTCATTCTCAACGCCGCCGCCTGGACCGACGTCGACGCGGCCGAGGCGGAGCGTGAGGGCTGCCGGCGCGTGAACACCTTGGCCCCCGTCTACATGGCGGGACTCCACGTCCCGATGGTGACCTTCTCGACCGACTACGTCTTCGACGGCGTGGGCCGCACGAAGCGCTACAACGAACGGAACCGCGTCAATCCCTTGAACGTCTACGGGAACGCGAAGCTCGACGCCGACGAACTCATCCTCGGGCTCGGGTTCGAGCACGGCGCGCAGGGGATCATCCTGCGCACGAGCTGGCTCTGGAGCGAGCAGCCGGGGACCAAAAACTTCTTCCAGTCGGTGATGCGCCGGATCGAAGCGAAGAAGGAGCTCCGCATCGTCGGCGACCGGGTCGGTTCGCCCACGCGCGCGCTCGACCTTGCGAAGGCGGTTCTGGTCTTGGTCAAGAAGGGCGCGCACCTGAAGCCCTACAAGATCTACCACGCGGCCAACCTCGGGTCCTGCTCCTGGGCGGGCTTCACGAAGGAAATCGTGCGGCTTCTCAACGGCCACCCCGAAGAGGTTTATCCCATCTCGACCCAGCAGTGGCAGATGAACCCCGAAAACTTCGGAAAGCGCTTCGCGCAGCGCCCGCTCTTGAGCACCTTGAACTGCAACCTCCTGGAGCGCGAATGGGGCGTCGTCCTCCCCAACTGGGAGGAGAGCCTCAAGGAGGGGCTTGACGCGTATCTCCAAATGAAGAAGGATGGCGTCGTCTTCGACGACCCGGACGGGAGCGCGGAGCCCGCGGACGGCGCGAAGTAACCGCAAAGAAGGACGGGGCCTGACGATCTGTCTGATCGCGGGCCCCTTGGCTTTGGTGCGTTCCGGGACGCTTTTCGATCGGGGGCGCCCGCTTTCTTGGGCGGACTGATCCGGAGGATTCCTCGGGAGGAAATTTCCCGTCGGCACCGCCAAGGCGTACCATAACGGTCTCTCGAACACTGAACCGCTCCGCCTCCTCATGACTCAGACGCCCACCTCCGCCGACACCCCGAAGACCTTCCGCGAAACCGTGCTCGTCACGGGCGGCGCGGGCTTCATCGGGGCCCACTACGTGCCGTGGGCGGCTGCCGCGCACCCGGAGACCCGCTTCGTCGATCTGGACCTCCTCACCTACGCGGCGGACACCGGGGCGTTTTCCGAACAGGCGAAGCTCCCCAACGTCGTCCCCGTCATCGGAGACATCACGGACGAGGCCCTCGTGGCGAAGATCTTCGAGGAGATGGACGTCACCGGCGTCATCCACTTCGCGGCGGAGAGCCACGTCGACAATTCGATCGCCGACCCGCTCACCTTCATCCGCACGAACGTCGAGGGGACGGCGGTGCTGCTGCGCGCCGCGCGCGACGCGTGGACGAAGCGCGGGACGCTCGAAACCTCGCGCTTTCACCACGTCTCGACCGACGAGGTCTTCGGCTCCTTGGGCTTCACCGGGTTCTTCACGGAAGAGACCCCGCACGCCCCGAACAGCCCGTATTCGGCGTCCAAAGCCGCGTCCGAACACTTGGTGCGCGCCTGGCGCGAAACCTACGGGATGAACACCTCGATCACCAACTGCTCGAACAACTACGGCCCCCGGCAGCACGGCGAGAAGCTCATTCCGACCGTGATCCGGAAGGCCCTCGCGAAGGAGCCCATCCCCATCTACGGGACCGGCCGCAACATCCGCGACTGGCTCTGGGTGGAGGACCACTGCCGGGCGGTGGACCTGGTCTTTCGCGAGGCCGCGCCCGGGAGCGCCTACGTCGTGGGCGGCCGGTGCGAAAAGAGCACGATCGAGATGGCGGAAGCCGTCTGCGCGGTGTTGGACGAGATGACCCCCTGGGTCGGGCACCGGCACGCCGAACTCATGACGCTCGTTGCCGACCGCCCGGGGCACGACTTCCGCTACGCGATCTCGCCCGAGAAAATCGAGCGGGACCTGGGCTGGCGCCCGACCATGGCCTTCGACGAGGGCATCCGCCGCACGGTGGCGTGGTACCTGGGAAAAGGGCGCGGGCGGTTGTTGGCCGTGTGAAGGACGTCGGAAGGACGTCTGACAAAGAGGCCGAAGAGGCCGAAGACGCTGGTACGGACGCCGCAGCCCATAAAAACGGGCGCCCCTCCGTCAAGGAAGAGCGCCCGTCCCGTTCGGACCCGCCGGGTGAGACGGCGGGGAGCGTCAAGCTCGATTCAGCTCCAGGTCCTCACACCGAGAACATCCCCGTGCCGAACTTCTCGGCGGAGACCTTCGCGGCGCCGCCTTCGCGCGCCCCGCGCGCGAAGAGCTCCATCGCGTCGACCGGGCCGCAGACGTAGCAGTCGGCGCCGGCCACGGTCACCGCGGCGATGTCGGCCAAGGAGGGACGGCCCTCGGTCGCGGTCGTGCGCACGACGACCTTCACCTTCGGGTGAGCGGCCGCGACGGCTTCGACTTCCGCCTTCATGGCGAAGTCTTCGGGCGTGCGGCAGACGTGGTAGAAGAGGACCTCGCGGCCGGCTTCGGCCGCGGCCTTCAACATCGGGAGCATCGGCGTGATGCCGATCCCGGCGCTCATCAGCTGCACGGGGCCGGTGCCGTCGGCCAACACGAACCCGCCCTGCGGGAAGGCGACGTCGACGAGATCCCCCACGTTCTTCGCGTGGAGCGTGTTCGAAACCATCCCGGCGGGAAGTTCCGCCGAGCACCCGCCGCCGCAGGAGCAGGCGGAGGCCTTCGCGTCGACGCGCTTCACGGAGATGCGAAGGGACGCGTCGTCGGCGGCCGAAACCGTGTACTGGCGCGGCTGGATGAGGCCTTCGGACTCGACGTAGACGCGCACCGAGATGAACTGACCGGGCTTCACCGCGGCGACGCGGCCGCCGTCGACCGGCACGAGCTTGAGGCTCACGACGTCGGCGGTTTCCGCGGTCTTCTCCGCGATGCGGAAGGCGCGCCAGCCGGACCAGCCGCCTTCGACGTTGGCGGCTTCGTCGTAGAGGGCCGATTCCTTCTCGATGAGGATCCCGGCCAGTTGCCCGTAGGCGGCGCCCCAGGCTTCGATGAGTTCGGGCGTGGCGGCCTCGCCCAACACTTCCTGGATGGAAGCGAGGAGGTGACGGCCGACGATGGGGTAGTGCTCCGCACGGATCCCGACCGAGACGTGCTTCCCGGCGATGTGCTCGACGGCGGGGAGAAGCGCCGCGGGGTTCTCGATGTGTTCGGCGTAGGCGAGCACCGCGGCGGCCAAGGCCTCCTGCTGGCGGCCGGCGCGCTGGTGGCCCTGGTTGAAGACCTGGCGGAGCTCCGGATTGCCCTTCAGCATGCGGGCGTAGAAGTGGGCCGTCAGGGCGACGCCGTGTTCGCGGAGGACGGGGATCGTGGCCTTCACGAGGCTGATCTGATTCGGGGTCAGCATGGGTGTGGTTCCTTAGAGAAAACTATGAGGTTCCTCGATTCTATAGAGAACATCTTTAACCCAAGCTGAAGATGAGAACGCCTCGCAACGGCCAATTGAAAGCAGGTGTTTCAGGGTTATTAAACATCCTGATAAATACTTCAGGTTTTTCCTCCAAAAAACGGCCTCCTCATGAGGCCGTTTCTCTAACTTGGATATTTCATCCCATCCGTTTCGAGACGAGAAAGCCCCTCTTGAGCATGGGCTTTCGTCATTTTTGGGATCCTGAATTGATCCTGTAAGCGCAAAGACAAAAACTCCCCCTTACCCCCACTCAGTGCGGTGGTTTGGCGGTTGGAGTCTGTTGCAGGGAAGGTGGAAAGGTCGCCGAGGGGGACTCAGAGGCTCAGGAGATAGCGGAGCGCAATCTCAAATTCGCTCCTCAAATATCCCATTTTTATCGACAGCGAACCGTCCTTGTGTTTGATGAAGTGGGCCGGGCGATTGATGAGCTGTTCCCTGAAGGTTCGAATCAGCGGGCCGGTCAGAAGCTTTTCGGCTTTGTGGGAACGCGTGAGGTTGGGCTTGATCGAACGGCGGATGCGCTGAGGGGAACGCGCCAGAAGGAAGGAAAGAAGGTTGCGGCGGGTCTTCTCCATCATCTGGTAAAAGAAGGCCGCGAAGATCATGCGGATGGAGTTCGCGAAGAAGCCGGAGCAGCTGACGCAGCTGGCGAAACACTGTTCCTTCCACTCCTGATTCGAGCGCTCATTCGTGCCGCGGTCGGAGAAGGCGGCTTCGTAGAGTTCGACAGCAAGTTCGGCACGCAGGCCGGTACCTTCGAAGAGCTCCACGGGCAGAGAGCGCTCTTTGCG
>ENA-UPWN01000475-UPWN01000475.1-human-gut-metagenome-genome-assembly--contig:-NODE-475-length-20440-cov-19.386682_pt1 | contig 20440 bp, 19 predicted proteins | sample MGYA00250050_ERZ773377 | MGnify/ENA primary metagenome ERZ773377 (study PRJEB29103, sample SAMN06112008) | human gut metagenome | biome: human gut; feature: ankylosing spondylitis patient; material...
TCCTCTTTACTATTCTCCACTAGTTTCCCATATTTAGAATCCTCTCCTAATATCTCTCTAGTCCCATCTGTCTTAGTAGCTATTACCATTGTTTTCAATGTCATTGCCTCTAAAGTAGTAAGAGAAAATCCCTCCTCTTTAGAGGTTACTATATAAAGTTCTGCTCTTTTTATATAGTTATATGGATTGAGTCTTGCTCCCAATAGAAAAATCTCTTTCTCCATTCCTAGATTTTTTATCTTATTTTCTAAGCTTTCTCTCTCTTTTCCCTCTCCTATCAATACAAGCTTTTCAGGTATATTTTGCTCTTTTTTAAGTTCAGAAAATACATCTATCAATAAACTTTGGTTCTTATTCTCTGTCAAAGACCCTACACTTAATATATATCTAAAATCTTCAGCTATCTCTACTTCACTTTTTTCAACTATATTTTCCAATCCCATAAAATTATAGAGTTTCTCTATCTTAGGATGAGTTGTATTTTTCTCAAAACCTCTTTTCATCCTCTCATTTATAGTTACTATATAATCATACCTCTCTTGATTCTCTCTCTTCTGTTTACTCTTTGGTAGCTCTCCATTTCCAGCGTGGCTCCATCCTACCAATATTTTTCCTTCCAGATTTAATTTGTGCAGATTTCTAAGTAATCCCATATTATAATCTATAATTATATCTGAAAAATCTAAATATTTTTGTATCTCTCTTGTTGCTCTTCTCTTTTTCTCTCTTAAAAGAAATGAATACCAAGCTCTTTTCAGGGGATTTTTACTATGTCTACTTTTTTCTAAGCTTCTACTGAAATTTTGAGATGTCAAAAAAGAGTACCTTATCCATTCAGGTATCTCTTCTATATAACTTTTCTCATCTCCTATATTCTGCTCTACTAATAGTAATATCTCATATTTTTCTGGACTAAGTGCTTTTAAAAATTCGACTAACATTTTTTCTTGTCCACCAATAGAGATACTACCATTATGTACCAGTAGCCTCTTTTTCATATAAAACTTTCTCCTTAGATATTTTAATTTTTAAATATACCTCAAATAAACTAAATTTTTTTCTCAAAATAATTATAATATTCAATTTTACTTTTTTCTAATTCTAGATTATTTATAAAATTCTTAAGAAATATCTTTCTATTTTTAGGCTTTCCATTATTAACATTTATTTTAATAGTTGACTTTCTAGCTTTATTTATAAATTCTCCTTTAAATTTAGGGCTTTCATATTTTTGATAATTTATTTTTATTCCCCTTGTCTCTTGAGAAGAAGGGGAGCTTTGAAATACTATCATTCCCTCATGTATATTTTTAGGAAATTCTAATTGATAATCTTCTATCTTATCACTTAATCTACTCTTTAAATAAATTAATTTTAAAATTTCCATATTTAAATTTTTCATAAAAATATGTTTCTTTAATATTCCTTCTATATGTTCAGATTTTAACTCAATATAAAATATATATAAATTTTCGTTATTATTTTTTTCTTGTACAAAAAGTATTGCATCACTAGAATTATAAAGTGTTCTTGTATAAATAGGTGATAGTTTCATTGATTCATTTAGATTATTTTCATCTAAGGTAAAAGCCAATACTTTATATTCAGTATCTTTATATAAAATTGGAAGTTCTTTTAATTCTGCTTCAATAGCAGTCTCAGTTATATTAATTACTGTATAACTATCTATTTTTTTCTCACTTTCTTTTATTTTTATCTTTTCTGACAACCAACTATCTAAATACTCTAATAATTCCATAATTATCAATCCTCAATTGATGAATAAATATCATCACTTAGATTATTTAAATTATCTACTGTTTCATTAAAGCTTTCTACTTCTAATCCAAATTCTCCCTTATTCATCTCTTTTATTTCGTTATTCTTTACTAAATATGATGAAATATCTTTTATTTTTATAATACTATCTTCTGCTATTCCATTACCATTCATAATTCTTTCTTTATCAGTAACAGAAACCTTATTTAGCATAATTAGATTATTCAATTCATTAATTATATATGGACTATGAGTAGTCATTACAATATTTATACCATAATTTATCATTCTTGCAAAAATTCTAGCTATTTTTCTTTGGTTTTCTGGATGTAAATTCAACTCAGGTTCATCAATTAAAAAATAATCTCCTTTAACAGCAAAGTATTTTAAATAATTTATTATTCCAACTACTGTTTTTACCAATGATGAACTAGTATATAGCTCCAATTCTTTCCCATTTTCTGTTACATATACAATTTTTTTATTATCCTTAACTTTATATTCCCCACAAAGAAAATTCTTTTCTATATCTTCAGCTAATTGAATAAATTTATTATTCTTTCTTGTTTGTCTTTCCATTACTCTTGGCATTTGACTTAAAAAATTTATATAGTCATTAATTGGTTTTGGATATCTAGAAACCATATCTTTTAAAATTTCTTCATCTCTATTTTCTCTAACAAAGGAATCTAAAATATTACTTCTTCTTATTAATAACTCATTATAAAAAATTGCAAGTCCACTTCTTTCTGCTGGAAATGGATACACTCTTTTCAAATTAAAAATTATTGCTATTATATAATTTGTAATAACTCTATTGATTCTTTCTATTTCATTCGGTTGATTTCTAGAGATATTAAAATCTAAATCAAAAGTTTCTCCAATCTCGTTCTTAAACTCTTCATCTAATCTTATTTTAATATTGATTCCTTCTTTTTCAATTATTCCATAATGATCCCCAATAAAAAAGAATCTATTTGGATGAATTTTTTTATTTAAATTTATTGAATTATAATCAATTTTTATCTTAAAATTTTTAAAGAAATCTTTTGATACTGAAAAAATTACTGGTAACCTCTCAGTTATTTTCTCTTCTATATTTAATAATAATTCTTTTAAATAATTTTCCTTAAATAGCACCTCTTCTAAATTTATCTCAATCTCTCTTTTGTCTTTTGGTAATTCTTTTATAAACTCTTTATTATTCTTAAAATTCAGATTATTAATCGTAGTAAGAATAGTATATATTAAATAATTTATATAAGTTTTTCCTGTGTTATTTTTTCCACAGAAAATATTTAATCTATTTAGTTCTATTCTACCTTTTTTTATAGGTCCTAGATTTTCAAACATTACTTTCATACTATCCCTCTCTCTTTTTATTTACTATCTTAACTTTAGAAAAATTTCTATACTCTAAAGTTACATTCTCAAAATTTTTTATTCTATATTTCTTAGTATTCTTTCAAATATACTATCTAACAAATTAAATCTATTTTGGTATAAAGATCTTTTTTTAGATGGAATCTCTTCTATATTTTTTCTCTCTAATTTTTTAGGAAGTAACCACATACCATCTTTTTCCTCTCCATCTAAACTTGCCCAAAGCTCATCATAATTAGCATGGACTTTTCCCTCTTTTCTCTTTCTATAATGGTCAGAAAAATATATGTGTTTCTCTCTACTTACTCCTAATACTCTATACTCTGGAAAAAGTAGATAAAGAATCTCTAATACCAATCTTTTAGGAAAAACTCCATACATATTTTTAGTAGCCTCTTTTATAAGATTAGTGTCTTCTCCCTTTTCTAATCCTTGTAGTCCCCCTATAATTATACTATCCTCTAAAAATCCAAAGGTAAGTTTAGCTAATGGTTTATCCTCAAAATTGTAACAAACTAATGTAAACTCTCCCTCTTTTTCATAAGATGGATACAAGTTTAAAGAAAGCTTGTACTCACTATCATTTTTCCCTTGAAAAGTACAAAGCTCTAATTTTCCATCTCTATATAGTTTATCTAATAATCTTTCTGGAAATCTTTTATCTAAAATTTCATAAGATGTAGTTATGGCTTTTACTTTATCTCTATTTATTAATGAATTAGTCAGATATGGTCTATGTAATTTACTACATAGACTAGGATATCTATATACCTCATCTCTTAAATATTTATGTGAAAGGATGAAATCAGCTATCTCTTTTGAATAACTATACATTAAGATATTTCTTCCAATATATTTTATACCTTTTTTAAAATTATTAATTTCTCCCTTTCCTTTACCGTTTTTCATAACTGAATAATATAATTTTACTCCTTGTAACATGTGCTCTCTCCTAGTAATTATTTACTAAATTCTCCCACATATATTATACCTGTAATTAATGACAATTTTTGTCATTTTAGGTGTAAATTATATTACTTTTTTATTACTAAATACCTCTATTTTTAATCCTAAATCTCTTGACTTACTTCTACCAAATATTTACCATAATCAGTTTTTAACAGTGGCTCTGCTAGCCTTAATAAATCCTCTCTACTTATCCAACCATTTCTATATGCTATCTCCTCTATACAAGCTACATAGTTTCCCTGTCTTTCCTGTATAGTTTCTATAAAGTTAGATGCTTGTAAAAGATTTTTATGTGTTCCTGTATCTAACCAAGCAAATCCCCTTCCTAGTAGATTTACTTTTAGAGTTTTCTCCTCTAAATACAATCTATTTAAATCTGTTATCTCTAACTCTCCTCTTTTACTTGGCTTAATACTTTTAGCTTTTTCTATTACTGTGTTATCATAAAAATATAGTCCAGGTACTACATATTTAGATTTTGGATTTTCAGGCTTTTCTTCTAAAGATATTACATTCCTATCCTTATCAAATTCTACTACCCCATATACCCTTGGATCTTTTACTAGATATCCAAAAATTTCTGCTCCCTTTTCTAATTTAGCTGCATTTTTTAAAATTGGAGAGAAGGCTTGTCCAAAGAAAATATTATCTCCTAAAACTAAAGCTACATTGTCATTATCTATAAAGTCCTCTCCTATTATAAAAGCTTCTGCTAATCCATTTGGTTTTTCCTGTACCTTATACTCTATCTTCATTCCAAGTTCACTACCATCTTGAAGTAACTCTTCAAAACATCTTAAATCTCTGGGAGTAGAGATTATCAGTACCTCTCTTATTCCTGCTAACATAAGTACAGAAAGAGGATAATATATCATTGGTTTATCATAAATAGGAAGTATCTGCTTTGATATACTCTTTGTCATTGGATATAATCTTGTCCCTGTTCCACCAGCTAATATTATCCCTTTCATCTCTACACTCCTTTTATTATTCTTTCCTTCTAAACATAATATTACCTTATTTTCAATTAAAAAATATATTTTTTAATTCTTGAATAAACTCATAACAATCTACATGTTTAATTCCAAATTTATTATCTATTCTATCCTCTAATATTTCTTTACAAATATTAGGATAGAATGTAACTAAACTATATTTGATTCTTAATCCTTTATTTATTTTATTTTTTAATAAAAATTCTAATATTTCCTTATTGTTCTCTTCAAAATATTCAACTTTTTTTTGAAATTTATAAAAATATCCATTTTTTTCTTTAAAAAACTTTTCTTGGTCATCTAAAAAATGCCTTACATCAGTTGAAAAATTTAACATTTTACATTCTAAAAAATAACATAAGTTTTTTTCAGAATGAAAAGCTACTATATCTACTTCTCCTCCATTTTCTTCTAAGTTAAAAATTTTTCCTTCATTATTCTTATATTTTTTTAAATTTAGAAAAACTTTAAATTTATATTCCTCTAATATTGACTTTATAAAATATTCAAATCTTGTTCCAACCTCATTACTCAAATTAGTTATTTCTTTTTCTAAACTCTTATCTTTAATAAACTTAGGCACCTTATTAAAATATAAGTCATTTTTTAATATCATTAATGCTTCAATCCCTATAATTGGAGAGAAATAGATAAATTCTCCATATTCTAAGAATATTTTCTTATATAATCTTTCTTCTCTTTTAGGATTATAAATATTTGACTCATATTTTTCATTATTTAATGTCAAATTTTTCAAAATATAAATTACATCTTCTCTTGAAACTTTTAACATTTTTTCTAAAATAGAAATAAAAATTTTTTTATCAAACTTTCCAAGTTCTTCTATAGTTGTATTTGTTTCTATACTAAAATATTTAGAAAAAAAATCTTCAATTCTTTTATATTTTACTCTATATATTTTCTCAAATAAATTTTCACATTTCATTTCTATTTCACTAGTAAAAATATTTAAACTATTTTTTCTAAAAAAATTATTATGTTCTAAATTATTATTCAATCTTTCAGCTACTTTTATTGATATACCAAAAATTGTAAAAATATCTGGACACTCACTAAATGATTTATTACAATTATTTACTAATTTTAGATTCTTATTCGTAATATTAATTGAGTCTAATATTCCACTTATATTAACTAATTCTTCTGAAAAAATAATTAGTCTAGTTAGATCGCCCCTATCTATTTTAAAATTTTCATTATTATTTCCATAGACTACAATATTTTCTATTATGTATTTTAAAGCTCTTCTATAACGTTGCTCTCTATATTTGTAATTATATCCATAAAATGTAATTTTATTTGCTTCAATTCCTTCAATTTGTAAAAAAGAAGTATTTTGATATTCTACCAATATCTTTTCTAATAAAGCTTTACTTGCTACTTTTTTTATTAATACATCTAAACAAAACTTTAAAAACTTGTAATTTTCTTGTAAAAATTTCTTTATCTCATCAATATTAGTTATTTCTATTTCAAATTTTTTATTAAAACTTTTTACTTCCTCTAATATTTTTATTTCTTCTAATTTATCTATAGGAAAATTTGTTTGCCAATAAGCTCCCATCCATTACCTCCTATTATTCATTTTTTCTAAATAACTAAAATTGAATCTACTATGTATTTATAAAAATTTACTATTATCTAATTTTTCTTGTATCCTATACTCTATCTTCATTTCAACTTCATTACCATCTTGAAATAATAATCTATTCTTTTATTATGGAATATAATGACTTTCTCTTATCTTTTTCATTATTTTAGTTATTTTTGCTATTTTATATCAAAAAAGTGAAAAAAATATAAAATTACACGTGTTTCAAAATGCTTAAAATACTGATTTTTCAACCTCTACCTTTAAAAGACATTTTACGAGGTTATAGACTTATATTTTTTAGGTATATATTTATACCTTTTTTCTTTTAGAGATAGGTTAAAATCGATTTTACGAGCTCATTATCGTCAAGTGATTTAGTACACTATAATCTGGATAGGCAATTTTGTATATAATTATAAGGTAAAAGCTCTAAATATTGTTTTTCCTTTTTAATTTATAATCTTCCAATAACTATCAATGGTCTGTTTAGTGAAGACTTTATTTTATCTCCAATTATTTTATTTGAAGATTTCTCTATTATATCTCCATCAAAACTATTTTTATTTATTTTTAAATATTTATCTTCCCAAATCTCTCATAGAGTTTAGGGTATTTTTCTGTACCTATAAATTCTACTTCTGACCTTCCTTTAAAATTTAAAGCCCCTGTTGAAAATAATGTTATCACTTTACTAAAGTTTATATTTAATAATAATAATAATTCTATTGGAAAACCATTTTCTATTATCTTTATATTTAATTCTTTAAAAATATCTCCATAGTTTGTTTTTTCTCTTGGATGAGCTTTAATGTAAATCTTTCTTCCATTTTGTTTCTCAATAATTTCTCTATAAATTTTTATTTTTTCTTCTTCTGTTATAATTTCATCTTCAGATAAAGGTTGAGTCAATAATAAAACTTTCTTATCTTCTTCATCAAAAGTTTGAAATTTTTCTATATCTACATTAAATACTTCTAAAATTTCTTTTTTAGCTTCCTGAGATAAGTTACTCCAGATTTCATTGATATTTATAATTTCAACTTTATCTTTAATTAAATTAGGTATTGGAAGTATTCCAGTTAAATAAATTTTTTTTATTTTATCTGATAAACCAAATCTTTTATAATCTTTTCTTCTTTTTTCTATTATAACTTTTTTGATAAAATTATTTATTCTTAATTTTTTTATTTTCCTCTTATATTCTTCTTCTAATATTTTATAATTATAGTTCATAGCTCCATCTTCTAAAAGAAAAATTTCTCCTTTAAAATTATTAAGAAAAAATTGACTATATAAAATATGGTCTTGTAAATAAATTTTTCCTATTTTATTTAAATTTTTTAATAATGTATTATATAATTTCCACTTTTTATATTTTTCTCCTACTCCTTTAATCTTATCTAAATTTTTGAGCCATTCTACTTTTAATTTACTTAAATTTATTTCATTTTTTAAATCCTCTTCTAAAAAATAAATAATATTATCCTCTATTGATGAGAAATATATTAAACACAAAAATAAAGTATATTTACTTTTTACATATATTCCTATCTTTTTTTTCATTTATTTTAAACCTCTTACATATATTTAATATTCTTTCTTTATCTATCATATCTTTTTCTATATGATAGTATAATTTATCATACAAAGAAAAATTATATTTTTCATATTCAATTAAATTATTTTTTTCTATATTACGACTTATCTTTATAAATGGAAAATGCCAATTAAATAATCCAGTATTATAAAACTTTCTATTTTTAGGAATAATTATTCCTTCATATGCAAAAAATCTTCCATTTTTCATACCAGAAAAAAAATCAAAATAAATATCTTCATTTTTTAGTAACCAACTATCTCCTACATCAAATAAAGTTGGATTTTTTATAACATATAGCTTTTTATTTTCATAATGCAAATTTAATCTTGAATATGAAATTACATCTGTATCTTTTTTAGGTAAATACATTAATTTTCTTAATTTTTCTGTATCATACACATGGTCACAATCTATTTTTATAAACCATTCATTACGAGGAATTTTCGATAATACAGCATTATAATAACTATCCAATCTATTTTCAATTGGAATATTTGATAACTTTGTATATCTCTTATCATTTGCAGGAATAACATTATAATCATATTTAAATAAAATAAATCCAGAATATTTTTTACAAAATTCAGTTATATATTTTTCTGTTCCATCATCAACTTCATTTTCTTCTAATCTATGATAACCAATTACCCCCTTTTTTTATAACTGGAATAATACTTTCCAAACAACTCTGGACAGTACTAATTTCATTTTTTATTCTAATAAATGCCCAAGGTTCTATTGGAGTTATTCTATATTTTTTATTTAATCTCCTATAATTTTTATAGCGTCTTTTTAACTCTCTTAATTTTTTATTTAAAAATTTCATTTTATCCCTTTCTATTTACTAAATTTTTATTAAACTCATCTTTAAACTATTATAATATAGTATTCAATTTTATTCATATAATTTTAAATATTCATATTTTATTCTAATAACTTATTTCCTTTTATTTTTTCTCTTAATCTTTTACTAAATATCTTTCTAAGTATACTTATACTCAAAATTTTATTTTTCCAAAATTGTTTTTTACAAAGATCTAACTTTTTAAATTGTTTTTTTATTATCAATTCTTGTAATTCTTTTTTTAATACTTCTTTTTCCTTTTCATTTAAATTTCTAAACTTTATTTCCTCTATCATTTTTTCAAAACTAAATATTTCTTTTTTTGAAAAGACCTTATTTTTTTCCCTCACAATTCTTTCTCTTAAAATCCATTGTCTTATTTTTAATCTGATTTGAATAAAATAGTCTTTATTCCTTATTTTATTTTCTTCCATTTTTTCTATTATTTTTTCAAGACTACTAATTGAATTTTTCCTTTTAGTTTCACTCTTTATTATTTCATCCATTATACTTCCAATTCTATTAATTCTGTAATTATAAGTTATATTTTGAATATATTTTATCTTTTTAGCCTTCATATAACATTTAAAACTAAATTCTTCGTCTTCATGAATTATATTTTCTAAAAATCTTATTTTATTTTTTTTCAAAAAAGAAGTTTTATATAATTTGTTCCAAACAACAATCTCCAATTCATCTAAAAGTAAATATTTTCCTTCTTCAATTTCTTCATATTTAACTTTTAAATTATTTAGTCTTTTTTTTTCTTTTATTTCATCAAAAAAATAAAAATTTGCTCCTATAATTTCTAAGTTATCTTCTAAATTTTCCACTAAAATTTCAATAGCTTTTAATTCTAACCAATCATCACTATCTAAAAAATAAATATATTCTCCTGTTGCTTCTTCCATTCCTTTATTTCTTGCTGAAGATAATCCACCATTCTCTTTATTTATTATTTTTATCCTTTCATCTGATAAATACTTCTCTACTATTTGCATTGAGTTATCTTTTGTTCCATCATTTATTACTATTATTTCTAAATTTTTATATGTTTGATTTATTACTGACTCTAGACATTGCTTTATATACTTCTCTACTCCATATATTGGTATTATTATACTTATTAATATTTTATCTCATTCCTTTCTTTTTTAACTTTAATACAACTTTTAATGTATATATTCCATATATCCAATACATTGGTTCAAAAAAATTAATATTTTTTATATTTTTTATTTTTAATATATTTTGTATGTCTTTCCGTAAAAATTTTATTTTCTTTTTATTACAATGTATATACTTATCTATTTTTTCTTTTACTTCACTATATTCTATTTTCTCTTTTAATTTTATATTTAATTCTATCCTGAATAATTCTAATCTTTCTATTTGAAGTTGTGTTAAAATATATTTATTTTTATTATTTATAACCTCATTTATTTTTTCCATTATTTTTAAATATGCTTTCTCTATTTCTATAAATTTTAAGCTATTTATTATACTTCCTTTTCTATCATATCTATAGTTATACCCCGAATAATTTAAAAATTTAATTTTTTCTACTAAGTGTAAAGTTTCTATTTCCCAAATAATATCCTCATAAATTATTCCTTCAGAAAATCTTAAATTATTTTCTTTTAAAAATCCTATTTTATAAAGTTTATTCCAACATTCTCCATTCAAATTTCTAAATAATATTTCCTTAGGTATTTTTTTTAATTTTAAAATATTTCTTCGGTATTTTTTTTTATTTTCACTATATCTATTATAATTAAAAACAATAATATCAACTTTGTTTCCTTCTAATATTTGAACAATTCTTTCATATAAGTCTATTTCTAACCAATCATCACTATCTACAAATGAAACATATTCTCCCGTTGCTTCTTCTATTCCTCTATTTCTTGCTGAAGAAATACCTCCATTTTCTTTATTTATTACCTTTATTCTCTCATCTACCAGATATTCTTCTACTATCTTCATTGAATTATCTTTTGTTCCATCATTTACTACTATTATTTCTAAATTTTTATATGTTTGTTTTATCACTGATTCTAAACACTGTCTTATATATTTTTCTACTCCATATACTGGTATTATCACACTTATTTTTATCATTTTTACCTCTTTAAATTAGGAAATAATTTCTTTTTTATCCATAATCTTATTCTTTTTTTAAAAAAATTAAAATCAAATATTTTATTTTTCCAATATAATTTTTCAAAATAATTTAATCCTTCTATTTCAATTGTATCTCTACTTTTTAATATTCCTTTTATTCTTTTAATAATAATTCTTTTCTCAATCCTATTAACATTTTTTTCTTTTAAATATTTCTTAAATAAATTATCTATTTCTTCAAAAAATAATTTACCATTTAATTTTATTCTCCAATTCTCACGCTCTATTCTTACATATATTTCCTGTCCTAAAGAAAACTTTTTCCCATTTACTTTTATATATTCATCCATATTCTTTAAGATTAACTCATATGACTTCTTTTTATATTCTAAAATCTTTTTATCTAATTTTTTCTCTAAACTCATTCTATTATCTTTTCTATTTATTCTATAATTATAAAAAGCTTTATCTATTCCTTTCATTTTACAAGTCTTATATGTCGTTTCAACTTTCCATCAAAAATCTTCATGTAAAATTTCTAAAAATCTAAAATTATTCTTTCTTATATATTCAGTTTTGTAAAGTTTTATACAACACATATCTTCAAATTCAGAATATAGATATGTATATTCTTGTGATAATTTTAATATTTCTCTCATATTTATATAATTTTTCTTAAGTATTTTTTGAGCTTCATTATCTACCCTATTATAATTAAAAGCTATTATATCTTCATTCTCTATTATGTCAACTAATTTTTCATATGTATTTAATTCTAACCAATCATCGCTATCTACAAATGAAATATATTCTCCAGTAACTTCTTCTATTCCTCTATTTCTTGCCGAAGCAACTCCTCCATTTTCTTTATTTATCACTCTTATTCTCTCATCCGATAAATACTCTTCTACTATTTTCATTGAATTATCTCTTGTTCCATCATTTACTATTATTATTTCTAAATTTTTATAGGTTTGATTTATTATTGACTCTAAACATTGTCTTATGTATTTTTCTACATTATATACTGGAACTATTACACTTATTTTTATATTTTTTGCCATACTCCTATTCTCTCCAATACTATTAAAAAAAATTTTTTATTTTTTTCTTTATTCTATTTCTAACTAAATTAAGATTTACTATTCCATTTTTCCAATAAAAGCTATCAAATAGATTTAATCCAGATATCTTTATCACATTCTTACTTTTCAATGTCTCATTTACCTTTTTTAATAAAATTTTAGTTGCAAGCTCATTAGAATTTTCTTTTTTAAAATATTCTCTCAAATATTTATCTATCTCTTCAAAATTTAAATTTCTTTCTAATTTAGCTCTCCAGTTCTCTCTTTCTGAAAGTATATATACTAATTTACCTGCTGAATAATTATTCTTATTTTTTTCTATTAATTTATTTATGTTTTCAAAATTAGTTTTATAAGCTGATACTTGACGTTGAATATAATTTAAATCATTATTATTTCTATTTCCCATTATGCTATCTTTTCTATTTACTCTATAATTATAAAAAGATTCATTTAGTATTTTTATATTATTAGTTGAATAAATCACTTCAAGATTAAAAAATACATCTTCATATAAAATTTCAAAAAATTTAAATTTATTTCTTTTTAGATATTCAGTTTTATAAAGTTTATTCCAGCAACTATGATTTATTTTACTATACAAATATCTTTTTTCTTCTGGTAGCTCTTGCATCTCATCATCAGAAACATATTTTTCTTTGATTATTTCCCCAGTACTATTTTCAAATCTTCCATAATTAAAAATTATTAAATCTTCGCCATCTAAATTTTCAGCTAATTTTTCATAAGTATTTAAATTTAAATAATCATCACTGTCTACAAAAGATATATAGTTACCTTCTGAATTTTTTATCCCAATATTTCTTGCAAAAGAAACTCCTTTGTTCTCAAGATTAATTATCTTTATTCTTCTGTCATTTTGGCTATACCTATTTATAATTTCTAATGAATTATCATTACTACCATCATTTACTATTATTATCTCAAGATTTTTATATGTCTGATTTACAATTGAGTCCAAACATTGTCCTATATACTTCTCCACATTATATACTGGTATTATTACGCTTATTTTTATATTTTCCATCCTTTTTTCCTTAGCTCCTTTTTTTTCTTTTTAAATTTTTCCATTAATTTATTTCTTTTTATCTTTTTTAAACTTTTAGCTAAAAAATAAGATATCTTACCAGAACTAAAATCATAATTCTTTTCAACTTCAAAACCTTTTTCTATTGTTAAAATATCTTCTTTAAAGGTTAAAATATCATACCAACGCTTAAAATACACATTTTTTTCTTCCTTAGCTTGAGAATCCAATATTCTCATCATTCCATTTTTATCTTTTAAAAAATTTGAAGTATTTAAATCTCCATGATAAATATTATTTTTATGTAATTTTTGGGTTATCTCCATTACTTCCTTTATCTCTTCAAGGCTATCTAAAGTTTTACCATCTATATACTCCATTATAATAAAACTTTCTACTATCATTCTATTTTTTCTTTTTACTATAGCACCATATACATCTACAAATTCTATTATTCCTTTTTCTCTTGCTTTATTTATGTTTATTAAAGTATTTAAAGCTTCTCCATTTTTAAATAAAGTCATAAATTTTCTTTGAGGAATTATATTTTCTGCTTTAGGAGATTTTAATATATATTTTTCCCCATCTATATTTATTACAACTACATAATTTCGTACTGTATCCTTTAAAATTTTTTCTATTTTGTAGTTCTTATCTATTATTTTTTTTATGATATTCTCATATTTTTTTAAGAAAAAATATCCTTTATATCCTTTATAATTTATATTTTCCATCTAAAATCTCCATCTTTTCTAATGTTTCTTCTATTTTTTTTATTACTTCTTTCTTATCTATTATTTTTAAATTTTCTTCCTTTTTACCTATTATTATTGAACTTATATCTGATTTTGGTGCAAATACAATTAAAGCATCCCTATCTTCCGGATAGACAGCAACAATTGGTATATTATATGCAGAAGCTATGTGGACTACTCCAGTATCTACACTAAATAACATGTCTGTATATTTTATAATAGCTGCTGCTTCCAATATATTATCAGTTTTAGGTAAAACAATTACATTTTCCAAATTTAATTTTTCTAAGTTTACTTTAGTTTTTTCATAAATCTTTGGTATTGTTAAAATATATAATTTTATTTTAGCACTTATTTTAGGAATAGTCTTTATAAAATAATCTATATCACTTTTAGTTAAACTTTTACTTTCTGAACTTCCTAAAAAATTAAAAATTATATTAATTTTACTATTATCAAAATAATTTCTATATTTTTCCTCTAACTCTCCTAAATATAGTTCATATTTTCTATTTGAATTATCAATACAAAAATTATCAAGTGCTCTCATATGAATATCAACTAAATGATCATCTTCCCTTTCTATTATATATCTATCAAATAATGTTAATTCGTCCTTTTTTATTCCATATTTTTCCACTCTATAGCTTCCAATTATATATCTTGGGTTTAAAATTCTCATTCCTAACAAGTGGCTTAAACGAATATTATCACTAAAATCAAAGTATAAATCATATTGTATTTTAGATTTCCTTATTTCAATCCAACTTTGTAGTGTTTTTAAGATTTTAAAAATTTTTACTTTACTATCATTATCCAATATCCATATTTTATTTACTCTTGGATGATTCCATAATAAAGAATCACATCCTTTTTTTACTCTGACATCAATTTTTATATTTTTATCTAACTCTGCTAATGCTTTTATTAATGGAGTGATTGTCATTAAATCTCCAACTCTTCCTCCATCTATAAGTATTTTTTTTATGTTTTCTATCTTAAATTTTTCCTGTTCTTTATTCCCTAATAATCTTATAAAAAAACTTCTTATATTCATATTTTTCTCCACTAATATTTCAGTTCTTTCTCCAACTCCCTCATATCAAAATTATTTATATCATCATCTTTATTCTCTTTTGAAAAAATTTGAATAGCCTTATCTGAATTAGGTCCCCACAATATACTGTTATTACCTACAATATCTTCTCTATATATAGCTATCACTTTTTTATCTAACCCTACTCCTATATGTACAATAGAAGTATCTGGAGATATTATCAATTCACAATTTTTTATCAAAGCTATCACTTCCTGTATTCCATTTAATTCTATATAGTGTACTCTTTTATTTTTTATCTTTTCTTTTATCTCTAATATCTCTTTTTTATTTTCTCCATGTCCCAACAAATATATTTCATTTTCTCTATATTTCAAAAGAATTTCTATAATCTTTTCTATATTTTTTCTATTAAAATTTCTATGTTTACTTGCAGTATATGGATTTAATATAACTCTTTTCTTTTCATTCGGATTTATTATTCCTTCTTCTTCTAGTATTTTTTCCTTTACACTTTTTATAGCCTCATCTGATATCTGTATATCATAATTACTTTGTATCTCTTTTATTCCTAATACTTCTAAAATATTTATAAATCTTTTAGTTATATGAGAATTTTTTTCCTCTGGTACACTTATATCAAATAATTGCCACCCCTCTTTATCCACTCCCAAATTTATTTTACAGTCACACTTATTAATAAACATTATCTGTTTTTCTCTTAAGATAGTAGAAGTATCTATTAATAAATCATACTTTTCTTTAGCTATCTCATTAGCTAGATTTTTTAAATAACTACTATCTTTTTTATATTCATAAATTTTATCAACATAATGGTTATCTTTTATAATGTCAGTAGCACCTTTTCTTGTTACTACTCCTATTTTAATATTAGGATATTGTTTTTTTATCTCTCGATAAATGAAGCTGCTTACAACCATATCCCCTATTTTTCCATCATCTCTCATTATTATAATAGAGTCTATTCCATTTTTTTCTATTAAATTCTCTTTAATTATCTTCACCTTTTCTTTTTTATCCCACAATAATCTAGCTATTTTTATTTTTTGATTTCTTAAAAAATTTTGAAATACTCTATTTATTTTCCTAATCATAGATTTCCTTTCTAAACTTCCAACATTTTCAAGATTTTTAATATAGATTTACTCATTCTAAATTATACCAAATTTTTATTAAATTTTATACACCATTTTTCAAATTATATGATATTATATACATTAGGAAGTAATAAGTTACAATAATGAGGTGTAGTATGAAAAAAGTTAAATTTATATACAATCCTTTTTCTGGAGAGGGAGTAGTTACAAAAAATTTAGATACAATCATCAGTAAGTATCAAGCAAAAGGATATACTATCATTCCTTTTAGAATATCTACTGAGCAAAGTTTAGAAGAAGCTTTTTCTGACATAGATAACTCTTACCATCATATCTTAGGGGCTGGTGGAGATGGAACTATCAATCAGATTATAAATTTAATGAAAGAGAAAGATTTAGATATTCCTCTTGCTATACTTCCAGTAGGAACTGCCAATGATTTTGCAAAATATATTGGTATGCCAGCAGACATAGGAGAAGCTTGTGATAAAATTCTTTCTGGAGAGATTAGAGAGATTGATTTAGGTAAAGCTAATGACAAATACTTTATAAATGTATTTAGCTTTGGACTTTTTACCGATATCTCACAAAAAACACCTACACATCAAAAAAATACTCTAGGAAAATTAGCTTACTACATCAACGGGATAAAAGAACTTCCATCACTAAAAAAATTAGATATCAAAGTTACATCAGACGAATTTTCTTATGAGGGAAATGCACTTATCTTTTTTACCTTCAATGGACGTACAGCAGGAAATATAAATATATCTTACAAAAGTGAAATAAATGATGGATTACTAGATGTTATCATAGTAAAGGGAGAGAATATTCTATCTACCTTCCTTTCACTTTTTGAGTTTTTAAAATTAGAACATCTAGAAGAACCAAAGGATATTATACATTTTAAAAGTTCAGACTTTGTTGTTGAATATCTTGATTCCTCGTTAAATAGTGATATAGATGGAGAGGTTGGTCCTAAATCTCCTGTTCATATTTCTTGTATTAAAAATGGATTGAAAATCATATACTAAGAGTAAAAAAAGCTCATTTTTAAAAACTAAGTATTTTTTTACAACACACTTTATTTTTTTGCACTTTTATTGTAAAATATTATATATATTATAAATTTTTATTATTTTTTTATTTTATAGAAAAGATGCTGATAAGATTATATTAGCACAGTTTTTTTATTAAATGTTTATTAAAAGGAAAATAAATTATTTTTTTTACTTTATGTTTAAATTAAATTTAATTTTAAAAAACTTCTATATCATATTTTGATAATATAAATATCAATTATATATATTGTCAATTATTGACTTTTAACTATGGTATAAGGTATATTCATAATATGAACCATAATTACAATAATATGAGGAGGTTTTTTATGTTTGAGTACACATTTAATATGGCAGAAACTCTTGCTATTGCAGTAATCTTATTATTATTAGGAAAAGGAATTAAGAAAAGAGTTCCTATCTTAGAGAGATTTTTTATTCCAGCTCCTGTTATAGGTGGAACTCTATTTTCTATTTTTATGTTAATAGGTCACAATACTGGAACTTTTACTTTTAACTTTGACAGTATTTTAAAAGATTTTTTAATGGTTATATTCTTTACTACTATAGGATTCTCAGCTAGTTTTGAACTCCTGAAAAAAGGTGGAGTAGGAGTTGCTCTATTCTTAGCTGCTGCTACTATTTTAGTTATTATTCAAGATATAGTTGGTGTTTTCTTAGCTAAAGCTTTTAATTTACATCCATATATTGGACTTGCTGCTGGTTCTATTCCATTGACTGGAGGACATGGAACTTCTGGAGCTTTTGGTCCTGTACTTGAAGAGGCTGGAGCAGCTGGTGCTTTTTCAGTGGCTATTGCTTCTGCTACATTTGGACTAGTTGCTGGATGTTTAATAGGTGGACCTGTAGCTAAAAGACTTCTACAAAAATACAATTTAAAAGCTAAAACAACTGATGAAGAAACTGGAAACTCTACTATTAAGTTAGAGTCTGACAATCCTATTTCTGAAGGAACTCTCTTTGATTCTGTAGTAGTTATAGCTTTAGCAATGGGTATTGGTGCTTGTATTCCAGTATTTAGTAAGAAACTTGGATTAGTTTTACCTGGATATCTTGGACCTATGGTTATCGCTGCTATAATTAGAAATATAGCAGATGCTCAAAAGAAAACTCTACCAATGAAAGAGATCTCTATAATTGGAAGTATATCTCTATCATTGTTCTTATCTATGGCTTTGATGTCAATGAAATTATGGGAATTAGCTGCACTAGCTTTACCATTAATAGTTATCTTACTTATCCAAACTGTTATCATGGCACTTTTTGCTTACCATGTAACATTTAGAATGATGGGAAAAGATTATGATGCTGCTGTTCTTGCTACTGGACATTGTGGATTTGGATTAGGAGCTACTCCTAATGCTATGGCAAATATGGAAACTTTCACATCTGTCAATGGATTTTCAGCCAAGGCTTTCTTTGTATTGCCACTAGTTGGTTCTCTATTTATAGATTTTGTGAATGCTTCTATAATTACATTCTTTATGAATATTTTTAAATAATATTATTTTATTAAGGGAGGAAGCATTTGAAATTAGAAAAACAGAGTATAGGAGTTTTTGATTCTGGGGTAGGAGGTACTACCGTTCTAAAAGAGATATTGAGTATTCTTCCCAATGAAAATATATTTTATTATGGTGATAGTAAAAATTCTCCTTACGGACAAAAAAGTGCAGAAGAGATTAGAGAATTATGTTATAAGATATTAGATTTTTTTATAGCTAATGAATGTAAAGCAGTAGTGGTGGCTTGTAATACAGCTACCGCTGCTGCTTTAGACAGTTTAAAAAATAGATACTCAATTCCTATTATCGGGGTTATTGATGCTGGAGTAAAGAGAGCTTTAAAAGTTTCAAGCAATAATAAGATAAATATTTTAGCTACACCTTTTACAGTTTCATCTAAAGCCTATATTACAAAATTTAATAAAATTTCTAAAAATATCTCTGTAACTCAAGAGGGATGCCCAGAATTTTGTACTATGATAGAAACAGGTTGGGAAACACACAAAGATAGATATGAGCTTCTTAAAAATCATATTGATAATCTTTCAAAGGAGGCTGATACTCTTATTTTAGGATGTACTCACTACCCTATTATTAGAGAGGATATTGAAAAATATTTTTCTGGTAAGATTGTAGATCCAGCTAGAGAAACAGCTTTAGAGCTATATTCTTTACTAAAGTTAAATGATAGTCTAAATACCTCTGATAAAAAAGGAAGAGTTGATTTCTTTGTAAGTGGCAATAAAGAAAGATTTAAAAAGGTAGCAGAAAAGTTTTTAGGATTTGAGATAAAAAATATATATTCAGTATAAAATAAAAAGAGGTTATTTCAATTTAAGAAATTTACTAGGAGAGAGAATAACATTCAAGAATGACGAAGATTGAGGAGAATAAATAGAGCAAGTCAGCGAAATCGAACGCTAAAAAACACAACTGTTTGAGTGAAACGAGTTTTGTGTTTTTAGTGAGATGAACCTACTTGCTCTTTATTCTTTGAACGAAAGTCATTCTTGAATTTAGTTATAATAACTTTAATTTTTTAAATTACAACATCCCTTGTTTTTTTTAAATTTACGAGGTATACTCCTATTAAGAAGAACATTGACTTTAATAATAAATTAAAAATAATTTTCTTATTTTATAAAATTATTTTTAGAGGTTTTAGGTGGTTCCAATGGAATAAAAAATTTTTTTGAAATTGTTTTATACTAATAAATTATTTACTACTGTTTTTTAATAAAGTGGAGGTTTATTATGGAATTACAAAAACTAATTTATACTGTTGAAAATGGTATTGGAATAGTTACAATGAATTTTTTAAAAAATCTTAATGCTATTGATGAACAGATGGCAGATGAATTGATGTATGTAGTAGATAAAGCTGAAAAAGATCCTAATGTTAAAGTTCTTGTAATCAAAAGTGCTGGTAAAGCTTTTTCTGCTGGTGGAGATATTGGATATTTTTATAAATTAATACAAGC
>ENA-UPWN01000478-UPWN01000478.1-human-gut-metagenome-genome-assembly--contig:-NODE-478-length-20413-cov-8.090234_pt1 | contig 20413 bp, 17 predicted proteins | sample MGYA00250050_ERZ773377 | MGnify/ENA primary metagenome ERZ773377 (study PRJEB29103, sample SAMN06112008) | human gut metagenome | biome: human gut; feature: ankylosing spondylitis patient; material...
TCAGCGGGACGGCTTCAAGCTACTGGGGGTCCCGGCCCCGGCGGGCACTCTTAAGAGTTAGCCGCCGGGAGTTCAGGGAGGAACCGTCGACGACCCCAAAGCGGCGCGCTATTCATCGGGGAACTGTTGGCGACCTAAGGGATGGCCTTCGGTTTTGACGTGCCCGGCACCACCTTCATGCGTGTGGGCGGAACAGGGCGGAGCAGGGTGGTCCCGTTCGCTGGGCGGCATCCAGGCCGACATCTCAACCGGCGCCGGGATCGCCCGGGAAGGAGCGCCGTGGAGCGCGCCGATCGGCGCGCTGAAGGGGCCGGAAGAGGGCCGAAAGCCGCCTTCAAAAATTTTTCCGCGGATTCTTGACACGCCCCGCTTTCTCCGTATAATTCATCTTCTCAGTGCGGGAGTAGCTCAGTTGGTAGAGCGCAACCTTGCCAAGGTTGAGGTCGCGAGTTCGAGACTCGTCTCCCGCTCCACTGAACACAATTTGAAAGGCGGCGCGATAGCAAAGTGGCTATGCACCGGATTGCAAATCCGTTCACGGCGGTTCGATTCCGCCTCGCGCCTCCACGCGGGAGTAGCTCAGTTGGTAGAGCGCAACCTTGCCAAGGTTGAGGTCGCGAGTTCGAGACTCGTCTCCCGCTCCAGATTTCAAAGAAAGGGAGCTTCGATGAGCTCCCTTTTTTCTTGTCGCCGGTCGGACCCTCAAAAAGTCCGCCCGGCGGCTGATAAACCGTTGAGGGTTTGGTAAAATCCTCAACTTTCCGTTGGGGGCGACCCCTGCGGGAACACGTTTCCGGAAGTCCGCGTTCTGAGTTTTGCGAGTGCTCGGTGCGGACATTGAATCAATCACTCGTAGTTCATACGTGGGGTTTGCCATGGCTGTTCAGCAGAACAAGAAATCCACCTCGAAGCGCGGTAACCACCGTGCTCACGACTTTTTGACCAACCCGCCCACCGCCATCGAAGCGACGACGGGTGAAGTCCATCGCCGTCACCACATCAGCCCGACCGGTTTCTACCGCGGCAAGAAGGTGATCGCGACCAAGGCCGACGAATAATTCGTCAGCGCCCGATCCGGGATGCCCGAAGCAGGGGCGGCGACAGAAGCTTCCGTCGTTCGTTCCGCAGACCGCAAAGCGGTTCGAGCCTCCCTGCGTTTCCGCAAGTCTTTGCGCGCATGATGCAACGCGCGAACCCCACGGTGAGAACTAGAGTTGCTCTCGTGTGAAGGTTTCCAGAGATCAGGGAGACGAGGAATCGAAGGCTGCGGCGACGGCGATGCCGCCCGCGGGTTTTCCGGTGAAGCGAAGAAAAAGGGAATGATCCTTCGGGGTTGTTCCCTTTTTTGTTGCCCTGCGTCCGGCGCTTCGCCCGCCGCTGTGGGCTTCCGGCCTCATCCGTACGCCTCATGAAGGTCACGCGTTGTTGCAAATCCCGGGGTTTCTCCTTGGGGTACCCGGGTGCGGCCCGTTAACATTCGTCTCCAACTACACCGCCGGATGGATCAGACAACCATGTACTCGAGAATCATCGCCACGGGGGCGGCTCTCCCCGCGCACCGCGTCACGAACGACGAGCTCGCCGCCCGTCTGCTGCGGGACGGCATCGAAACGAACGACGAATGGATCCGCACCCGCACCGGGATCGAAGCGCGCCGCTTCTGCGACCCCACGCAGGGCGAAGGGACGACGTCGCTCGCCGTCGCGGCCGCCCGCGAAGCGCTCGGCCGCTCGGGGCTCGACGCCTCCGAAATCGACCTCATCATCGTGGCGACGACCACTCCCGACCGGATCTTCCCGTCGACCGCGACCCAGGTGCAGGCCGCGATCGGCGCGCCCGGCTGCGCGGCCTTCGACGTGCAGGCCGTCTGCGCGGGCTTCATCTATGCGTTGAACGCCGCCGACGCGATGCTGCGGGCCGGCCCCTACCGTCATGCGATCGTGATCGGCGCCGAGACGCTCTCGCGCGTCGTCGACTTCAAGGACCGCTCGACCTGCGTGCTCTTCGGCGACGGCGCGGGCGCCGTCGTGATGTCCGCTTCGTCCGACCCGGGGGTCCTCGCCGCGCGCATGTACGCGGACGGGCGCCACGACGAAAAGGTCCTGGGGTTGGATGCGAAGTTGGTCGAAGGCCGGATCGTCGGCGACCCCTTCATCCGCATGGACGGCCGTCAGGTCTTCAAGCTCGCGGTCGAGGGGCTCACGACTTCCGCGAAGGAGGTCGCGTCGCTCGCGTGCGTGAGGACTGAGGACGTCGCGCTCTTCGTCCCGCACCAGGCGAACCTGCGCATCATGAGCATGGTCGCGCACAAGTTGGGGATTCCTGAGGAGCGCATGGTGAAGACCGTCGCCGAGCACGGGAACACGTCCGCGGCGAGCGTGCCGCTCGCCTTGGACCACGCCGTCCGGAACGGCATGGTGAAGTCGGGCGAACTCGTCCTTCTGCAGGCGGTCGGCGCCGGCATGGCCTGGGGCTCCGCCCTCGTGCGCTGGGCCTGATGAGTCTTCGAGGTGAAGGGCGGGGTGAAGGGCGCTGAAAACCTCTTGACCCACGCGCCCGACACCGCGCAAACTCGGGGCTAACCATAGGCCGAAGGGGTGAGTTTGGGGTGCCCCGGCGCTGATAAACTCCACCCCGATCCGAACCGAACACCACAGGGAAGGGCCTTCTCAGAGCCCGTCCCTCCACCCACAGGAACCGCCCTACGGGGGTTCTCTTCCAAGATGCGCATTGCTTTCGTTTTCCCCGGTCAGGGGAGCCAGACCGTCGGCATGCTTTCGGGCTTTGCCGGGAACGCCGCCGTCGAAGACATCATGAACCGCGCGGACGCCGCGTTGGGCTTCCCGCTCACCCGCCTCATCGCTGAGGGTCCCGCCGAAGAACTCGGCCTCACGGTCAACACCCAGCCCGCGATGCTCGCGAGCTCGGTCGCGTTCCTTGAAGCCTGGCGCGCGGCGGGCGGCCCCGAACCCGAGGTTCTGGCCGGGCACTCCCTCGGGGAATACTCCGCGCTCACCGCCGCCGGGGTCTTCACGCTCGAAGACGCCGTCCGGCTCGTCCGATTCCGCGCCGAAGCCATGCAGAGCGCCGTGCCCGTGGGCGTGGGCGGCATGGCTGCCATTATTGGTTTGAGCGACGACGACGTCCGTGCGGCCTGCGCGGAAGCGGCGTCCGTCGGCACCGTCGAAGCCGTCAACTTCAACGCCCCCGGTCAGGTCGTGATCGCGGGTGAGAAGGCCGCTCTCGACGCCGCGATCGACGCCGCCAAGGCCCGCGGCTGCCGCCGCGCGATCGTCCTTCCCGTCTCCGCCCCCTTCCACTCGAGCATGCTCGAGCCCGCCGCGGAAAAGCTCGCGGCGAAGCTGGAGACGGTCGCGATGAACGCCCCCGCGATCCCCGTCATCCACAACGTCGACGTGGAAACGCACGCCGACGTCGCGGAAATCCGCACGGCACTCGCGCGCCAGGCGGCGTCGGCCGTCCAGTGGGTGAAGACGATCGAACGCATGAAGGCGGAAGGCGTCACGCACGTCGTCGAATGCGGTCCGGGGAAGGTTCTGACCGGCATGATCCGCCGCATCGCCCCCGAACTCGCGACCTTCAACATCACCGACGCCGATTCGCTCGCGGCAACGCTCGAAGCGGTCAAGGCCGAATAAATCGAAAAGGGACACTCCCCATGGAACACCAGATCTTCTCGAACGAAGCGCTCCAAGACCGCGTCGTTCTCATCACCGGCGCCTCCCGAGGGATCGGCGCCGCCGTCCTCGAAGCCTTCGCCCGTGCTGGCGCCGTCGTGATCGGCACGGCGACCTCCGACTCGGGCGCCGAACGCATCACGGCCAAGATCGCCGAAGCGGGCGGCCGCGGCCGGGGCGTCGTGCTGAACGTCTGCGACGCGGAAGCGTCGGCCGCGCTTGTAGCCAAGATCGTCGAAGAGGAAGGCCGCATCGACGTCCTCGTCAACAACGCCGGGATCACGCGCGACACGTTGGCGCTTCGCATGAAGGACGAGCAGTGGGACGAAGTGATCGAGACGGACCTGACCGCCGCCTTCCGCTTGGCGCGCGCCTGCATCCGCCCGATGATGAAGCAGCGCCAGGGCGCCATCATCTCGATCACGAGCGTCGTGGGCGCGATGGGGAACGCCGGTCAGGCGAACTACGCCGCCGCGAAGGCGGGTTTGATCGGCATGTCGAAGTCGCTCGCGCGCGAAATCGGCTCCCGCGGGATTACGGTGAACTGCGTCGCTCCGGGCTTCATCGACACCGACATGACGCGTGAGCTCCCGGAAGCCCACCGCGACGCGCTTCTCGCGCAGATCCCCCTGGGCCGCCTCGGCCGAACGGATGACATCGCCAACGCCTGCCTCTTCTTGGCGAGCGACGCCGGCCGCTACGTGACGGGCACGACGCTTCACGTCAACGGCGGCATGTTTATGGGGTGACGCGCGCTCGCAGCGCCCCCGGTGCTCTGTTAAAATATTCGACCATATTCAAATTCAATAGGCTCTCCGGACGCCCGGGCGGCCTGCTTACAACAAGTCAAAAGACCCGTACGGAGATATCCAAATGGAAGACATTGAACTGAAGGTGAAGAAGATCGTTGCCGAACAGCTCGGCATCAAGGAAGAGGACATCAAGAACGAATCCTCCTTCATCGAAGATCTCGGCGCCGACTCGCTCACGACCGTTGAAATGTCGCTCGCCCTCGAAGACGCCTTCGGCATCGAAATCCCCGACACCGAGCAGGAAAACCTCCGCACGGTTCAGCAGGCGATCGACTTCGTGAAGGGCGCCGTCGCCAAGTAAGGCGCACGCACTTCAACCGGCGCGGGAGAGAAACCCCGCGCACCCGACGGATGGGACCTTCAAAAGAGGGTCCCATCGTCTTATGGGGGCGGGATGCATCCCCCGCATCCGTTAATCCGTTCGGGCCTCCCGGCCCGGGCGCAGCGAACAGAATCAAAGGGACTCACATGACCAATCGACGTGTCGTCGTCACCGGGCTCGGGATGGTTTCCCCGCTCGGCAACGATCTCGAAACGAGTTGGAAGGCCGCGCTCGAAGGCGTCTGCGGCATCGACCGCGTGACGCGCTTCGACGCCTCGGCGCTCGGCAGCCAGATCGCCGGCGAAGTCAAGGACTTCGACCCTTCGAAGTACCTGGGCGTGCAGGAAATCCGCCGCTTCGACCGGTTCGTCCACTTCGGCGTCGCCGCCGGCCTCATGGCCTTGGAAGACTCCGGCCTGGAGATCACCGACGAGCTCGCCCCGGAAGTGGGCGTCGCGATCGGCTCCGGGATCGGGGGCCTCCCCGTCATCTGCGCGAACCACGATGCGCTGCGCGACCGCGGTCCCCGCCGCATCTCGCCCTTCATGATCCCCGGGAGCATCATCAACATGACCTCGGGTCAGCTCGCGATCATGAAGAACCTCCAGGGCCCGAACATCGCCCACGTGACCGCCTGCTCGACGGGCCTGCACGCGATCGGCGAAGCCATGCACATCATCCGCCGCGGCGACGCCGTCGCGATGGTGGCGGGCGGCGCCGAAGCGACCGTGCACGAGCTCGCCATGGGCGCGTTCGACGCGATGCGCGCGCTCTCGCGCCGTAACGACGACCCGAAGACGTCCTCGCGCCCCTTCGACAAGGACCGCGACGGCTTCGTGATGGGTGAGGGTGCGGGCGTGCTCGTTTTGGAAGAACTCGAACACGCCCTGGCGCGCGGCGCGAAGATCTACGCCGAAGTCGTGGGCTACGGGCTCACGGGCGACGCGCACCACATCACGACCCCGTCGATGGAAGGCCCCGCGCGCTGCATGCGCATGGCGCTCCGGAACGCCGGGATCACGCCCGGTGCGGTCGACTACCTGAACGCCCACGGCACGTCGACCCCGGTGGGCGACGTGAACGAAGTGAAGGCGATCAAGGAAGTCTTCGGCGAGCACGCGAAGAAAATCGTCGTCAACTCGACGAAGTCGATGACGGGCCACCTCTTGGGCGGCGCCGGCGGCGTCGAATCCGTCTTCACCGTGATGGCCGTCGCGAACCAGGTTTCGCCCCCGACCATCAACGTCTTCGAGCAGGATCCCGAGTGCGACGTCGACGTCTGCGCCAACGCCGCGCGCGAAATGACGATCCGCTACGCGATGAAGAATTCGTTCGGCTTCGGCGGGACGAACTCGACCGTCATCTACAAGCGCTTCGAGAAGTAATCGAACGCGCCCGTTGACGCGAACCCCGAAACCCGTCCGGAGCACCGACCCGGGCGGGTTTTGTTTTCTGCGAAGAGAAAGGCGCCCACCCCGGCCGGAACCTCAAGCCCGCGCGTGATTTCGTCGGCGGGCCCGGGGCCTCCTTTGCTAAAATGATCCGTTCTCGGGACGCTTCCCAACGTGGCGGCGCCCCCTTTCGGCGCGCCCCGCAGGCAGGGGAGGTCAGGCAATGACTTCCCGCCATCCCCTCCGACCCCATTCCTGACGGGAAGCCCGGGCCGCGCCCTCCGATTCCCAATACAGATCGACGATGCAGAACATCCGGAATTTTTCCATCATCGCCCACATCGACCACGGCAAGTCCACGCTCGCCGACCGACTCATTCAGCGCTGCGGTGGGCTCTCCGACCGCGAGATGAGCGAGCAGGTCCTGGACAGCATGGACCTGGAGCGTGAGCGCGGCATCACCATCAAGGCGCAGACCGCGGCGCTCAAGTACAAAGCGAAGGACGGTCAGGTCTATGAGCTGAACCTCATCGACACCCCGGGGCACGTCGACTTCTCGTACGAAGTGAGCCGGTCGCTCTCCGCCTGCGAAGGGGCGCTCCTCGTGGTCGACGCCACGCAGGGCGTCGAAGCGCAGACCGTGGCGAACTGCTACACGGCGATCGACCTGGGCGTCGAAGTGATCCCGGTTCTGAACAAGATGGACCTCGGCTCCGCCAACCCGGAAGGCGCCGCGGAAGAGATCGAGGACGTGATCGGGATCGACGCGACCGATGCGATTCCGTGCTCGGCCAAAACCGGCATGGGGATCGATGACATTCTGGAGCGCGTCGTGAGGGACGTGCCCCCGCCCAAAGGCGACCCCGAGTCGCCCTTGCAGGCTCTCATCATCGACAGCTGGTTCGACAACTACGTCGGCGTCGTCATGCTCGTGCGCGTCGTGAACGGGACGCTCCGCCCCAAGGACAAGATCCAGCTGATGGCGACGGGCGCCAACCACTTGTGCGAGCAGGTCGGCGTCTTCACGCCCAAGAGCCAGCAGCGCACCGAACTCACCGCGGGTGAGGTGGGCTTCGTCATCGCCGGCATCAAGGAACTGAAGGACGCCCGCGTGGGCGACACGATCACGCATTCCTACAAGCCCGCGACCGAACCCGTCCCCGGCTTCAAGGAAGTGAAGCCCCAGGTCTTCGCCGGGCTCTACCCGGTGGAGAGCAACCAGTACGAAGCGCTCCGCGAAGCGTTGACGAAGCTGCAGCTGAACGACGCCGCTCTGAAGTTCGAACCCGAAGTCTCCCAGGCGTTGGGCTTCGGTTTCCGCGCGGGCTTCCTCGGCCTCCTTCACATGGACATCGTGCAGGAGCGCTTGGAGCGCGAATACGACATGGACCTCATCACGACGGCGCCTTCCGTCGTCTATGAGGTCCTGATGACGAACGGCGAAGTCGTTCAGGTCGAAAGCCCCTCGAAGCTCCCGCCCGTCGACAAGATCGAAGAGATCCGCGAGCCGATCGACACCGTCACGATCTTCGTGCCGGACGAGTACGTCGGCGCCGTGATGAAGCTCTGTCAGGAAAAGCGCGGCGTGCAGACGAACCTCGCCTACCACGGGCGTCAGGTGCACCTGACGTACGATCTGCCGCTCGCGGAAATCGTGCTCGACTTCTTCGACCGCATGAAGTCGATGACCCGCGGCTACGCCTCGATGGACTACGAATTCAAGGAATACCGCGCCTCCGACGTCGTGCGCGTCGACATGCTGATCAACGGGGACCGCGTCGACGCGCTCTCCTCGATCCTGCACCGCTCGAACGCGATCCCGCGCGGCCGCGAAATCGTGCAGCGCCTGCGCGGCCTCATTCCGCGTCAGATGTACGAAGTCTCGATCCAGGCCGCGATCGGCGCCAACATCATCGCCCGCGAAAACGTGAAGGCCCTGCGCAAGAACGTGCTCGCGAAGTGCTACGGCGGCGACATCACGCGTAAGCGCAAGTTGCTCGAAAAGCAGAAGGCCGGCAAGAAGCGCATGAAGCAGGTCGGTTCGGTTGAGATTCCGCAGGAAGCGTTCCTCGCCATCCTGCAGGTCGACGAAAAGTAAGGAGAGGCTCCAAAGTGAACTTCGCGCTCATTCTCTTCATTCTGACGGTCGTCACCGGCGTCTTCTGGGTGGCGGACCGCCGCGTCTTCCTCCCGAAGCGCCGCGAAGCCGCCCGCGCCGCGGTGACGGCCTTCGAGGCCGCCAACCGCGAGGCGATCGACCGCGGCGACGCCCGCGTGATCGACCAGCGCAACGACATGGAGGCGCGCGCCCTGCGCCAGCCCTGGTGGCTCGAATACACGGCCGGGCTCTTTCCCGTGATCGCGATCGTGTTTCTGCTGCGCAGCTTCCTCTTCGAGCCCTTCCGCATTCCGTCGGGCTCGATGCTCCCGACCCTTCACGTCGGGGACTTCATCCTCGTCAACAAGTACGACTACGGTCTCCGCATTCCGGTTCTGAACACCAAGTTCCTCCCGATCGGCTCGCCCGAGCGCGGCGACGTCGTCGTCTTCCACTACCCGATGGACGAGTCCGTCGACTACATCAAGCGCGTGGTGGGCGTGCCGGGCGACACGGTCGAGTACCGCAACAAGGTGGTGTTCGTCAACGGCGTCGAGCAGAAGCAGAGCGAACCGCGCGACTTCGTGGACGAAAACACCCTCGTCACGCTCTCCGAGCGCGACGAGACGTTGAACGGCGTCACGCACCTGATGGCCGTCGACCCGCGCCGTCCCTCCGCCGTGCACCCGGGCGCCGTCATGCGCCGGGAAGAAGGCTGCAAATACAACTCGGAAGGCTTCATCTGTACGGTCCCCGAAGGCCGCTACTTCGTGATGGGCGACAACCGCGACAACAGCGAAGACAGCCGCTACTGGGGCTTCGTCGAAGACCGCCAGTTGGTGGGCCGTGCCGTCCTCATCTGGGCCAACTTCAGCGACATGTCCCGCGTGGGCGGCTTCAACTAAGGCCCGGAAGGAATACGCATGCTCAATCTGTCGATGCTTGAATCCCGCATCGGGTACGAATTCCGGGACAAGAAGCTGCTGCGCCGCGCGGTGACGCACCGCTCGTTCGCGCAGGAGCACAACGAACGCCTCGAATTTCTGGGCGATTCGGTTCTGAACTGCGTGATCGGCTACGCGCTCTTTCTGCGCGACCGGCACTTCACCGAGGGCGAACTCTCCCGCGTGCGCGCGAACCTCGTCTGCGAGAAGACGCTCCACGATTTGGCGCTCACCCTCGACCTCTCGTCCTTCCTCTTCATGGGCGAAGGCGAACTGAAGACCGGGGGCGCGCGCCGCGCGTCGATCCTCGCCGACGCGATGGAGGCGATCTTCGGCGCGGTCTTCTTCGAAGCGGGCTTCGAAGAGGCGCAGAAGGTGGTGCTCCGCGTCTACGAGCCGATTCTCTCGAGCCTGACGCCCGAGACCTTCAGCAAGGACCCGAAGACCCGTCTTCAGGAAATGCTCCAGGGCTCGCACCTGCCGCGCCCGGCCTACGCGATCGTCAACACGACGGGGGCGGCGCACCAGCGCTCCTTCACGTGCGAGTGCCGCATCGAATCCGCTGGGGTCCTGACGTACGGGAAGGCGAGCTCGCGCCGCGCGGCCGAACAGGAAGCCGCCGCTCTCGCGATTGAGGAACTCTCGAAGGGCAAATTGAACGCCGTTCGCGGCTGAGGGGATCTGCGATGACGAAGGAAGAACTGCAGACTGAAGTGGAGACGGAAGAAGTCCTCACCGCCGAGGACGGTGCCGAAGGCGTGGTGCTCCGTGAAGACGACGCCTTCGAGGCGATGTTGAAGAACGCGATGTCGACGGCGCCCTCGGTGCCCGAGGGCTTCCGCTGCGGCTACGTCGCCGTGGTGGGCCGCCCCAACGTGGGGAAGTCGACGCTCATCAACCGGTTGATCGGCGAAAAGGTGTCGATCACGTCGAAGAAGCCCCAGACGACGCGCGACCGCGTTTTGGGGGTCGTCACCGAAGAGGACGCCCAGTACGTCTTCGTCGACACGCCGGGGTTCCAGACGAAGGTGGGGTCGCAGCTGATCCGCCGCATGAACCGCCAGGTGAGGTCGACCCTGAACGAAGTCGACGCGATCGTGCTCGTGATCGAATCGGGCGGCTGGCGCCCGGCGGACCTGGAGGTCGTCAACCTCCTCCCGAAGGACGCGAAGAACGTCATTCTGGCCTTGAACAAAACCGACCTTCTCAAAGGCCGCGACAAGCTCCTCCCCTTGATGGCCGAATCGATGCAGAAGTTCCCCTTCGCCGCGATCGTGCCGGTGTCGGCCGAAAAGGGCCGTCAGTGCGACGAGCTTTTGAAAGAAATCAAGGCGTTCCTCCCGGAGAGCGTGCCGTTTTTCGACCCGGACACCTACACCGACCGCTCGCCCCGGTTCCTCGCGGCCGAGACGATCCGCGAGAAGGCCTTCCGCCTTTTGGGCGACGAGCTTCCGTACGGCTGCGCCGTCACGATCGACCGCTGGAAGGAAGAGGACGAAGCCGCCGAGATCATCGCGACCCTCATCGTCGAGCGCGAAAGCCACAAGCCGATCGTGATCGGCGAGGGCGGCGCGAAGCTTCGCGAAATCTCGCGCCTCGCGTGCGCCGACATCGCCGCGATGTTGGGGAAGCGCCTCCACCTCGAAGTCTGGGTGCGCGTGCGCCGCGGCTGGTCCGACGACGCCCGCGCGCTGAAGTCGTTGGGTTATGACTGATCGTGAAGGGGCCTTCGGGCCCCTTGATGCCGTGGAGGGTATGGAGGAGGCGGCCGCGTTCGAGCCGCTCCCTTTCCCCACGCTCGCGCCGCAGCCCCAACGGGCGGGGGCGGCTCAATCGGCTGACTCCGCTGACGCCGCCGAACCGCCTGCTCCGCTCCCCCAACATTTGAGCGCCCCCTCGGGCACCCTCGGGACGGCGATCCGCCGTCGCGAGGCGGCCCTTCGCCTCTGGGACGAAGTGCTCCGCACGGCCGAAGCCGCGAAGGCGGGGTCGGTGCGCACCGCAGGTCCCAAGGCGCCCCCGAAGCGGGTCGCCGACGAACTGGGGTTCGTGCTCCACGCCTGGCCCTGGCGCGAGTCGAGCCTGGTCGCCGACGTACTCTCACTCCGTTACGGGCGCGTCTTTCTGATCGCCAAGGGCGCGAAGCGTCAGGCCTCGCCCCTGCGCGGTCTCCTCGTCCCCTTCGCGCCCCTCCGGCTCGCCTGGGCCGGAAGGAATGAAGGGAAGGTCCTCATCAAGGCCGAATGGATGGGGACGCTCGCACCCTTGTCGGGAGAGGCGCTCCTCTCGGGCTTCTACATGAACGAGATGCTCGTGAAGCTCACCGAGCGCGAGGACCCGCACCCCAAACTCTTCGGCGCCTACGTCGAGGCGCTTCACGCCCTCGGGACCGAAGACCGCACGGGCCGCCAGCGGGTGCTCAGGCGCTTTGAATTGGCGCTCCTCGAAGACCTCGGCTGGGGGCTCACCAAGCCCGCACCGGTGGAGGCGAAGAGGGGCGACAAGAAGGGCGGCAGGCAGGGCGCCGAAGCTTCCGGGGGCGTCTCCGGCTACGTGCTCCGCGAGGGCGCATTGGTCGCCCTCGGTCGGCACGACGTCCCGCGTCCGGGCGAAGTTCTTTGGGATGAGCCTCTGATCGACGCCCTTTTGTCACGAGATTTCAAGGACGCGCGGACGCTCCGCGCGGCGCGTGATATTCTCCGGGAAGCCGTCGCCCACCACCTCGGCAGCCGGACGCTTCACGCCCGGCGGATTTTGGGCGATCTCGCGAGACTCTGAGGCGGGGCTTTCCGCTCCGGCCCGTTCGTCATCGCGCGCAGAGACGGTGCGGCCTCATGCCGACCGTCCGTTCCGGGCGCCGACCGCGCGCCCGACCCATTCGATCTGGAGGAGCCGCTTCATGCGCCGCACGCTGCTGTCCGTCAACCTCAACAAAATCGCCCTCGTGCGCAACGCCCGCGAAGGGAATTGGCCCGATCCGGTCTACTTCGGCCGCATCGCGCTCGAAGCGGGGGCCGCGGGCCTCACGGTGCATCCGCGCCCCGACGAGCGCCACGTGCGCGCCTCGGACGTCCCGGCCCTGGCCGAGCTCGTCCGTCAGTACCCCGGCCGCGAATACAACATCGAAGGGAATCCCTTCCACAACCTGATGGACCATCTGCGCGCGGTGCGCCCGCACCAGGCGACGTTCGTGCCGGATGCGACGGACCAGATCACGTCGGACCACGGGTTCGACCTCTCGGACGAGGCCGAGTGCGCCCGCCTCAAGCCCTTGATCGACGAAGCCAAGGCGCTCGGCTGCCGCGTGAGCCTCTTCATGGACCCGGTCCCCGAGATGATGGCGAAGGCGAAGGAATTGGGCGCCGACCGCGTCGAACTCTACACCGAAGCCTGGGCGGTCGCGGCCGAGACGCCCGCGGCGGAAGGCGTGCTCGCGGCCTATGCCTCCTCCGTCGAGGCCGCCATTGAAGCGGGCCTTGAAGTGAACGCCGGGCACGACCTGTCGCTCACCAACCTCGCGCAGTTCCTGCGCGCGACGAAGGACGTCGCCGAAGTGTCGATCGGTCATGCGTTGACGGCGGAAGCCCTTGAATTCGGCATGGCCGAAACGGTCCGCCGCTACGAAGCGATCCTCGACGAGGTCGCCCGATGCTGAGCCTTCGCCGCCTCGAGCTCGCCCGCACCTTCGGTCCCGTCGTCGTCGACCTCGAAGGTTTGACCCTCACTTCTGCGGACGTCGCGCGCCTTCGCCACCCGATGACCGGGATGGTGATCCTCTTTGCGAGGAACTTCGCGTCCCTCGCCCAGTTGAAGGAATTGACCGCGGCGGTGCGCGCCGTGCGCCCCGGAATCCTCATTGCGGTCGACCACGAGGGCGGGCGCGTGCAGCGCTTCCGCGAGGGCTTCACAGCGATTCCGCCGATGGCGGAGATCGCCGCCGGCCCCGACGCCGAACGCCGCTTCGCCGCGGCCGGCTACGTGATCGGGGCGGAACTCGCCCACGCGGGCGTCGACTTCAGCTTCACGCCGGTCTTGGACATCGACTACGGCAGGAGCGGCGTCATCGGCGACCGCGCCTTCGGGCGCACGGCCGAGACGGTCGCGAGAAACGCCCGGGCGCTGATCGGGGGCCTCGCCGCCGCGGGGCTCTCCGCCTGCGGGAAGCACTTCCCCGGGCACGGCTGGGCCGAGGCCGACAGCCACCTCGCGGTCCCGACCGACGAGCGCACCCGCGACGCGATTCTTCGCGACGCCGAACCCTACCGCGCCTTGTCCGCGGTCTTGGACGCCGTCATGACCGCGCACGTCGTCTACCCGGCCTTCTCGGACGAACCCGCCACCTACGTGCCGGAACTCCTCCAGGACGTTCTTCGCGGGAAGCTCGGTTTCGACGGTCTCGTCTTCTCGGACGACCTCTCGATGGCGGGCTCGATCACGGGCCGTTGGGCGGGGAGCACCCCTGCGGAGCGCGCGGTCTCGGCGCTCGCGGCCGGCTGCGACATGGTGCTCCACTGCAACCACGGGGACGAGTTGGATGGGCTCCTTGACGGCGTCGCCGCCCGCTGGACCCCCACGGACGCCTTCGCCGCGCGCCTCGCGCGCCTGATGCCTGAAGAGGCCGGGCGCCCCGCGCCCGACGCGGACCCCCGTTGGCGTGCGGCCCGCGCGCTTCTGTAATTCCTGGGAGAAGCCGGCATGATCATCGAATCGCTCCTCGACACCGACCTCTACAAGTTCACGATGCAGCAGTGCGTGCTGCATCAGTTCCCCGGGGCGGAAGTCGAATACCGCTTCAAGTGCCGCACGCCCGGCGTCGATCTGCGCCCCTTCTTGGACGAAATCCGGGAGGAGATCCGGCACCTCACGACCCTCACCTTCACCGAGGACGAACTCGACTACCTCCGGGGTCTGCGCTTCATCAAGAACGACTACGTCGAGTTTCTGAGCCTCTTTCATCTGAAGGAAAAGTACGTCGAGGTGAAGCCCTCGGACGACTACCCCTGCGGGATCGACATCCACATCGCGGGGCCGTGGCTCCACACGATCCTCTTTGAGATCCCGGTGCTCGCGATCGTGAACGAAGTCTACTTCCGCCGCATGTACCCGGACCTCACGGAAGAAGAGGGTGAGCGCAGGCTCGACGCCAAGATCCGGATGATCCTCGATGAGCCCGAGAACGCCGAGCTCAGGATCTCCGACTACGGCACCCGCCGGCGCTTCTCGCGCGCGTGGCAGGAGAAGGTGATCCTGCGCCTGCGGGACGGCCTCGGGTACCACTTCCTCGGCACCTCCAACGTCTTCTTCGCGAAGAAGCACGGGCTTCTTCCCTTGGGGACGATGGCGCACGAATACCTCCAGGCCTGTCAGGCGCTGGGGCCGCGCCTTCGCGACAGTCAGGTCTTCGGCTTTGAGATGTGGGCGAAGGAATACCGCGGCGACCTCGGGATCGCGCTCTCCGACGTCTACGGGATGGAGCCCTTCCTCAAGGACTTCGACATGTACTTCTGCAAGCTCTTCGACGGGGCGCGCCACGATTCGGGCGATCCCTTCGTCTGGGGCGAGCGCATGATCGAGCACTGGACGAAGAACAAGTGCGACCCCCGCAGCAAGTCGCTCATCTTCTCGGACGCCCTCACGATTCCGCGCGTGCTCGAACTCTGGCGGCGCTTCCGCGGCCGCGTGGGGCTGGGTTTCGGGATCGGCACCAACCTCATGAACGACCGCGGTCCCACGCCCCTCAACGTCGTCATCAAGATGGTGCGCGCGAACGGTCAGCCGGTCGCGAAGATCTCGGACGCCCCCGAAAAGGGCATGTGCGAGGACGAGAGCTATCTGAACTACCTTCGCCAGGTCTTCGGAATCGGCCGCTGACCGGGGTTCTCAGGGCTTTCTCGCACGAAAAAAATCGGTCCCCCGACCCCTTTTTCGACGAAAAACGTTGTAAGGTTGACGCCGAGGCCGCCCGCGGGGCGGCCTCACCCTGTCTGCATCGGAAAACGCCCTCCGCCTCAGCATCCCCCGCGGCGCGCTTTCCAACGCAGTCATCGTTGGTCGAAGCCGTCTCCTCTGACGCGCTTCAGCCTCTCCCTCCGGGGCCATACTAAAAACATCAAGGAGTCCAACGTGTCCTTCAAGGCACTTTCCCTCTTCGCGGGATCGGCCATGCTCGCCATTCCCGCCATCGCCAACGCCGCCTCACTCGACGGCTCCACGCTCGGTCTCGCCTGGGCGGTCCCCTTCGCCGGGATCCTCCTCTCGATCGCGCTCTGTCCGCTTCTGGCGCCGCAGTTCTGGCACCACCACTTCGGCAAGATCGCCGTCTTCTGGGCGCTCGCCTGCGCGGTGCCGCTCTGCCTCTTTTTGGGTTTCGGCACCGGGATCGACGCGGTGATCCACATTCTTCTCGTCGACTACGTTCCCTTCCTCATCTTCGTGGGCTCGCTCTTCATCGTGGCGGGCGGCATTCACGTCCGAGGCACCTTCGTCGGGCGCCCGATCGTCAACGCGGGCTTTCTCGCCTTGGGCGCCGTGCTCGCGAACTTCATGGGGACGACCGGCGCGGCGATGCTCCTCATTCGCCCGCTCATCCACGCGAACGAAGGCCGCAAGCGCAAGGTCCACACCTTCATCTTCTTCATCTTCCTCGTGGCGAACGTGGGCGGGAGCCTCACGCCTCTGGGCGACCCCCCGCTCTTTCTCGGGTTCCTGAAGGGCGTCTCCTTCTTCTGGACGGCCGAACACATGCTTCTGCCCTGGCTCGTCACCTGCGGCATCCTGCTCGCCGTCTACCTCGCGATCGACAGCGTGATGTTCAGGAAGGACGTCGCCGACGGCTTCAAGGCCCCCGAAGACACGAAGGCCTTCGGCCTCGACGGCAAGGTGAACATCCTCTTCCTCGCCTTCATCATCGGTGCGGTGCTCCTCTCCGGCGTCTGGCACCCGGGCGTTGAAGTGACGTTCCTCGGCGTGCACTTCGCCTTGGAGAGCCTCGCGCGCGACGCGATCTTCCTCGCCACCGCGGCGATGTCCCTCGTCTTCACGGCGAAGGCCACCCGCGAAGCCAACCACTTCACGTGGGATCCGATCCTCGAAGTCGGCAAGCTCTTCTTCGGGATCTTCGTCTGCATCGTGCCGGTCCTCGAAATGCTCCGCGCGGGCATGGACGGCGCCTTCGCGCCCTTGGTCTCGCTCGTCACCTACGCCGACGGCACCTTCAACAACACCGTCTTCTTCTGGCTCACGGGCTCGCTCTCCGCGTTCCTCGACAACGCGCCGACGTACCTCGCGTTCTTCAACCTCGCGGGCGGCGATCCCGCGATCCTCATGACCGAAGACGCCCAGACCCTGATGGCGATCTCGATGGGTTCGGTCTTCATGGGTGCGGTGAGCTACATCGGGAACGCCCCGAACTTCATGACCGTCGCGATCTGCAACGAACGCGGCGTCAAGATGCCGAGCTTCTTCGGCTACATGATCTGGTCGGTCGGCATTCTCTTCCCGACCTTCTTCCTGATGGACATGATCTTCCTCGTGTAAGACCTCTCCATCGCGACGACATTCGGCCGGCACGGAACGCCCTCGGGCGGCCCGCCGGCCGTTTTTCGTTGAAGGATAATCACACCTACGATCCGACTTTCCGCCGCCCTCATGACACGACTCGCCCTCCGACTGGTGCTCCCGCTTCTCCTCCTCGCCCTTTGGTGGACCGCTTCGCGCTCGGGTGAGATCCCCGCGATCCTCCTTCCGACGCCGGGCCGCGTCTTGGAGAGCGCCTGGTCGATGGCGGTCTCGGGCGAACTCTGGAAGCACACCGCCGCGTCGCTCGCGCGCGTGGCGGCGGGCTTCGCCGCCGCCTCCGCCCTCGCGTTGGGGTTGGCGTTCCTCTTCTTCCGGCGCCCTCACGCGGAGACGCTCCTCTCGGGCGTCTTGGAGTCGCTTCGCGTCGTCCCGCCCCTCGCGCTCATTCCGCTCCTCATCCTCTGGCTCGGGATCGACGAAGGGCCGAAACTTGCGATCGTCATTCTTTCGAGCTTCTTCCCGGTGCACGTCGCCGCCGTGGGGGCGCTCCGCGGCGCCGCCCGCGAGTGGGGAGAATTGATTGAGGCGCTGCGCCTCACGCCGCGCGAAGCGCTCCGGCACGTCCTCCTTCCGGGCGCCGCGCCCGAGCTGCTGCGGGGCGTCCGCGTGGGCTTCGGCTACGCCTGGCGCGCGCTGGTGGGGGCGGAACTCCTGGCCGCCGCCTCCGGTCTCGGCTACCTCATCGAAGACGCCTCCGCCTTGGGCCAGACCGACCGCGTGATGATGGGGATCCTCGTCATCGCGCTCCTCGGGATCGCCGCGGACGCGCTCCTCATGCGCGTCCTCTCGGGGCTCGTTCCGAAGGCGAAGGAGCCCGCGGGGCTCGGGGCGACCCGAGCCGCCGCAAAGGACAGGGAGCCCGCCGGGCCTTGTGCCCCGGCCGACGTCCCCGTCGAGGTGCGCTTCGAAGGCGTCACCAAGCGCTATCCGAAGGCGACGCCGCTCGCAGACCTTTCCTTCACGTTGGAAGCCGGCCGCGTGACGGCCCTTCTCGGGCGCTCGGGCTGCGGGAAGACGACGCTCCTCAAAATCGCCGCCGGGCTCATCATGCCGGACGCGGGCACGATCGAAGGGCGCCCCGAGCGCACCGCGATCGTCTTTCAGGCGCCGAAGCTCCTCCCCTGGAAGAGCCTCGCGGAAAACGTCGCGCTCGCGCTCATGCACGAACCCATGTCCGACGACGCGCGCTTCGCGCGCGCCGTCGAGGCGCTCGCCATGGTGGGCCTCGGAGACCGTGCGGGCGACGCCCCGCACCAGCTCTCGGGCGGACAGGCCCAGCGCGCGGCGCTCGCGCGCGCCCTGGCGACGCGCCCGCGGCTTCTGCTTCTCGACGAACCCTTCGGCGCGCTCGATGCGTTGACGCGCACCGCGCTTCAGCGCGAGTGCGCGAAGCTCTTCACGACGGACGCGATGACGGTGCTTTTGATCACGCACGACGTGCGCGAAGCCGTGCTGCTCGCGGACCGCATCCACGTGATGGAAGGAGGCGGGTTCGTGGAGACCGAAGAGGTCCGCGCGGCGCGCCCCCGGGCGTTGACGGACCCGGAGGTGGCGGCGTTGGAAGAACGCCTCCTGGGCACGCTTCTTCAGTGTTGAATCCTGCCTGCCCGTAAGCTTCTCAGCGTCTTCTTTGGTTAGACTTCCGCGTACGGACGGCCTTCACGCGCAACGCGTCGGCCGCATCCCATCATCGAAGCTTTCAAAAATCCGTACGGAATCTTTCAACACCATGAAGATCAAGCACATTCTGGCGGCCGCCGCGATGGTCGTCAGCACGGCGCTTTCCGCAGCGACCATGCCCGAAGCGATCAACATCACCTACGTCAAGGCCCCGTTCAACCTTCAGAACATCGTCATGAAGGAACGCGGCATGCTCGAGAAGGCCTTCGAAGCCGACGGCGTCAAGATCAACTGGCGCGTCATCAACTCCGGCGCGCAGCAGTCCCAGGCGATGGCCTCGGGCGCGCTCGACTTCTCGGCCGTGATGAACACGGCGAGCCTCCTGCTCGCCGCCGGCCAGGGCACGCCCATCGCCGTCGCGACGGGCGTCGCGCACCCGAAGGAAATCTTCGCGATCGTCGGTCGCCCGGGCGGCGTGACGAGCGTGAAGGACCTGAAGGGCAAGACCGTCGTCGGCCCGAAGGGCACGGTGCTCCATCAGCTCCTCGTCGCCGCGCTCGTCAAGGAAGGCATGTCGATCAACGACGTCGACTTCGTCAACATGGATCCGGGCGCCGCGATGACCGCCGTCGCGGCAGGCAAGGCCGAAGCGGGCCTTCTCGCCGCCAACCTCATCATCCAGGCCGAAGAAGCCGGCGCCAAGGTGATCACGACCTGCGAAGGCTACGTCGAACCGAACCTCGTCATGACGGTTCGCCGCGAGTTCGCGGAAAAGTACCCCGAAGCCTACCAGCGCGTCGTGGACGTGAACCGCGAAGCGCTCGCCTGGATCCGCGCGAACCGCGATGAAGCGCTCAAAATCGGCGCCAAGGAGCAGGGCGTGACGCTCGAAGACGCGGCGAAGCTCTACGACTGGTCGGGCTTCTACGATACGCTCACCGCGGACGACATCAAGGGTCTTGAAGCCGATCAGAAGTTCCTGATCGACAACGGCATGATGGAAAAGGCCGTCGACGTCGAAGGTCTGCTTCTGCCTTCCGCGCTGAAGTAAGCTGCGGCGCTCAACGCTGAACGCTCTTCGCCCGCCGGTTCGTCTGAACCGGCGGGCGAATTGGTTTCTGCGGGGAGAGGAGCCGGGAAGAGACCGGGTGGTGAGTGGGAAGAGGGCTGGCGTGAACGGATGCCACCGGACTCTTGGCGGAAGGAGAGGGATTCGGCGCAGAAAAGAAAAGGGCCGAATCGTTCGACTCGGCCCTTCTCAGGAATTCTGGCAGGGGTAGTAGGATTCGAACCTACGCATGGCGGATTCAGAATCCGCTGCCTTAACCGGACTTGGCTATACCCCAGTGACTGGTGCGGTCGATGAGATTTGAACTCATATGGATCTCTCCGCTACCCCCTCAAGATAGTGCGTCTACCAATTTCGCCACGACCGCAGCATTCCAAGTTGTTCTCAACGTCGATTTTTCTAGGGGACTGAGGTGTCCTCGTCGTTGAGGAGGTGAACTATATCATGAGGTCGGAGAGTGCGCAAGAGGACGACGTAAAAAATCCTTGATTTTGGTAGTGAGCACTTACCTAAAAGGGTAACGGGCGTCGGATCGGCGTGCGGAAAGCGCAGGGAAAGGTCGTCGCGGTCGACATCCGCGCCTTTCCGGATCTCTCCGGTTCACTCCAAATCGTTGGCGCTATCCGGATAGCGTTATCCAGTTAGCGCTATCCGGTTGGTGCTATCCGGTTCGAGTGAACCGGTTGGCGTGAAAAGAGTTGAGCGAAAGGAGGAGGAGTGGTCCCCGGCCCGCGCAGCTCGTCTCAGGCCTGCTCCCGGTACCAAAGCAAAAAGCCGAAGCGGTTCGCTTCGGCTCTTCTGCTGTCTGGCAGGGGTAGTAGGATTCGAACCTACGCATGGCGGATTCAGAATCCGCTGCCTTAACCGGACTTGGCTATACC